>Ga0207665_10000180_pt1 | contig 42559 bp, 53 predicted proteins | sample LARL112metaG_FD_184351 | JGI IMG/M metagenome (GOLD analysis project Ga0207665, IMG submission 184351) | Corn, switchgrass and miscanthus rhizosphere microbial communities from Kellogg Biological Station, Michigan, USA - LAR L11-2 metaG... | ecosystem: Host-associated > Plants > Roots >... | reverse complement strand
GAAGGCGGCCGCGGCTGACCTGGCAGCCTTGCCGGGGCGGTTGGGCGGGATGCTCGCCAAGCTCGGCAAGTCGCTGAGAACCGACCCGCCGCCGTTCACGCCGTCGCTGGCCTACCAGCGCTCGGCCCTGGAGCCGGTTTACCCCAAGCTGCAGCCGCAGGATCCAATCCGCAGCCCCGAGCAGATGATCGCCGAGGCCATGGGCATCCCGCTCGCCGAGGCCGCGGCGCTCATCGCCAGCAAGCAGGCCGTGGCATGACCGCGACCGTCCACGAGCTACACCCCGACCGCGATCCGGACCGCTGTGCCAGGTTGCTCCGCGATGCCAAAGCCCATTTCGATGCCATCAGCCTCGCCAAGCACGCTGCCATCCAGCGTGAGCACATCAAACCCCGTAAGCCGGCGCGGCTCGATCCCGACCAACTCGCCGAGGCATGGCGTCAGTCCGGCCTGCGCGATCCTCGCCGCCGCTTCCGACCCACCATCGTCCGGGAGGAGACCGCCTGATGTGCTTCTCCGTGACCGCCATCCTGCTGCTGCTGGTGTGGATCGTCGTCATCTGCGCCGTCGTCGCAATCCTGCGACTGCTGCTGCCCTACGTCCTCGGATGGCTCGGCGTCTCCGGCGACCTCGTGCTTCGCGTGATCAACATCCTCATCGCCGCCATCGTCATCATCGCGATCATCTACCTCGTGATTGACGTGCTCTCGTGTCTCGGCGGTGGGCCGAGGTTGCGCTGAATGCTTGACGCCACGGTTGCAGTGCCGCTAGATGCCCACAACCGCGACAGCGACGCCGCGTGCGGTAGCCGTTGGGCCGTCTGCCAAACCCACCCACAAGCCGAACGATGGGCACTCGCAAACCTCACCCGCCAGGGCTACGCCGCGTATCTGCCGCTCACCACGGCGCTTCGCCGCGACCGCGCAACGCCCACACTCCGCCATCGCGTTACCGTCCCGCTCTGGGCCGGCTACCTGTTCGTCCAGCCAGGCACCCACTGGGCACCCATCTGCTCCACCCACGGCGTCTCACGCCTGCTCATGGCAGGGCCAAAACCCCACATGCTCGCTAATGCCCTTGTCGAGGCCGTACGTGGCGCCGAGGCCATCGCCGCTAGTGGGATACTCGCCGACGTTCAATGGGCGCCTGGCACGCCTTGTAGCCTCGCCGTTGGTGCGCTCAGAGGTCACCCAGGCGTCGTCGTCTCAGTGACACAGCGAACCGCCCACGTCGCACTCATGTTGTTCGGTTGTATTAGGGACGTGAGCGTCGATGTGGAATGTCTCATGGCGCGAGAATAAACCGGAAAGTTTGGTGATTTGTGGCTCGGTCTGGGACAAGCGGCCAGGGTCGCCCAAAAGGCGTGCCAAACAAAGATACCGCCGACCTTCGAGGCATGGTTCTGCGGGCTCTCGATATCGTCGGCGGCTGTGACTACCTCGCCGCACGCGCCATTGATACGCCAGCCGCGTTCCTCACACTCGTTGGCAAGGTGCTGCCCACGCAGCTCGTCGGCGATCCCGATCACCCGATAACCTACGTGCTGCGCGCACCGTCACCCGTCGAAAGCGCTGACGAATGGCTGCGATTGCACGCGCCATCCGACAGCAGAACCGATGCAAAGCCAGTCATCGAGCACGAGCCGAGCACGGAATAATGGCCCAAGCACGCCCTGATATCGTTGCAGCCATGTCGTTGTTGCTCACCAAGCGGCAGATCGAACGTATATTGCAGCAAACGCCCCTCGGTCCTGACCGCGTTACGGTATTACGGCGCGTAGTGAATATCGGATTGGATACGCTGGACGCCGATCGACGTGCATGGTTCAGCTCTGACGCCAATTCTTCGGTGGCGGATGTTTCAGATGAAACAACATCAGTCGCGTAAGCCACGCAGCAACGCGCCACGGGATCTCAACCTCACCACGTTCCCATGTGAGCGGCAGGTTGGTGTCGCACTTGATGTGCCGGACAAGCTCTCGCTTTGACCAGCCCAGCACATCGAGCGCCGCGGTGAACTCATCAGGGGTCATTCGGCGTCCTCTGTCACAGTGACATCCTCAAGCAGCGCGGTGCTGTCATAAGGCTCTGTCTTGGCATCGCAGCACGGGCAGTAGTCGAATGTCACGACCATCGCTTCCATTGACCACTCATTAGGGCAGGCGTCGCAGAGGAAATGGTTTCTAAAGATGCGGAAGGCTTTCATCTGTCTGTCTCCGGTTTCGATAACGACAAAATAGCGTTGATGACCGGCAATGTCAACGACAAAATGGCGTTGCGATGCAGTTATTTTCAGGCGCTAACATCGTGCAATGTCGTGACGCATCCGCAAACGACCGTATGGAGATGATCCCGCGTGCCTGACGACGCAGATCTCGTAACCGTATGGGAAGCTCAACCAGGCCCGCAGGCAGCGTTCGTCGGCTGCCCGATCTTTGAGATATTTTTCGGTGGGGCCAGGGGCGGAGGCAAGACCGATGCCGTTCTCGGCGAGTGGGCGCTGCACGCCGACGAATACCGCGCCGACGCTATCGGCCTCATGGTTCGGCGTACCCGCATCGAGTTGCTGGAAACATACGAACGCGCGCGGCTGATCTATGCCAAGCTCGGCGCCTCGTTTACCCAAAACCCAATGCGCGTTGTCATGCCGAACGGCGCACGCCTGACGTTCGCCTACCTAGAACGCGACGCCGACGCCGAGCAATACCAGGGTGCGAGCTACACTCGTGTATACATCGAGGAAGCCGGCAATTTCCCGTCTCCCGTGCCGATCATGAAGCTGATGGCGACATTGCGCAGCGGCGCTGGCGTGCCGACCGGCATTCGTCTCACCGGCAATCCTGGCGGGCCTGGTCACCAGTGGGTGCGCGCTCGTTACATCGACCCGGCCCCGATGGGCTGGCGCAGAATACGCAGTGCCGAGGGCCTGGAGCGCATCTACATCCCATCGCGTGTCGGCGATAACCGCTATCTCGGCAGCGACTACGTGCAGCGTCTGCGTTCCTCCGGCAGTCCCGAGCTTGTGCGTGCGTGGCTCGAAGGTGATTGGTCCGTTGTATCCGGTGCGTTCTTCCCCGAGTTCAGCATGGAGCGGCACGTCATTGCACCACGGGCTATTCCCGAGCACTGGGCGAAGTTTCGCTCGTTCGATTGGGGCAGCGCGCGACCGTTCGCCTGCCACTGGTGGGCGGTGTCGGACGGCAGCGTCAATGACATCGCGCGCGGAGCGCTCGTCTGCTACCGCGAATGGTATGGCATGAAACCAGGCGAGCCCAACGTTGGGTTGCGCCTCACCGCCGAGGCCATCGCAGCTGGCATCAAGCTGCGCGAGGAGGACGACGGGCCGATTATCGGCGTGGCAGATCCGGCGATGTTCGCCGAGGACGGCGGGCCATCGATCGCACAACGCATGATCGTGCAGGGCGTGATATTCCGACCGGCCGACAATAAGCGGGTTGCAGGTCGGGGCGCGATGGGCGGCTGGGACCAGGTGCGTGCGCGGCTTGAGGGCGACGCTGACGGCCGTCCGATGCTGCTGCTGTTCAGCACCACCCGCGATCTGATCCGCACCCTGCCGGCGCTGCAGCACGACGATGCGCGGCCCGAGGATGTGGACAGCGACATGGAGGACCACGCGCCGGACTCGTGTCGCTACGCCTGCATGAGCCGGCCGTTCGTGCGGGATACGGTGAAGCCTGTCGTGCGTGACAGCTGGGACCAGGCGTTCCAGCGCGCCCGGCAGTCCGAGATCGCAAACTGGAGGATAGCTTGACCGAACCCCTCTCCGGCGCGCGGTCTCAGCATGATCTGCTGGTCCCAATTCCTGGCGGGGCAACAGTCTCACTTAGAGTTCCGCGACGCGGTCCGATGTCCGAGGCAAAAGCTTCGATCATCGAATTGATGGGAACACCGAGCCGGCGCATCCACGATGGAGAGGATAACGTTATATTGCACTGGGATTTCATGCGGCCATGACTGACGTCGCCGCTACCCTCTCCGGCGCGCGGTTCAGCCGCCTAGTGCGTCCGTAGTGCCTTAATCCTGGTCGCCAGCCATCTCACCGCTTCATCGCCTCGGACGAACACGGCGCATTCGCCCTTGCTGTCAGGCGCCGAGCGATGGGTTCGCAGCCGCCCAGACTGTAACTCCTTCAGAAAGGCGTCCTGGGTCATATTCGATAGCCTGAACAGTTCAGGCAGCGGTATGGCGACGGATGCCGGATTGGCTTCGAACTGCACGGCCGCTTCCATGGGAGACAGTTGTTTGACCCCTTTCGGCATTCGGTGTTTTGCCATGACGGTGCTCCTATGACCGGCGACACATTATCAGGCGCGCGGTTCAGCCGCCTCGTTGGCCACGATCCCGACAAGTGGGCCGCCGCGTTTCTCGGTGCCTATGCGCAGTCCGATGGCGTCCGCACCGACGCCGATCGCCAGGCGTTCGTGGCAAGCTGGTTCCGCGACGCGATGGACGCCGCGGTCAAGGCCGCCGCGCCGCAGGGCCTGCAGGTAGCGTTCCAGAATGCACCCGCGTGGCCGAGCGAATAGCTGATCACGCATGTCCGGCTGGCTCAGTCGCCTGTTCGATCCCTCGGTGCTGCCGCAGGACTACAGCGCGCCGGCCAATCAGCTCGGCCCGCTGGCGCAGCAGGTCATGCGCAACCCGGTGGGGACGGAGACGACCTCGCCCTATGCGTCGCAGTCCGTGGGCGTGCCACAGGGGCCGTTTAATCCGATCGAGGCGATGACATCGAGCGGCCAGCCGGTCCTTGGCACGGATATGGATCGTGCGCGGGCTGCGGTGGCGCGTGGCATGCAGGAGGCGCCGGCGATGGTGCTCGGCATGGTGGGCGACGCGCCTGGCGGCAAGGGCTTCACCGCGTATCACGGCAGTCCGCATTCGTTTGATGCGTTCGACACGGCGGCCATTGGCACCGGCGAGGGCGCGCAGGCTTACGGGCACGGGCTGTATTTCGCGGACAAGGAAGGCGTGGCCAGGGGCTACCGGGACGCGTTGGCCGGTAAACCTACAACGTCCGGCGTTCATGTTGACGGCGTACCCGCTGAGGAAGCTGGCTTGTCTCCTGGTGCAATCTCAATGGCCAAAGCGCATCTCGATGGGTTCCAGACATTAGACCAGTTCAGAGCGTCCAATGAGGCGTCGCTACAACGTGCGCAGGAAGCTTTGCAGCGGTTCCCGAATAATACAGTGGGAATCCTCAACCGGGATATGGCTAACAGGTCGCTCGATGCGCTGGACGAGTTGAAGGGGCGACAGCTTTCGTTCCAAGAACCGGTCCAGCCCGGCCACATGTACGAGGTGAACATCAACGCCCCGCCCGAGCATTTCCTGGATTGGGACAAGCCGCTGAGTGAGCAGAGCCAGTATGTGCAGGATGCGTTGCGCAAGGTGGTGCCAGGCATTACGCCCGAGGGCATGGTTCCGTGGTCCGGCATGTCGCGTTCACCGGAAGGTGGCGAGTTCTACCGCGACATGATGGGCGCACTGCCCCATGATGCTGCGGCTACGCTGCACGCCGCCGGCATACCAGGTATCCGCTACCTCGATGCAGGCTCGCGGGCAGGCGGCGAGGGCACACGCAATACCGTCATCTTCGATCCGGCCACCATCGAGATCCTCCGCAAGTACGGCATTGCCGGCCTGATGGCAGGCGGCGCCGGCGCTATCGCCGGAACCCAGCAGCCGCAGCAATGAGCGACACCGCGCTACACGTCCACATCCACGAGCCGCGTGGCCCGTCCACGCCGCCGGCCGTCGCTGACCTCACCAGCGGCGCCGACGAGTATCCGCGCGATCTCGATGATCTGCACGGCCGGCTGGTGCGCTGGTTCGAGGAATCAGAGATGGCGCGCCAGGACGAGATCAGCCTGGCGCAGCGCGACCGCGAGTATTTCGACCACGTCCAGTGGACCAAGGATGAACTGGACGAACTGAAGAAACGCGGCCAACCCGCCATCGTCATCAACAAAATCCACGACAAAGTCTCGCTGCTCTGCGGCATGGAGCGCAAGGCACGCACCGATCCCAAGGCGTTTGCGCGCACGCCGGCCGAGGACGACCGCGCCCTGGCCGCCACGCAGGCGCTGCGGTTCATCAGCGACGACAACGAGTTCTCGCTGGTCCGCAGCGCCGTGTTCGAGAACATGCTGATCGAGGGCGCCGGCGGCGCGGAACTCGGTCTTGAGGACGACGGCCAGGGCGGCGCGAACATCACGATTACGCACGTTCCGTGGGATCGCATTTTCTACGATCCGCATTCCCGCTCGATGGATTTCAGCGACTGCCGATACAAGGGCCTGGTCATTTGGATGGACCGCGACCAGCTTGAGGGCCTGTATCCCGAGGGCGACGACGTGATCGAGGCGTCGTTTTCGTCCACGGACTTCTACTACAACGACAGGCCGGAAACCGCGTTCTGGACGGACAACCGGCGGCGCCGCGTGCGTGTCGTGCAGTGCCATTGGGACGAGCGTGGTACGTGGTGGCAGGCGACGTTCACCAAGAACGGCATTCTGGCCAACCCGCAGCGCAGTCGGTTCAAGGATCGCAAGGGTAAGAGCGCGTGCAGCCTGCTGTTGCAGTCGGCGTATATCAACCGCGAGAACCAGCGTTACGGAATGGTGCGCGGGTTGATCAGCCTGCAGGACGAGATCAACAAGCGGCGCTCCAAGGCGCTGCACCTGCTGTCGGTGCGCCAGGTGGTGGCCGAGCAGGGCGCGGTGCAGGACGTGGACAAGGCCCGTCGCGAGGTGGCCAAGCCGGACGGCTACGTCGAGGTGATGCCGGGGCTCAAGTTCGAGATCGAGCAGAGCGCGGATCTGGCGTCCGGGCAGTTCCAGTTGCTGCAACATGCGACAGCGGAAATGCAGCTATCGGGGCCTAACGCGGCGATGTCGGGCACTGATCCGCGCGAACTGAGCGGGCGGGCGATCCTGGCCCAGCAGGCGGGCGGTGCGGCGCAGAACGAGCCGCTGGCCGACGCGCTGCGCTACTGGTCGCGCCGGGTCTACGAAAGCTGCTGGATGGCGGCGCGGGAATACTGGTCCGGTGGCAAGTGGGTGAGGCTCACCGACGAGCTTAACGGCACGACGTGGGTAGGAATCAACCGCCCGATCCGGGTGATGGACCGCCTCGCGGCGATGCCTGAGCAAATGCGGATGCAGATGATGCAGCGCATGCAGTTGCAGCCCGACGATCCTCGGTTGCAGCAGGTGGTGGGGATAGAGAATGACATTACCGACCTCGATGTGGACATAACGATCGAGGAAGGCATCGATATTCCGAGCCTACAGGCGGAGCAGTTCCAGACACTGGTGCAGCTCGCCGGCATGCAGCCGGGGCTGATACCGGGTGACGTGCTGATTGCGGCGTCCGGGCTGCAGGACAAGGACATGCTCCTGCAGCGCATGCAGGCGCACCAGCAGCAGCAGCAGCAGGCGCAGCAGCAGGCCGGGCAACTCGCTCAGGCGCACGCACAGGCGGACATCCAGAGCAAGCAGGCGAAGGCCGCCTCCGACTTTGCGTTGGCGCAGGAGCGTAAGGTCAACGCGGCGTCCAAGGTGCATGACATTCATGCCGACTTCAGTGCGCCGCCTTATGGCCAGCCGAATGTAGCGCCGGACAACCCGCCCGGCACGCAGGGTATGCAGCGGCCGCAGCCCGCGCCGATGGTGCCGCATGCGACGGGTGGGTTGGTGACGCGGACAATGCCGGGGGAGACGTGGCGTTCGCAGTTGCCCGGCACGTACGTCGATACAACCGGTCAAATGCAGGTCTTGCCGGTTGCGCCGAATTTCCGCGCATTCGGTGATCCGTTGAACGACACGCGCGATAATGCCGAACTGAATTACGAGTCATTCGCGCATCCGCTGCCTGGATGGCCGGGCGGCGGATATGCAATGCCGCCGCAGGACTGGGCGGGGCCGCCGCGCTCGCACGCCACGGGTGGTCCGATCAATGCGCTGTCTGGCCCGAACCCAGCCGGTCCCGACGACGGCTACATCACCGCGAAATCTGGCGAATACGTGCTGAACCGCGGCGCGGTAGCGAAGTACGGCCAACCGCTGCTGGACGCCATCAACAGCATGCAGATCGATCCGAAGGTGCTGGGAATGGCGGCCGAGCACGCTGCGGCACAGACCCGTGCCACGAACGCCAAGGCCGCAGCCGACGAGGCGCGGGCAGCGCAGATCCCGCACCAGACCGTGGGCGAGATCGCCAATACGCACCAGACGATGGTGACGACCAATCGGCTCGCGCAGACGCCGATCCCACAGCCGGGACAGCCGACCTAATCCAAGGACACGACTATGGCTAACGAAGCACTCGACAGCTTCCTTGCGTCCGAGACGCAGGCGGCGACCCCAGAACCCACCCCCCGCGAGGCCCCAGAGCCACGCCAGGAGGCGCCGGAGCCCAAGGCCGAGGCTACGCCGCCAGAGCCAAAGGCCGCTGAGAAGCCGCCTGAGGACGACGACGAGCCGTCCGAGCGGCTGGACCATGACGGTAAAAGCTACATCCCGCAGCAGGTGCTCGAACGGGAGCGCAAGCGCCGCCAAGATTGGAAGGAGAAGGCGGCGCGCCTCGAAGGCGAGTTGGCGGCCTACAAGGCGCAGCAGGAGCAGGCGCGTCAGCCGCAGCCTGAGCAGATGCCGCCGCTGGCGCCGATCGACCCGGCGCAAGATCCGGTCGGCTTCACCGCGCGGCTGCAGCAGGTGCTGCTCAACGAGCGGCTGAACAACTCCGAGGAGCGGCTGCGCGAGAAGATCGGTGACGAAAAGCTCAACGAATACGTGAACGAGTTCAAGCAACTCGCCCAGCGCGATCAGACGCTGTTCGGCAAGTTGTATTCGCAGACCAATCCGTATGCGTGGATGACGCGCGAGGTGGACCGGCTGCGGCATCTGCGTGAGGTGGGCGACGACCCCTCCGCGTACCGGGCGAAGATAGAGGCCGAGGCGCGGGCGCGTTGGGAGGCCGAGGCGGCAGCGAAGCCGCCCCCGGTCTCACCCGCCGCAGGGATGCAGCCGTCGCTCGCCACCGCGCGCAGCGTCGCTGGACGCACAGCAAGCAACTGGACCGGCGAGCCGAGCCTCGAGGAGGTGTTGGCCCCAGTGCAGAATCGTCGTTCGCAGAACGGGCAGTTTCGCCGGTTCTGAACGTGTCGTGCCTACCCCGTAGCCGGGGGTAATCGGGCGGTTCGACCAGTCCGGGTCGTTGAAGCGGACTAGCCGTCGCCGGGCGAGATCAGCGGGTGTTTCGACCGTAGCCGGGTCGTTGAAGCGGGCGGTTCGACCTCAGAGTCCGGGTCGTTGAAGCGGGCCGCAACCCCATTGCGGAACCCTCAAACCATGGCCGACATGAATGTAACCCCGGCAAGACCGGGCTTAACTCCAATACAGTGGCAGTCCGACTTCTGGGTAGAGTACCTAAGAGAAAACCAGTTCACGCCGTACTTCGGTACGAGCATGGACGCGATGATCCAGCTACAGACGGATCTCACGCGTAAACCCGGCGATACCGTCGTGTTCCCCACCGTCCGCAATCTCGTCGGAGCCGGAGTTACTGGGAATACTGTCCTAGAGGGCAATGAGGAAATTCTCAATGCCCGCTCGCTGAACGTCACCGTCGGCGTCATTCGCCACGCGGTGGCGGTGTCCGACTGGGACGAGCAGAAATCCGTCATCGACTTGTTGCAGGCCGGCCGTTCGGTGTTGAAAAACTGGGCGGCGAACAAGCTGCGCAGCGACATCATCACGGCGCTCGGCTCGATAACGGCTGACGGCAACGTGTCGATCTCGTATGCCGCAGCGACGGCCGCACAGCGCAATACCTGGCTCGTCAACAACGCTGATCGCGTGCTGTTCGGCGCGTCCAAGAGCAACGCGGTGTCCGGCGTCTATGCGACGGCGCTGCTCACCGTGGACACCACGGCGGACAAGATGAACGCCGCGCAGCTCACGCTCGCCAAGCGCATGGCGCGCACCGCCTCGCCGAAGATCCGGCCGATCAGGATCAACAACGACGAGGAATGGTACGTGGTGTTCGTGCCGAGCCTCTGCTTTCGCGATCTGATGCTCGATCCGGTGATCATCAACGCCTTGCAGTATGCCTGGAATCGCGGGTCGGACAATCCGCTGTTTACCGCCGGGGACATCATCTACGACGGGATGATCATCCGTGAAATCCCGGAGTTGCCGGTGCTCGCCGGTGTCGGCACTGCCGGCAGCGATGCCGCAGCGTCGTATCTCTGCGGCGCGCAAGCCATCGGCATCGCATGGGCGCAGCGGACGAAGGTGATCGAGAACCGCCGCGATTACGGCTTCTTCCAGGGAATCGGCGTGGAAGAAATCCGCGGTGTGCAGAAGCTTCGCTTCGGCACAGATCCGACCGTGGACACGACGAAACCCGTCGATAATGGGTCGTTCGTGATCTGGTCGTCCTCGCCGGCTGACGCATAGGAGGCTGATATGGCAAGCGACAAACACGAGACGCACGGCGGCGATCATCCGACGCCGACACCAACGCCGGCGCCAGCCAAGGAGGCTAAGGCAAAGACCACAGCACCGGCACCAGACCCCCAGGCCACAGCTGCGCTGAAGGAGGCGCAGGCGGCGTCCAGCATCGGCGCGCAGATCATCCTTGACTTCAACGACGATACGTCGAAGGGCGCGCGCGGTGGAGCGGGTGGAACGGTGGAGGAGAACACCATGGCCAGGGATGCCGGCTTGGTGGGGTTGGGCCTCGACCCGGTGAACTGCTCAGGGCCACCGCCTTCCCAGGCGCAACTGGCCGCCAGGCGCCAACGGGAGGAAGAACAGGCGAAGCTGACGGCTGATCCGCAGTTCTATCCGCCGCCCTCGGGCCACGCGACGAAGATGTCGAGCCTCGCTGCCGGCATCGACGAGGGAGACCTGCCGCCACCGACTGAGCCGCCAACCGTGCGCGGCGGCGCGGCAGCCTGATGACCACATCGGTCGGCACGATCGCGCAAATCGCGCTGCGTCGGCTCGGCGTGCGCGTCGTCCCGCTCGATGATTCTCCAACCTTAACGGAAATGGTGCCGGCCGCGACGCTTGCCACCGCGGCGCTGGTGGAACTGGGCGTGATCGCCGCCGACGAAACGCCGTCGCCGTCCGACCAGGCGCTGATGCTCGACAAGGTGGCCTCGGTGCACGCATCGCTCGATGCGCAGGGCGTGGTGTGGTGGGACAGCACCGCCATGCCACGCTCCTTCGCCGAGGAGTACGTGAAGCTCGCGGCAGCCTATAGCGCGTCGAGCTTCGGCAAGGCCGTGGACCCGGCTGTGGTGGCGCTGCTCGAAGGGCGCGTTCGCAAGGGCGCCATGGTGCTGTCGGCCGACGACAACGCCCAGCAGGCGGTGCAGAGCGTGCACAACGACCTGGTGATGCGCGGCATCGCACGCTGGACAGTGTTCGATATCCCCGACCCGCTGAGTGACCCATACGCCACGCTGGCGGCTGATGCGCTCGCACCGCTGTTCGGCATGGACACCGACGCGAAGGACACCGCCGAGGCGATGCTCTCGATCTTCCGATACGTGGCACTGCCGACCAGCGGACAGACTGTGGTGGGGACGTATTTCTGATGGCGTACCGTATCAAGTACTCCGATTATAGTACCACTGCTGAGGGTCCACCTGATCCAGACCGCTGGGTCGGGCCACCCGGTCCACCGGGGCCGACTGGCCCCCAAGGTCCGAAGGGCGATCAGGGCATTGCCGGCAATCCGTTCCCGGAGGCTCCGAACGACGGAAAACTCTATGGTCGTGGCGGCACCACCGTGGCCTGGACGGCGGTATTGCCATTAACCGGTGGCACAATCAGCGGTCCAGTTACCGTGCAGCGGTTGAACGTCTCGGCACTACCAACGTCACCGACAGGCCTGGTTCACGGCGACATCTGGAGCAACGGCGGCGTGCTGATGGTGGTACCGTGAACAGGCTCGCCACGCTGCTGGCAGCTGTCGCGTTGACGCTCGCGCCAGGCCACGCGCAGACGCCGGCCGGCACACCCAACTTCGCCGCCCTCTCGGTGGCCGGCATCTCACTCGATCCGCGCATGCCGCAGTATGGCACTTGCACCTGGGACGCGACGCATGACGTGGCGCCGTGCATTCAGGCGGCGATCAACTACGCGGCGACACTGCCGACTGGTGGCAATGTCCTGCTGCCGGCTGGTCGCTACGGCATCGCCAGCACCATCACCAATACCACCTCGAACGTCTCGCTGATCGCCCCCGGCAAGGGCGGCGATGCCAACCACGCAGTTGGCTCGATCATCACCTATGGCACGCAACTTACGTGGATTGGCGCGGGTGGCGGCACCATGGTGAGCTGGGCGCCAACCATAAACCCGACCAGCCAGACAATGGCCGGTGCCAACCTGCAAGGCATACTGCTCGATGCCCACACCGTTGCCGCAACCGGGCTGTATATCGCGGCGGTGCGCAGCAGCACGATCGACATCGCCATCAACGAACCGGCCGGCACCGGCATCATCACCGATACCGTGGCGATCGGCGAGCAGAACAACGTCCAGCGCAATGTCCTGTCGTTCGCGGTGATCGATCGCCTCGGGCCGGGGCCAATGTGGGACATCGTGGCGACCGGCAACACCCCGACCATCCACGGCAACTTCTCGCAGAATCAGATCCCATATTTCATGGGGGTTGGCGGCGCGTCCAATGCCGATTGCCTGCATTTCCAGCACGGCGACAGCAACCATTTCGTATTCTTCCGCTGCGATCAGGGCGCTGGCACCGGCAACAAGATCATCCTCTACGGCTCGTCCGATACCACCACGCCGATCGGCGCGAATAACAACACCTTCGATTGGGTGACGGGAGGCAGTGGCGCCATCATCGCCAAGGGCACGCCGAGTTATACCAACCCATCAGTCGCCAACAGCGTCACCATCGACACCGGCAACGGCGGCTTGCAGCCGGTGATCGAGACCGGGGCGACGCTGGCCTGGCAGGATACCGGCACGCTGGCGCGGTGGAACTGGACCGGCGCGAAGATCGTCGTGGCTGACAGTACGCCGAACATCAACAACCTGATTTCGCACCGTGGCGGCGAAAGCATGGCGCTTGGCGGTGGCTTCGCGCTCGGCATCTATCCGCAGACCGGGGCGTTTCACTATCGCTTCCAGGCGCTCTCGGGTGCGGTGTCCGGCCAGTCGAACATGGTGGTTGACAATACCGGCGGCGTTGGCACCTGGGAGTTCAAGTTTCCCAATACCGCCGTGCGGTTCGATTCCACCGTCGCGGTCGGCGGCACGGGGGAAATCGACCAGACCACGCAGGGCAAGGGTGTGCTGATCCTGCGCGATGCGGTGGGCACGCCGACTACCAGTCCGACCGATGGCGTGACGCTCTACAGCGTAGCCGGCAGGCTGATGGCACGAGACGCTGCCAGCAACATCTACAGTATGGGACAGTCGCGCACACTCGCCGCCAGCGGCAATAGCGTCGGCAACGGCGCTGATCTGAACGAAGATATCCTTAAAACGTACACTCTGCCGGCCGGTACATTGAGCGGCAACGGCGACATTATCCACATCACTGCCGGCGGCACGCTGGGTGCCACCACTGACAGCAAGACGGTTCGTATCAGGATAGGCGGTATTGCCGGATCGGTGCTCGCCAACCCGAGCGGCGCAGTGGCGGGTGCTGTGACCTGGCACTCTGAGGCGTGGGTGATGAGAACTGGCGTTGGCACGCAAAGCTTTACGTCGATGGGCGCAGTAGTTGGGTCCGGCAATACCGGTGGCATCCTAACCTCGAATGGCACGCTGGACGAGACCCAGACGCAGGACATTCTGGTGACCGGCCGCAACACCACGAACAGCGTCGCCGGGTCGATTACCTGCTCGTGGTTCCACGTCGAATACAAGCCAGGAATCTGACGGAGATATCTGATGCCCGACGGCCTCGTCATCCCCGGCGGCCCCGGTTTCGCGGGATCGCCGCAGCCGCCCGACGTGCCCTGCGATCCCACCGGCGATGCGTGGCGCGGGCCGCCAGGGCCTCCTGGGCCGCCTGGACCAACCACATCGGGGCCGGTCATCGCGACCGGCAGCACGACGCCACGTGCGCTGGAGGATCGGTTCGGCGATTGGGTGAACGTCGAGGACTTCGGCGCCAAGCTGGACGGCACTACCAACGACAGCGCCGCCTATGCCGCTGCCCGAACTGCGGCCCAGAGCCGCAGCACCGTAGGTGGCGTCGTGCAAGCACTGTCGGGCAAGCGCGGCACGCTGACGCCACCCCCTTATGTCGCTCCGCCCGTGCTGTGGAAAATCGACGGTATGACGTTTGGCACAACCGGCACTACGCCGGTTACCAACGTCACCTCGGGCGATTTGGTCGAGAGCTTCTTCGGTGGCGGCAAATACTATCAGCGCACCGACGCTGCTGGCGCGCTGGGTGCTCCCGTGATGCGTATCGACTACACCGGGCCGGGGACGCCGAACGGCGCGATCAACCTTAATGTCACCAACACCGATGCGAACTTCTACTCGTGGGGCATCACGAGCGTTCTCAATACGACGCTGACGGGGCCAGGACAGGCTGTGGGGTTTGCGTCCGAGGTTACCCGCAAATCCGGCTCGCAACCGCTGTGGTTGTATTTCGGCCATTACACCGACCAGACCGGATTGGGTAAGGGTGTGCTGGGAACGGAAAACCTGCCCGGCCACGTCCTGATGGAAATCGGCGCGACGCAGAACGGGCCGGACATTGCGAGCAGTTCTTATGCGCCGGAAACCGGTGGCCGTGTCGGTCTGCATTTCCCGAATGCGAACTACACCCCGCCATCCTGGGCTGCCAATCATGCGTATGTGCTTGCCGATGAAATCACGCCCGGCAACGGCTACACCTACATCGTGCAGACTGCCGGCACGAGCGGCGCTTCGCAGCCCACATGGCCGACAGCACCGGGGACGGTGACCGATGGCGGCGTGACGTGGAAATTCCAGACCACGGTTAAAAGCTCCATTTCGCGTATGATCGATGTTGCTGGGCCGATCGGCATAGGCGCTGCCCTCAATATCCGCGATGTGTCGATCTACGACGCCGGCATCGAGATGAGCAAGGCCACGCTCGATCTGGTCACCAACCCCAATGCGGCAGCGATTCGCATCGCCGCCAATATGCCGATTGATTTCAGCGGCGATGGCACGGCCGCCGGCCAGAACAAGCATTACCTGCAATACACCACCACGGGCACGCCCCGGCTGCGCTACATGGCGGGGACGAATGAGCGCTGGAGTGTCAGCGATACGGGCGCTGTGTCGATGCCAGCGCTGCCGACATCGAACGCCGGCCTGTCGCCAGGCACCCTCTGGAACAACGGGGGCTTCGTATGCGTCGCTTGATCCTCGCCGCGCTGTTCATGTTGGCGGCTGGCGGCGTAGCCCGTGCGGCCTGTCCTGCGGTGCTGACGGACTGCCCGAACATGAACGCCAATACCGGCTCATTTGGCGGCACCATTACTGGCTCGTCCACGCCGACCGGTTCCACCAGCTCCAGCACGCTGGCCGACCTGTTCGGGCGGCAATATTACTGCCCGTTGTCGGTCGGCCTCGCGGCCTGTGTGACGGATGCGCCGGGCGGCTCCACGATCATGCTGGCGCCGAACGTCACCTATACCGTGTCTACGAATATCAACGTCACCAAATTCAACACCACGATTGCCTGTCCGGGTTGGAATACGGTTATCAAGCGCGGCACCGCGCTGACTGGCACCATGCTACAGTTTTCTGGTGTTGGCGGCACGTTACGCGATTGCGCTGTGGACGGCAGCGCGCCTACCAACAGCACCAATACTGGTGCCGATCTTACTGTGTCGGGTGCTGGTGGCGGGTTGTTCCACAACTCGGTCATAAACTCACGGGGGAACTCGATCGGCCTCAGTGGCGCCAATAGTTGGGCGCGGGATAACAAGATCGTCGGCATCGCGAATGCGACCCTGCAAACCTATGGCATCTGGGCGATTAACCACGTGCCGGTCATCATTGAGGGTAACAGCGTCACCAGTGCCGGCATCGACGCGATTGGGTTCGACGGTGACGGATCTGTGGTTGCTGGCAACTACGTTGGCAACAGCCACTGTTACACGGGGATTGGTGGTGGCCAGATAGCCTCTTACGGCGGCAACGGTGCGGTGATCGTGAACAATACGGTGCAGACCGGCTGCGGCATCGTGGCTGGCGGTATCGAGGTCAACAGCTTGCACACCGTCGTGTCGGGTAACACGGTCACCAACTCGCAGTTCTTCGGCATCGCGCTGGACGCCGCTGCGGACAACATCCTAGTCAGCGGCAACACGGTTCTCAATCCTGGCACGGGGACCGTCGCTAATGGATTCGTAGTCGCCACCAACGTCTCCAACTTTCGCGTGGTCGGCAACGCCTTCACTGACAATCGCGGCGGCTCCGCGAAGATGACTTACGGCATCAACGTGCTGGCCGGCACGTCGAACAACTATGAGATCGTCGGCAACCACGTAAGCGGTGCGACGACCGCCAACCTGTTTGACGGCGGCACAGGCACCGCGAAGCTGATCGCTGATAACCTGGGTGTGGATAACGTCATCCCGGCAGTCGCCTCGGCGGCAACCCTCCCCGTGCCGGTCAATCCGACGTTCTCGCTGACTGGCACGACTGGCGTAACCGCGATGTCGGGTGTGGTCTGGCCGGGTCGGACGGTGAACATCATCCCGACTGGCGTGCTCACCTTCACCGCCGGGGCGACGATCGCTAATACGGTTACTACCGTGGCGAATGTGCCGGTGGTTGGCGTTTACAACGGCACCGCCTGGAACCTGAAATGAGGGTGATCGCACCATGACACCCGAACTCGCCCGCATCGCGCTGGTGTTCCTCGAACGCTCCACCTTCCAGGGCGGTGAGGTGCAGGCGTTCCTCGCTGTCACTAACGCGCTGCGTGAGATCGCCACACAGGTGCCGCGGGCAAATGGTGCGGACGATGCCGCATATTCCGCTGCCACCCCTAGGAGCGCCTGATGGCATCAGTGGCCATGACCGTGCCGTATATGCGGACATCCATGCTGCACATTCCGCGCCGCGACCTGGTGCTCGCCGCCGCCGATAGCCTCTATCTGCGTGTGACCGTGGTGGATAGCGACGATCCCTGCGCACAGGCGCTGGATCTCACCGGCGGCGTTGGTGGCCCTGCGGCGCAGTTCACCATGTGGGCCGATGTGCCTGGCCAGTGCTGGCACGAATACGGCATGTGGCACCCGGTCACCGGGCAGTTGCTAGCGAGCATTCCCGGCGTGACATCCGATGCGCTCGGCGCGTTCGATTTCGCATTCCCATCTGGCACGATGAGCCTCTGGCCACGCCGCTGCATCTGGGCGGTGCAACTCAGCTACGACACGCAGGGCGCCGAGACGCTGATGTCCGGCATTCTGCACATCCGCCTCGGCGGCGCGGTGTTCCAGTTGCCGCCGACCTCGCTGCTCACCGATACGTCCGTGCCAATTACCACCGACATCCTGGAGCCCGTCCTGGCATGAGCGATAGCATCCGCATCGTCGATATGCCGGACCTCGGCGCAGTGACCGATGTCAGTTCCCTGGTCGGCGAGCGTGCCGGCTCCGGGCGGTTCACAGCCCAGGCGATGGCGACATATGTTGCCACCAAGAGCGGGACGGTCAACGTCAAGAGCTACGGTGCCAAAGGCGACGGCACCACGGATGACACAGCGGCAGTCACCGCGGCATTCAACGCGGTTCAGACGACCGGCGGCATGCTGTTCTTTCCGCCCGGCAGATATCAGCTTGCCGCCAATATCCCCGTCACGCTTGGCGCTGGTGCCACCATCAGCGTGTTCGGCGCCGGGCAGGATATCACCGAACTCGTATGGGGCGGTGGCGGCGGCCTGACGATCAACCTGCCGGGCGAAACCAACTCGGTGCATATCCGCGACATGACGTTTGCCACCGGGACGAATGGCGCCGGCAGCGTTGGCCTCGCGCTCAACCTCACGATCGCCAGCGTCAGCTTTCCGAACTCGCCGCAGAGCGATGTGACAAACGTCACGTTTGTCGGGTCGGATGGTGCGCTGCTCACGCATTACTGGGGCACCTGCATCAGCCTCTCCAAACTCACGCAGGTCGCATTCACCAATGTCCTGTGCCTGGGGCATACCGATACGGGTCCGTACGCGACGACCGGCATCGGGGTGTATCTGACTGCCACATCGGCGGTACCTGGCGTCGTCTACAACTTCGATGGCTGCACGTTCAACAACCTGGGCACCGGGCTGAATTACGGCACATGGATTCAGGGCGTCGCGATGATGAACTGCAACTTCACAGGCTGCGGAAGCGGGATCAGCGTTCCGTCAGGGACGGGCGAGACGCAGCTTTCGGTTGCCAACAGCCAGTTCAACTGCACAACCGGGATCTATCTGCAACTGGCGATATTCGCCGTGCAGGTGGTGAGTTCCCTGTTCATCATTCCGCCGGCTGGTGCGGCCATGCAACTCGCCGGCACCGCGCAGCTCACCGTGCTGGGCAACTCGTTCGGCGTATCGGATGCGGCGAATACCACCGGCACCGGCATCGTGGTCAGTTCCGGCGCGCAACTCGGCGGCACCATCGTTGGCAACAGCTTCTACGATGTGCCGGGAACCTGCATTAACCTGGCAGCCGGCAGCGGCGCGGTACTGATGGGTTCCAACGTCTTTGTCGGCTGCCCTACGCCGATCGCCGACAGCGGCACCGGCGATGTCATCGCCAACAACCTCGGCATTCCGCCGGTCCCCTTGAACCTGACGCCCGGTGCGTCGCCATGGGCCTATAGCACCAAGGCGCGGCCGGAGAACCTGTCGCTGTATTCCACGGGCATCATCAACATGGTGGATGTCGGCGGCGTATTCATCCTCGGTGGCGCCGCGCCCGCGAACACCAACCTCAACGTATTCGTGCCAGCCAACACGACGATCAACATCCAGTATGCCGGCACGCTGACCGTGCGCGGGATGCGCCTCTGATGTCTGGCGCGGCGCAGCAGGCGCAGGCGCCCGTTCGCGGCATGAAGCGCATTCCGTTTCCGCTGGAGTCGTATCAGCACGCCTCGTTGCCGTTGTCGGCAAAGTTCCTGCTGAACTTGCACGCCGAGCAGGCGCCGTCGGATGCGCGCACCGAGGTGGCGCTGGTGCCCACGCCTGGCCTGGTGGATAGCGGCTGGACCTTCGGCGCCGGGCCGGTAACCGCGATGAACGGCGATTGGCCCAGCGCGCTTTACGTGGCCTCGGGCGGGCGCTTCTACCGGCTGGGGCAATTGGTATTCAATGGCCCGATCGTGGTGCAGGATCTCGGGGCAATCGGCACGCCGAGCGGCGACGACTATCCGCAGAACCTGATGACCACGATCGCCGTCGGCGTCAACGCCGTGGTGGTGTGCGTGCCGCCGAACGCATTTACCTGTGGCCACCACGATACCGCGGTCAACCAGATCGGTGGGACATTCCCAGGCGCGCGGTCAGTCGCGTATCTCGACGGCTATTTCGTGTTTACCTCGGACGACCTCGATGCGCAGTTCTTCTGCTCGCTGCTGCTCGATCCGTCCGATTTCGATGCGCTCGACTTTGCCTCGGCGGACGGCGTGCCGAACATGCTGCGCCGCGTGCTGGTGCTCCGCGGCGAGTTGTGGCTGATCGGCGAAAAGGGGGTCGAGGTTTGGTACGACGCCGGCTCGTCCGGGTTGGAGACAACGCCGGGGACCTCATTCTTCCCGTTCCGCCGCCGCGCCGGCGGTGTGATACCGCACGGCACCACGTCGATGAAGTCGTTTGTCGTCTGCGATGGGTCGATCTTCTGGCTGACGAATGAAGGCATCGTGGTGCGGTCGCAGGGTTATGCCGCAGTGCGGATTTCCACCCATGCCATCGAGGCGATCATCAAGGACGTGACGCCCGCGGCTCTGACCACTGCCGTGGCGTTCATGTGGGATGGGCACTATTTCTATGCGATGAGCTTCGGTGACCGCACGCTGGTTTACGATTGTGCAACGAAGCTATGGCACGATCGGGCCAGTTCAGTTAACGGGCTCGGGCAATGGCTGCCGTATTCCGTGGGCCAGTTGGCGTCCACCTACGTATTCGGCAGCAGCGTCGATGGACGCAGCTACGTCATGTCGGCAACGGATGCAACCGAGGCCGGCGTTGCGGTGATGCGCCAGGCGATTACGCCGCCGCTCTGGGCCGGGACCAACCGTGCCTTCTGCAGCCGGCTGGAGGTCGAGATGGAGGTGGGTGGCGATCTCGATGTCGCGCTCACATGGTCCGATGACGGCGGCTGGAACTACGCGGGCGGGCCACGCAATCTCTATACCGGCGGCACCGGTGCAGCCGGACGGCGCACGCGGGTTTATACCACGCGCCTCGGCAGCTTCCGCCAGCGGGTGTTCGCTCTCACCACCCTAGGCCGCGTGACGCTCTATGCGATCGATGCCGATATTGCCGGCGGGGCATCGTAGTGTCCGGCTCTGCGGTAACCGAGACAGGCTCGCCGCTACAGCCGCCGGCCAACGAAACGCCGCTGCGCGACGACGGGCAGCACACCCAGGCGTGGGCGGCATTCTATCAGAACGTGGCGGTGACCCTGGCCGGACTGCCCGATCGGCTGCGAACCGGGGTGACTGACGGCAGCGACGCGGCGGCAGGCAGGATCGGCGAATATCTGACCGCGACGGCCGGGCCGACGCCGGTGTCGAACAACGCACTGGCCAACGTCGTGTCTCTCAGCCTCACACCAGGCGACTGGGATGTGTCGGGCGGGGTGGTGTTCGCGGCCGGGGCCGGCACGCACGGGTATTTCGGCGTTGGTGTGGCGGGCGTGGATGTGATTTCGTCGGCGACGTTTCCCACCTCTGCGTTTCAGCAAGCGATGGCGACAACCACGCGCCGTTACAACGTGACCGCGCCGACCACCGTGTGGGTCGTGGCGCAGACGGGGTTTACCGGCACGATGACGGCGACTGGTACTATCAGGGCACGGCGGATGCGGTAGATGCGCAACGATGTGCTAGATATGGAAACGCCAGCAGGAGCGACCTGCTGGCGTAACCGTGGAGGGAGAGCTGATGAAGCAGCTCAAGCTCCTGCCGTGGATAGTGGTGGTCGTGGCCGTGAAGGTCAAGATCATCCTACGCCGCAGGTAGGGTCGGGCGCCAGTCTGTCTTCGGGCGGCTGGCGCCCTTCCCCGGAGGGGCCGCCGTTCATCGTGTTCTCGATGCCCCGGTCACGTTCGACGTGGCTGTCCCGTTACCTGTCATACGGCGAGTGGGGCTGTGGTCACGAGGAACTACTGAACCTGCGCAGCCTGGACGACGCCAAGGCGTGGCTCGGCCAACCCTGCACCGGCACCGTAGAGACGGCCGCGGCACCCTTCTGGCGGCTGCTGCTGCGGTATCGGCCCGACACCCGCGTCGTGGTGGTGCGCCGGCCGGTGCACGAGGTGGTGGCGAGCTATATGGCATTGCCGCTTGGGTTCGAGGTCGAGAGCCTGACCCGGCTGGTGCGGCGCGTCGATGCCAAGCTCGCGCAGATCGAGCAGCGGGTGCCGGACGTCGTGTCGGTGACGTTCACTGATCTGGCCACCGAGGACGGATGCCGCAGGGTGTTCGAGCACTGCCTTCCCTATCCGCATGACGCGACCTGGTGGGCTTTGGCCAAGGACGTGAACGTGCAGATGGACATGCGCCAATGCGTGCGGAAGTTCCGCGCCTATCAGCCGCAGTTGGAGAAGCTCGCCAAGATGGCGAAGCAGGCGACGCTGACGGGTATGGCGCGCGAGGCTGAGATTGACGGCGTGACGTTCCAGCAGGAGCCGTTCGAGCAGTGGTATCGCGATGGCCAGGCGCTGTTCGCCGAGCATCTGATGCGGGTGGGCGAGGCGCCGGACAACCACGCGTTCAAGAACCTGCCGCTGTTGCGGACGCTCGATGCAGTTGGTGCGTTGCAGATCACCACTGCACGCAGCAATGGGCGTATGTTCGGCTACCTCGCCACGCTCATTGGGCCGTCGCTGGAAAGCCACGACGGGGTCTGGGCCACCAACACGTTCTTCTATGCCTCGCCGGATATTCGTGGCCTCGGCATGAAGTTGCAGCGTGCGTCGGTCGAGGCGCTGCGCGAGCGGGGCGTGGACGAGGTGTTCATGCTGGCGGGACCGCGCGGCGACGGGCCGCGTATGGGCGGCCTGTATCGGCGGCTTGGCGCAGAGGACAGCGGGCAATTTTTCCGGCTTCGACTGGAGGCGTGAGATGGGCGCAGTAGGGGCTGCCGTAGCCGGTGGCGTGGCATCTGCGGCGATAGGGACCGCCGGCAGCGCGCTAATGGGCAACAAGGCCGGACAGGGTGCGGCACAGGCACAACAGGCACTAGCGCAGCAGCGCAACGACCTGATGCCATACCGCGAGGCGGGCCTTGCGCCGTTGCAGGCGCAGCAGGATCTGCTGGGGCTGAATGGCCAGCCGGCGGCAGATGCCGCGATGGCGAACTTCCAGTCGTCGCCCGGGTACCAATTCCAGCTACAGCAGGGCCTGCGCGCGACCGACGCTGGGGCAGCAGCGCAGGGAATGCTGCGATCTGGGGCTGCACTCAAAGCAGAGCAGACGTTCGGGCAGGGGCTCGCGAACAGCGATTTCGGCCAATATTTCTCGCGCCTCAATGCGCTGTCCACGCTCGGCGCGAACGCCGCGGCTGGCGGTGCGCAGACGGCCAATCAGGCTGCGACGCTCGACCAGAGCGCTGGAAACACGCAAGCGAGCATCTATGGGGATGCATCGAAGGCGCTCGGTAGCACAGTCAGTGGACTGTTCAGCAATCCCGCTGTGAGGAATCAGTTATTCCCCGGAAGTAGCGGCGGTAGTCCGCTGTCGGGTTACTATTCCAGCACGGCGAATGATCCGGCCTATGCCGGGGTAACCTACTGATGTCTGGCTCGGTCGGTTCTGCTTGGCCTAGCGAGAACCTGCTGTTCAATGCTGCTTCTGGCGGGGCAACCGCTGAGGTGGCGCGCAACCAACTGCTGAACCAACAGACGCAGCAGACCATCGGCTCGAACGAGATGGAGATGATGGGCCGTGCTGCGGCCACGCTGATGGACCCGACGCTCTATCCCACGCCAGAGGCGCGAGCGGCGGCATATCCGGTGCGGCTCGCGGCGTTGCAGGCGCAAGGTTTTGCCAAGAATGCGCCGTCCACGTATCCAGGCGATACTACGATGGCGGCGCTGGCGCGGATGGGCACGCCGAGCCAGACGCAGGCCGAGTGGGCGCAGAACCTCGCGGCCAACAAGGCGTATTCCAATGCGAACACACCACCGACGACACCCGCTGCTGGTGGCGGCGGCGTAGCAGCGCCTGGACCTGGCGGGCTGCCCGGACAGGGTGGGCCGATCGAGCCTTTCGCCACGCGCCTGCAGGGCGCCGAGGGGAACCCTGGATCAGTCAATGCCGCCGGGTATTCCGGCCAGTACCAGTTCGGCACATCGCGGCTGGCCGATCTCGGCATGTATAAGCCGGCGGCCGGCGAGAACCTTGGTGCCAATCAGTGGCGCGGCACACTGGATATTCCCGGCTTCCCCGACGTGAAGACACAGGCAGACTTCCTTGCCAGCCCCGCCGCCCAGCGCGCAGCGCTCGACGTGCATGTCCGCAACATCGACACCGCGATCGCGCAGACGCCCGGTGCCGATCAGTATGACGCTAACGGATTGCGCGCCGTGGCGCATCTCGGTGGCCCGGAAGGTATGCGCAAGTTCGTCGCAAGCAACGGCCAATACGATCCGGCCGACGCCAACGGCACGCACCTGTCCGACTATTACCGGCGGTTCTCGGCCCCAGGCAGCAGTGGCGGCACCGCAGTAGCTAACACAGCGCGACCGCCGCTTATTCGTGGGGATAGCCTCGCCAGCACTGGCGGGCTCGGAGGCTCTGGTGCGGTGGGTGCGCCGCCTCGCGACGTGCTCTCCACGGTTTCCGGCGAAGCCAGAGCCGGCGTCTATCGCGGTCAGCCGGTGGTGCTGTCAACTGGCGCATCGAACGATCCGGGCGACCTCGCCAGCGTCGAACAGCAGGTGCAGGAGGCACGCGGCGGCGGTGCCAGCAGCGTCACGGTGCTTGGCGTTGGCCCAGGCGTGGAGACCAAGGCTCCCGGCACCAATGCGGCGCTGCAGGCCATCGCCGCGCGGAACGGTGCCCAGTTCGTGCCGCTGCCGACTGGTGCTGGCATGATGTCGCCGGACGGCGTGCATCCGACGGCGCAGGGATATGCCACGCTGAAGACAGCTGTGGCACCTCCTGCGGCGGCTCCTGGGGGCGGTGGAACGCCTGCGCCGTATCGGGTAGCCGGCGCAATGCAGCCGCCTCCAGGGACGCCTACAGCGCCGGGACAGGGGGCGCCTGCGCCTGGGCAACCAGCGCCGCCGGCACCCGGTCAGGCCGCACCAGGTGGCGGCCCTGCGCCACCGCAGCTGGCGCAGCTCAATGAGAACGGCATGACGCCGATCCAGCAGCGCCAGATCGACGCGATGGCCGCGAACCCTCAGACTTCCTTGAAGGAGCGCATGGCGGCCCAGCAGAGGTTCGTGAACCAGAACATCCAACTCGCCCAGAAGGCGTTCTCCGACTACATAGCGCAGCAGCAACTCGCGGTGTCGCAGGGGCAACTGACCAACGAACAGGCCAAGACCAACCTCGATTACTGGAAAGCGAATCATCCTGAACTGGCGCCGAACGCGCGGGAGAATACGATCGCCTACCGGACGATGCAGGAACTCGCGCCCATCGTCCGTGGCGACAATGGCGCTGTCGCGACACAGGAGCAGAAAGACCGCTACAACGAAGCCACTACCACCTACCTGGATTACAAGTCACATGAGCATCCGATTACCAGAGAACTCCTGCAGGTGCCATCTCGCCCGTTGCCTCCAGGATTTCCGGAGCCATCAGGTGGCAGCGGTGTGCGAACACTCACTCAGGGGATGTCTACGGCACAGCAAGAGGCCGAGCGGGAGTTGGGCAAGAACTTTGCCACGACGGACCTGAAATCCTATGCCGCCGCCAATGCCAGCCTTGGCATGTTGACCAACGCCAACAATGCCGCCGAGGTCATGAACAGCACGCCAGGCGGCTTCGAGGCACCCGGTGCTGGCGCCAATGCTCGCCTGGAGATCGCCAAGAACCTTAACCAGGTGGCCGGCCTTATGGGTTCCGGGCCAATCTTCGATCCGAGCAAGATCAGCGCATGGGAAGCCCTCAACAAGCAGACCAAACTGATGGGCATGCAGGTCGTCAACAACTATTTCGGCGGCTCACGCGAGGCGGCGAGCATCATCAACGGCGCCACGGGGGCAGTGCCAAATTCCGAGAACACCTATCTGGGTTTCCGGCTAGTCTCGTCCGGCATCGAGCAGGATCTTCTGAGGCAGCGCGAATTATATGAGTTCAAGTCGCAACGATTGGCGGCTGGGCAACCCCTGGCGGCTGCAGAAGTCGAGTTCAATAAGACCCATCCGGTGGAGAACTACACGGCCCGCGCGATTGCCAACGCGGTGCCGGAGGATATGGCGGCCTTTCTCATGGCGCACCCGGACACCGTGCAGCACTTCGATCAGCGGTTCGGCCCCGGTATCGGAGAGTTCATCCTGAAGGGTGGCCGTACGCAGATGGGCGCGCCGGGGAGGCCCAGCAATGGCTGACGATAGCCCGAATCCTTATGATACAATGCTGCAGAAATATACCGGGGGAGGGGGCTCGCAGCCATCGTCTGCCGGAACAGCCGCGACGGAGACTAACCCCTACGACCCGCAGATTGCGAAATACACCGCACCGGCATCGTCGCAACCGCCGACCACGGCGCGCGGCATCGCCAAGAACGTCGGCGCCGCGACAGCGGTTGATTATCCCTCAGGGTTGCTCGATTTCATAACGAACCCTGGCGCTAATATGCTCCATCCGTTGGTGGTGTTGGGAGGCACGGCGTTCGATGCCGCTGCTCACGCACTTGGCTACGGTGGCATGTCTCCTGAGCAGCGCGCGGATCTGTATGGCCTGCCGCAGCCAGGGCAGACACAGCTTCCGCCGGAGCAGCAGCAGCCCGGCACCCGCCTCATGAATTTCGTGGATCAGGCACTCCCTGGTCAGAAGGCATCCGACCTGCCGGCATCGCCGACAGAGGCGGGGGTGCGCCGAGGCGTTGCAGGGCTTGAGACCGCCGCGACGTTTGGCCCCGGTGGTGCGCTCCCGCTCATCGCAGGAACCGCAGGGCCGGTAGCCGCGCCGGTCGTCGCCGAACAGGTGCCCGACTGGGCCAAGCCGGGGACCGAACTGGCGGTCAATGCCGTCCCGCAGATAGCGACTGGCGTCAGCGCTAGCCGGGGCAGACCAACCGTTGACGCCGCGGACGCCGCCACGACGCAGTTGGCCAGGGACAAATATAATATTCCTATCAATGCGACCGACATCACGCCCGGCTCACAGTTCCGTACGCCCGCGTCTCGGCAGGCCAGTCTGGATGGGCTGCAGGGCAATATTGTCACGCAGTTGGGCGAGAACCCGAACACTCCTGACCTGCTGAGCCGCAACCGCATCACCACCGGCGTCATGGACAATACGGCAACGCGGGTCGGACAGACATTTGATGACGTTGCCAGTCGCACCAACATCAACAACGTGGAGACCAACAACGCGATCACGAAATTGGCACATATCGATGGCACTCTCGACCTGGAAGCCGGCCTGACCGATGCCAACAAAGCAGCGATCCGGCGCAACATCGATCTCGTGCAAAATGCCGCTGCGAATGGCAATGGCACGATCAGTGGTGCTAACTATCAGGCATTGACCAGAAACAAGGGGGCAATCGACAGGCTGGCCAGCAACGCCGATCCGAACGTCGCGGCCATCGGGATGCAGATAAAGTCTGCCATTGATGATGCGTTCCAGGGTTCTGCCTCGCGGGCCGATCAGGCGGCGCTGACGCAGGCGCGCTACCAATGGCGCCTAATGAAAACCGTGCAGCCGCTCGTTGAGCGAGCCCAGGGCGCCAACATAGATCCTGGCGAGTTCATGACCAGGGCTGTTGCCGCGTCGCGCAAGCTCGATGGGTCCACAGGCGGGATGGCATATACTGGCGGCGGTACCATTGGCGAGCTTGCGCGCATCGGTGATCTGATAAGTCGCGGCCCAACGCCGGTGTCGCCATCCTTGATCGGCGACATAATGCACCCGCCAGGCGGTGGTGTGGGGTATTTCATGGACCCGAAGCTAGCTGGCGCAACGCATGCCGCGCAGGTCATTGGCAAGCAAGTCGCCGGGCCATATCTCCGCAGCGGGTTCAACACGCAGCAGGTCATCAACAACGCGCTCTATCGGCCGTCGTTACTGGGTGGCGCGCTGGCCGGAGGTGTCTCTGCGGCGTCTCCCACCAACCAGATGCTGCGTCCCTAGAGCGGGAAGAACGGCATCAGGACCAGCGTCACGCCAGCGCTGACGATGAGGACAGCCGCAAGGGATTTCATGAACGGAGCCAGCTCGCCAGCCATGACGACCTTCAAAGGCGGATAACGCGGTGGCGGCGGTGGGTATACTGGATAGGCTATAGCCCGGAGCCGCATACGACGTGGCGCCCAGATCGCGGCGAGCAGCATCCCGCATGCCAGTGCCCACCCAGGAGAGGCTGGGGTTTGCGCGATGAAAACAAGCAGGCCAAGGGTCACAGGGATCGAGAGGAATACGCAGGCGAAGAGATTGCCGTAACCCCAGCCGATAATCAGCACGGTGGCAACGGCTAGGCCGAACAGGACGTGCATCACAGCTTCTCCAGCGTCTCGACGCGGCGCCAGCCGGCCAGGGCCATGCACGCATCCTTGTCGTGCTGCTGCTGGATGGCCAGTCCGATCAATGCGCCAGCGGTGGCAATGCCGGCAGCAGCCGATGCATAGGCGCCTGCGCGTCCCGTGCCGCCACCAGCGAAGGCGAAGCCCTGCTGCGGCATGCCGCGGGATATCAGGTAGCAGCGCGCGTCGTCCTCCTCGTAGTTGGCCTGCTCATGGCCTGGGGCACGCTCCCAGTGGTAGGCGCAGGCGGACAGGGTTAGTGCGGCAGCCGCGAGGGCTGCTAGTCTGGTCGTAGCCATTGATCGAGGTTCCTTCTCGGTTGGCGGTTAGAGGGCGGCGCCCCGGCCAGGGAGCGTCGTCCTCGCTTTAGCGGCTAGGCACTGTGATGATAGTGCCGGGCGGGAATACCAGTTGCTGCGGCAGCGTCTCACGTTGGCCAAGTTTGAACCCGAGCACGCCGGCAATGCCGGCAGCCGCGGCGACAATGATCGCAAGGTTACGCGGGCTTTCCCAGAACGCTTGCTTCTTCTTCAGTGCCAGATCGACCATCAGCAGTTCATCCTTCAGCGCCTGCCGCTCATCATCGGTCACGCGGCGCACCGCGACGCTTCAGCCACTCGGTGAGGATCTTCCGCACCAGCGCGCCCACAGGCCGGTCGTCGGCGCGGGCGAACTGTTCTAGCTGGTCGCGGATGGTTTGTGGCAGCCGGACGGTGAAGGGTGTCGGTGTGCTCATGTCCGACTATGTAATACATCCAGCGCGAGATTGCAAGGAGAATTCCAGTGCCCGATCCCATAACCAACGAAATCACGCTGACTGTCACTGCCGCCATCGACGGCTTCAAGCCGCTCGATGTGACGGCTGTTGTGACGCTGGAGCCTGTGGCGCCAGAGCCACCTGACCCACCCGACCCCGGTCCTGATCCTGGCCCAGATCCAGCGCCGGGCGACCTGTCGGTGTGCATCGACTACGGCGGCGCGCAGATGTGGTTTCACGCGGACGGTGCCACCGACCGGGGCGACTGGACCGACCTGCGCGGCGGTTTTGTGCAGAACCGGCTGGATGTGACGAATAGCGAACTGCCGGCGTTCACCGTGCAGTTCCGCTGCGACCGGGACAGCGATCGCACCGAGGTCGTGTTTGAATTGGGCGACACCACCGTGGGCACCGCGGCCTTCAACATGGGCGCCTACACCGCGACGATCTACCGGGGCGAGGACGTGCTGGCCACGGTTCCGGTGCCGGAGCACTACTGGTATTCGCGCTGGCGCTGGCAGTCGGCGCCACGCCCGATCGTCGCCAGCGTCGAGGAGCTGCAGGACGCCGGGCTGCTGCCGCACTTCGACATGGCGTTGTCAACCACGAAGCCATTGGCGCCACAGCGCGTCTATGCGCCGATGGGCTTGGCCGGGTTGACGGCTTACATGCCATCGACCGGCGAGCGTGACGAAATCGGGTTGGTCACGGAGGCGCAGGCTGAATATCTCCGTGGCGATGCGTCGGCGGATTCGATGCTGGCGCAGGCGGAGGCATCAGGCACCATGCCGTGGCACTACCGCGACGAGGATGGTTGTGCGGTGTTTAACTTCGTCACGCACCCGCAGGCGTCAATGTATTACCCCGCCAACCTTCCAGCTTGCAGCACGCCGATCACGCTCGATCCCGCACATGAACCCGACCTTGCGTACGTTCCATACCTATTGACTGGCGATCCCTACTACCTGGAAGAACTGCAGTTCGCGGCGACCCACAACGTGCTTGCGTCGCTGCCCCAATCACGCGGTAGCTACTGCATCGGGTTCGCGGTCCGCGCCCATGCCTGGGCGCTGCGCACACAGGCACATTGCGCGCGCGTGACACCCGACAACGCGCCGGCCTGGGTGCAGTCCCGCGCCTACTGGCAGGAATGGCTCGACGGCAACCGCGACTGGATGCTCGCACGCTATGTGCATCCGACCGCGCTGCCGTTCACCGAGTCTCCCTTCGCCGCGCTGCACTACATGGCCGCCGCCGATAACTCGCCGGCCAGCAGCACCATGCCGGCGGGTACCTGCAGCCAGCAATGGATGGAGGACTACGAAGCTGCCGTGTTGGGCCACGTCGTGGCGATCGGATACGCTGACTGGATGCCGATCCTCGAGTGGAAGCTGGCCAACACGATCGCTCGCACCAATGGAACGTCTGGCTGGATCCGCGCAAAGCCAACGCCATACAACGTCGCGCTGCGTGCAACGGACAAGTCGCCCTACGTCACGAGCTGGCAGGAGAACTGGGACCTCAACCTGACGATGCAGCCCGGCATCGGCATATACACGGACCCGGACGTGATGCCGCCGGGGGACTCGCTGGTTTACGCCAGCTATACAATGTCGGCGCTGGCGTTGGCTGCCTCGCTCGGCGTTGAGGGAGCAACCGAGTGCCATGAATGGCTGCGCGGGCAGCTCGTCGCGAACAGCGATGCGAAAACCTACAGCGACAGAAAATGGTCGTTCGCCTGCGTGACGAGCCACTGAGATGACCGACGAGCAGCGTAGTGGCGTTCTGCTGTCGGTCAGCGAGAAGCTGCTGCGCGTGTTGCCGCCTGCCTTCATCGCCCTGCTGCTGGTCAATATCATGTTCATCGGGGTGATCGCGTGGATCTTTGATCACGCGGCAGAAAACAGAAACGTATTGCTGACAAGAATCGTGGAGGGCTGCCTGGTTAAGCCCTGACGAGCCGTGCCTGCCCCTCCAACATGAAAGAGCCCACCATGCTGCGCGCCCTGCTCGCTGCCTCTGCTGCTGCCTTGATTGCCCTGCCTGCACAGGGCGCCGTCATTCTGACCTTCGGCCAAATCGGTGCCGGCAATACCATCACGGCGACTGCGAACGCCGGCGGCACTGCGACGACGATCACCGCTGCCGATGTCCCGGTCAGCATTACGCAGATCCTCGGCGGTGCACCGACCTCGGCAGACTTCGATCTGAACATCACGTCTACGGACGCGGTGACGCCGCTCGGCGCCGGCGGGTTCCAGCACTACGCCGGCAGCTTCTCGCTGACCTCGGGGGCCGGGGGAACGGGAACGAACTTCCTGTCCGGCACTTTCAGCGACGTGGTGCTGGGGACCGGCGCCTCGGCGGTCCTGTCCTCTGGCGCGCCGCCGGACTCCATCAGCTTCACGTCCGATGTGATCAACGTCCTGGCGCTGCCGCGCGCGGTATCCCTCTCCTTCGCCAACGTGTCGCCGGCCATTGGCATCGACGGGGATACCCTGGCCAGCTTCGGCGCTTCAGTCTCGGGCGATTTCTCGGCCACCGCGGTGCCGGAGCCGGTGAGCATGGCGGCGCTCGGCGTCGGGCTGCTCGGCCTTGGTCTGGTGCGTCGCAAATCGCTATGAGGCGCACTGCCGCCATGGCATAGTGCGGCATAGACTTTCACTCCGTTCGAACCTTCCTCGGCCTCGGCGCCCCCAAAGCCGGGGCCTTTTCTTTGGCCTCGGGGTAAATAAGGCAGCTCATACAAAGGCGTGGTAAGCAGATTGAGAGAGGTTACGGCGCGGGGCGTATAAGCCGGGGTTCCGTCCGCTAATGTCGATTTATCGAGGCTAGGGTCGGGAAGTCCCTGCGACCGGCGCCATTCCAGATACGCTTGGTCGGCTGCGGTCAGCTGATCCGGCATGTCTCGCCGGCAGGCGTCGCACCGGAGCGAGACGTGGTTGGCGATCGCGCCGCAGTCCAGACAGAGGATTTGCGGGCCGTTCGGTATCAGCCTGACCATCGGCCACTCCACTTTATCAATCTGTAATCGGCGATGATTGCGCGTCCGATTATTTCCGGGATCTGCGGGGACACCCTTCGTTCAAGATACAGAATTGCCGCTTTGAGCGTTGCAGCGTTGTCGTCAACCGCGCCGAGCATCTGATTGCATGGAGCACACAAAAGACCTCTGACCACCCCAGTCTTATGGCAATGGTCAACGTGGAAAACCTTATGAGGCTGATCTGCTTCATTGGCATCACATATAGCGCAGACACCCCCCTGCATTAACTTAAGTCGATCATACTCCTGTAGACTCACGCGATACTTTCTTAGAAGATGCTTCTCGCGGGATTTCACCTTATCCCGCTGATATCGCTCCTTTTCATAGTTTGGGTTCTTCAAAACCCATTCTCGCATCGCTTGCGTCGTGCAAGGTTTGCAGCGGCTTACCGTTTGTACCGTGCGTTTTGGGTCGTTCCTTAGCCGGAACTCGGTAAGGCTCTTTGTCTCACCGCACTTTGGGCATCGCTTCATTGGTTAGTCTCGACATTCATAATTGCATGACCAATGAGCGTCGCTATTTGCGGGACCAGCGAGTTGCCTAATCCGATGAGCCGCTTACGTCGGTCCAGTTGTCTGGAAGCCCCATCAACCACTCGACAAATCGGGCGTTCAGCTGCCCAGATACCATCTCCGGCAGTTGCGGCGTGTGACCATTCTCGGAGCGTCCCTGGCCCGATCGCCAGTCGCGGGCGGACTGGGACGGAAAGCGCACCGCAGTCGCGAGGTTGTCCGGCGCCCGTGTCGCCAGCCGCTTCGCTGACATCCCCTTGCTCTCGCCATCCTCCGCCGTCGGCGTCGGCCACTTCGCCGCCCAATCGTTCAGGTTGCGACCGCCATGCAGTGTGCCGTATCTCCCCACCCGGCTCGCGTCGCCCTTCGCTGCATCGTGCGCCTGCGGTGTCGGCCACAAGTTGACCGCCCGGTTCAGCGTGCGCTGAACATGCTTGCCAGTCCTCGGATCGTATGCTCGCTCGCCCGGTCGCGCCGGATCGCCATCCTTCGTCACCAGGGACGCCAGGAACTCCGGCGACTGCCCCGCTTCCTGCGCGCTCGGGGTAGGCCACAGCCTGCCAGCCATTGCTTCCAAGAAGCTCCCCGATCGCCCCTTGCGATGGAACCGCGCCGCGTATTCCGGCGACATGATCCCATCCAGGCCCGCATCCGCTGTCGGCGTAGGCCACGATCCAGATGCGGTCGCGGATGTGGGGCGCGCCAACATCGGCAGCGGAAATGCTGCGCCACTCCGCATCATACCCTGCGCAGGCCAGGTCTCGGAGTATTCCTCCAAAGAACCGTCCAGATTCGCTTGAACGTAGCCCTGGCACGTTTTCTGCCAGCACCCATCGCGGCCTAACCTCGCGAATGAGGCGGGCGAACTCGGGCCACAGGTCGCGCTCGTCGGCTCCGGCGCCACGCTTGCCGGCAACGCTGTGCGGCTGGCAGGGGAAGCCTCCGCAGATGACATCCACGGAAATTCCATCTGTTCGCAGCCGGTCAGCCGTGAGGGATCGAACGTCGTCATAACAGGGAACTCCCGGCCAATGCTTCGCCAGCACACGTCGGCAGAATGGATCAATCTCGCAAAATGCGGTCGTTGTCATGCCGGCCCGTTCAAGCCCCAGGCTGAACGCACCGATGCCGCTGAACAGGTCGAGCACTCGCATCATAGCCGGAACATTACTGTCTCATCCTGCTAGACCCGGCCACCTCTCCAAACGTCCGTTAGCAAGTATCCTGTGAGTCTGTGAGATTAGCCGCCGCTGGCGGCAATTCACCGCATGCGAGATGATGGCGTGCAATTTCCAGCCATCTCGCCCTTGCCTGCGGCGTCAGGTCGTCAAAACTCTTAGCGAGTCGCTGCGGCTCAGGGACAGCGAGGTACAGGCTTCGCGCCATAGCCAGATAAGTGGGTTCAAAGTTTTTTGCTGGGCGGCCCATGCTTTTGTCTCCAAATGCTTGACGGGAATCGCGGCGGTTTGCGCCTGTTTGGGGATGTCCCCAAACGATGACAACCTCGGCCCGCCGTCCGAGTGGCAGATCCGCCGCTTTCCATCCGGCCTGCGCGAACAGGTGGTGGCCGAGGCGAAGCGCGAGGGCATGCCGGTCGCCGAGTTCTTGACCGCCGTGCTGATCGTGGCGCGGGAGGCTGGTTGGCCGCGCGCCGTCGATGCTGTGCCGCGTTTGCAAACCGCCGCAAACGGCACCGCGCTGGCCCCTGTGGACGCGCTGGGCGGCCTCATCGCCGCTGCGGTGACGGTGGCGCAGGCGCAGACGCCTCGGGCGCGCGCGCGTCTCCTAGCGGCGGCGGCGCGGTGTCTGACGGCGCGGCTGACTGTGCCGCGATGAAGCATGCGCAGTGGAGGCGTTGCCACATGAGCGTGCTCTTGCTGCACGCCCACTCGTTCTCACAACGCGGCGGCTCCGGTTCGTTGCCTCCCGTAACCCATGCGGTGTGCCGGATCGTGGCGTCGGCCTCGCGCGGCAGCATCTGGCCACGGTGAGCGCACCGCGTGCACGGGACGTTGACCAGGCGCCGCACATGCCATGGCGCCTTCTTCGCATACCGCCGCTTCACCCAGCGCCATCCGTCTTTCCAGCCGGTGTCACGGCACTCGGGGCATGGTTCCTGGGAGATCACGCCGCTGCCTCCGTCTCCGGCTCGTGCGCCGCCGCGCCGTCATCGGGTGGTGGCTCGTCCTCGGGGAAGCGCGCGTAGGCTTCCGCGAGCATGGACGCGATTTCCCTGCGTACCCACGGCGGGCCGTCCGCAGTGGCGTCAGCGATGGACTTGCGGCCGGCTATCTCGACCACCTCATCGCGGCGATACAGTACGCCCAGGGCACCGCGCAGCTTGTCCAACCATTTCTGCCACTGCTCGTCCGTGCGCTCGACAGGCGCCTCTGCAGGGCCACGCACGACGGGGGCGCGGGGTGTCGAAGCCGCGGCAGCTTTCAGCGGCACCTCGGCGTTCAGTGTGTCGCGGGTGTCCGACTCAATCGTCGGGCCGGTGAAGGCATCGGCCCGATCGAACTCCTCCGGCGCATAGACGCCGAGCATCACCTCGGGGGCATGCCGTCTCGCCCAGACGCGGGTTCCAGCGTACACAAGCTGCTGGTCTGGCTGCTTCGTCCACATGCCGTTGCTGGTCTTGGCCTCGGACAAGAACACCGTCACCTCTCGCGGTTTAGTCTCACCTTTCAACGTGGCGCGCACTGTCACCGCACGCTGGGCATCCTTGCCGCTGAAATCGTAGTCCAGGCGAGAGGACAGGATGCCGCTGGCATTCAGCGCAGCGGCAACCAGCTTGCCTTCGAACATGAGCTTCCCTTGGATAACGCTGGTACATTGCGCCACGGCGAATGGCGACATCTGCCAACGCATCGCAGCCTCGATCACCATGAGGCAATCGCCTGGAGAGTTATGCAGATGCGACGGCACGAGCTTGCCGCGTGACATCATCTCAGCGAGTTGCATTGCGCTGTCCATGCTGGTCGGCGTCAATGCCGTGTTACCGGTGGTAGCTAGGGCATTCATGTCAGGCGCTCCGCAGGGTCAAAACTGGCGTCAGGTTCGATTGTTCGGCACCCTCGATCGGGCCGGAGCGTAACGCTTTGGCTATGGCCAGCATGTCGGGCGACGTGCGCAGCAACTCGGGCGGGAGCTTGCCGGCGTCGGTGACGATCGCCTTGCTGCGGTAAGCAACGGATGCCGTGTAGAGCGGGCGTTCCGCACCTTCGATGCCGGCAGCTTGCAGCAGGCGCTGCACCTTGTCGCGGTTCACATCAATGCGTGCCTCGATACGCTTGATGCGTTCGCGGGCAAGCTCGACAAGCTTGGCGTCGGCAATCGCTAACTCGGCCACGTCATCGAGCAGGGCGAAGAAGCGCGTTTCGCCTTCCAGCGTGTCGTAGCGCAACTTCATATCGTCGTCCGGCATGTCCGCGAGGATCTGTGACACCTCGGACATCACGCTCTCGATGCGGTATGGGCTGATATTAGCCATTGACGACCTCCAGTGGCGCTTTGCGCCGGCGGTAGGGCCGTGCGCTGTTGCGCTTCATCATCGAGAACTCCTGCTCGTGGATCTTGACGCCAGAGTCCTTCATGGCGACGGTGAACTGCTGCCAGGCAGCGGCTACCTTGGCGAGCGTTGCCGCCATCTCGACGGGTTCTAGGGGTAACGCGACGCGGATCGTCGCTACTACCTGTTGAATTTGGTCAGCCACTGCAGTCGTCCCATGATTGTTCGGCAATATCGGCCATGACCTCGGCCTGGCGCTTCAGCTGATCCAGCCGCCACAGCGCCTCGGAAACCGGCTCCGGCAGTTCAAGATCGGCCACGCTGACCAGCAGGTCGGCGGCATCGCGGCGCCAGTGGGCATCACCCGCCACGGCACGGCGCACGATGTTTAGGAACTCCTCGGCACGACGCTCGACAATGAGGATCATCGTGCGTTCGCGCGTGTCTGGGGCGTCGTCCAGTAGCGAGATGCGGGTGAGCGTCATGCGGCTCTCCTTACTTGGTGAATGACAATCATAAGGCTTTCCAATAACGATGATTCTTTATATGGCTTACATGATTTGGATGAATGCCATATTCCTTAGCTATTTCTCTATGAACCCTGGCGTCACTGCGTATCAATAATACTTGTTCCTTAGTTAGTTTGGCTGCGATTCCTCGGCGTGTATTCTCTGCTGGCGTAACCGCTTCCATATGGTCTGGCCTCACACAGGCCCGGTTACGACACAGGTGGTCCAGATGTAGGCCGACAGGAACGGGACCGTTTTGGGCTTCAAAGGCAGCACGGTGTGGCCGCTTTCTAACGCCGAGCACTTGCGCTCGGGCGTAGCCATCTGGGGCTACACTCCCAATCCAAATCCAACACGGCGTCTTGTGGCCGGCTTCGGTGATCTTGAACCGAGTGAGGTCGAGCACACCGCGGTTGTGATGATGCCACCGGAACCGGCGTGGTTGACCCTTGATTGTTCCTGCCGCGCGATCGGTGCGTGATGCGATAGGCGCCGGCAGGCCACAACCACACTGACAAAGGGCGGTCGTCATGCGGCAGCGCGCCTCATCTTGCTCCGAATCACTGCCGCCTCGAATGCCAGCCTTTCCGGGCGGAGGTAGCGGCGGCGGAACTCGGCGATGCGGTTCAGTGCGATGCCGCGCCAGTAGTCGCGGTCAGCGCCGGTGGCGTGGCGGTGCTCCTCGATGGCGGCGAGCATGTCGCGCAGTAGCTGGGCGCGCATCACACCACCCCTGGCAGGTAGCCGGGCGGGAGCGGCACCGGGAATCTCGGCTTCAGGCGGGGGGCGCCGGCCAGCGCTCCAGGATCTCCTCCACCCTCGTCAACAGCTTGCGGACGCGGCTGCGCAGCTTGGCGGGTGTTTGTTCGGTATCCCAACTGATCGCCGCGAGCGAAGCGCTGAGCAATTTCAAACGCCGCCTGATTTGCGGTAGCGTAAATTTCCGTGGTGGTCTCGCCATGGTGCTGATTTTCCTCGCGCCCTCGGCGCTGCGTACGATTTTCGGGGAAAGCATTGTGCGGTAACTGGTTAGTGCGATTTTCTGTGCGCGAAGGTGACGCTGTGGCCGTTTCGGCACAGCGATTTTGGCTTGCAGCAAGAGGTTGCGGGCGGACTAAACTCACAACTGGCGCGCCGAACTGGTGCCAAGCCGGAGCCGAGCCGTCAGGGAGGATTTCCTTGCTTTTCATAACGCGGGCCATTTGTTGCTGGCCCAATAGTGGGGGCAAACTGCTCCCATGTAAAGCGCAAAATGCCCCCAGGTGCCTCCCGGACTACGAATTTTCTACGGAAGCGGTGTTATGAAGCGCGCGAAGAAGCGGCTTATGCCAGGACTGGCGAGCGAACCGGTTTCGTGGGCTGCGGAAGTTTGTTCGGTCCGCCACCCCTGCCTGGATTGTCTCCGGAATGCCCAGATTCTGGGTTTGAAGAGGATAAGAGTTCGGGATGCAAAGAGGCTAACTTTGCTGCCAACTCCCCGTCCACACCTCGCAGCGACCCTGTGAGGATGTAGTCGGTGCTTACCTTCAGCCGGTGGGCGAGATCGGTGACCGCATAGATTGACGGCGGCCGGCGGCCGCTCTCCATGTCGCGCAGGATCGCGCGGTCAACGCCCATCGTGCGTGCGAACGCAGAACGGTTAGGCTCGACAAGCTCGCGCACCCATTGGATGCGCGCGCCGATTTCCTGCGCGCGCTTACGGTATGACAATGGTCTGGCGTTTTTAGACACCCTCTCAGTATGGGGGCAAATTGCCCCGAGTCTCGTGGTGCAATTAAGCTCTTGCCTTGGGAGCGTTTTGCCCCCAAGGTAACCGGTATGTGTCAGAACTACCATGCTACCGTCATTCGGACGCTCGGTGGGCGGGCGGTTGTCGCAGATGCACTCGGTCTGAACCGCGAGAGCGTCAAGTCCTGGAGTGATCCGCAGCGCGGTATCCCAGCGCGGCACTGGCATCGTGTTGTCGAGCTGGCTCAAGGGCGCATTCCTGGTCTGACCGTCGCGGCGCTCGCGCAGACGAAGCCGTCCGTGGCGCAAGCTGCCGTCTGCGAGGCCGCATGACCCCGAAGGGAGATTGTACCAAAGCGTACCGCATTCTGCACTTATTGCACCTCACCAAGTAACTGGCCAACCGATAATTGGGGGACTCGCAGTGAGCAAAGGCAAGCGTGCTGACCCATCCGAGACCGAACGCAACGTCGCGGCGGCGCTTATAGACGTACGCGATTGCGTGATGGGCGCTCATTTAACGGGGCGCGGCACGCTCGCGACGCTGGACCAGCTAGGCGAGATGCTGGGTGTCTCGTCGCGGTGGATGCTCAAGCTGTTTTACCGCACCGGCCATGTCCGCATGGACCATGAGCGTCGCCGGCTGATGGCCTTCCGGGCGGCGGATTTCCTAGACCGGATGGCGGACGATCTTGACCGCAAGGCAGCGCTGCTGCGCGCCAGAGCGGCAGAGAAACGCGCGAGGGAGGAGCAAGCGAGGCTCCCACTGGTGGCGGGCACATGCGATGGCGAGAAGGGGTATCGCGGATGTATCGCCGCATAGCGTCGTGGCTGCGCTGGCACTGGCGGGCACGGCGATGAGCGGGCGGCGCACCACGGGGCGTGATCTGGCGCGGCTGCGGACGCTCGCGGCGGCCGGCCTGTGGCAGGCAGAGGCAGGCCGGCGCCTCGGCATTCCGCTGCATACGGTGCAGTACTGGCATCAGCGGGAAGCGCTCGGTTTCCGCCCGCATGTGCCGCAGGACTTCCGGGATCGACCGATGAAGCCAGAGACGCGTGGAGCGGCCATCGCCGCGGCGTGGAAGTTGCGGGATCTGATGCGGAGCATCGCGCCATGAGCGACAATCCCGCGCCCGTGTTCGTGTGCGAACTGTGCGCCGAGCCGGCCATTTCGATCGCGCCGGGCGATGCGCCGGAGGTCTGCGATCTTTTCCGCCTCTCGCGCGGCACGCCGCGGCGGCAATGGTGCCGAGCCTGCTGGCCAGCAATGCGGGAGGCAGCATGAGTTTTGACCCATCCACCAATTCAAAGGTCAACGCGCTGTGGCCGATAGAGCGGATCGACCGGCTATCCGCGCTGTGGGCCAAACTCGGCGACAACGGCAAGCCGGCGCATTCCGCCGCTGCGATCGGCGCCTGGATGGGCTGCTCGAAAAACTCCGTGATCGGCAAGGTCAGGCGGCTCGGCCTACCGTCGCGCCCGTCGCCGCTAGGGCCGCAGGGCGCTGCCGCGCTGCGCCTCGCCGGCCGTCCGCTGGTGGTGCGCCACGTCCCCGTGACGGACGGCGCCACGCTGCCGCCGCTGGCCGATCGGCAACGATGCGGCGATGGGCTGCTGGCAGGCCATGCTACGGGCCGCGTTGGCATGAGCGGGCAGCAACTACCGCTATTCGCGCCGGAGATGGTGCCGGAGACGGCGGTACCGGTCCCGGAGTGGTCGCCGGATTGGGTGGTGGCGCGGATCCTGCGCGCAACCGAGGACGTGCTGTTCAACCCCGACAAGCTCGCGAAATACGAGGCGAAGAACCCGGATGGGCGCGCGTTCCTGGAGTTCTTGGTCGAGAATTGCGGGGGGCGATCGCAATGAGCGGCATCATCCTCACCATGTCCTCACCGCCGTCACTCAACGCGTTGTGGATCACCATCCCCGGTAAAAAGCGCGTCCGCTCGCCCGCATACAACGAATGGCTCACCACCGCCGGCTGGGAGGTCAAGCGCCAGTGGATGGGCATGCGGCCCATCGCCTGCCGCTATAACCTCACCCTCCATGTGCCGATCTCCCGCCGTGATTCCGGCAACTGGGAGAAGGCTATCAGCGATCTGCTGGAAGCGGTTGGCGTCGTTACCAACGACGGCAACGCCCATTCTATCACCGTCACGCCATCCGCACGCACCGATTGCGTGGTCGAGATCGTGGAACTGCCGGATATGGGCGGCATCAGGAAGCGCCCGCCCGTTAAGCTGCCGTGGCAGTCCGCTCGCAAGCGTGCCACGCGCCCGTCGCAGGCCGCACTGGCCGCATTCCGTCGCGCTGGTGGCCTCGCATGACCGTGCGAGAGGTGCCAGGCCGGATGATCCACACGCGGCGGCTGCTCGCCCGCACGGGCGATGGTGGCTATGCCGGCAGCATCGCGATCTGGGGGTTCAGCTACGAGGTTGAGTGCCGGCGGGTTGGCGATTGCGTCGAGGTCATCGTGTTCGATGGCGCCGAGCCGATTGAGCCGTATCGCCAGCCGCTCATCGATGGGGAAGTGGTGTGATGCTCCAAGCACATGATCTGTCATTGCTGAACGATGAGCCGCGCATTTTGGATCTGCGGGTTGCTGAGGCACTGGAGTTCGATCGGCCACGGGATATCCGGCAACTGATCGAGCGAAACACTGAGGAGTTGGAACGGCATGGGACTTTGCGGCACCATACCGCAAAGTCCACCGGAGGCCGTCCGGCGGGTGAATACTGGCTGAACAGAAACCAAGCCATCGTTATCTGCATGAAGTCAGACGCACCGCGCGCGCCGGACGTTCGGGCTGAAATCACCGCGGTATTCGCAGCATTCCTGGATGGGCGATCGATAGCTGCAGCCAGTGCTCCAATCACCGCCGAGACTATTGGCTCCATCTTCGAGATGAAGTTGATCCCGGTGAGGCACGACATCCAGCAACTTGATACCAAGGTTGCCAGGATCGATGCGAACGTGGTGTTCCTCAGCAACCGCGTCGATGACATCGTGCCAAAGAGAGATTTCTCCGTGGCAAGCACTCGTCAGTGGAAAACCGTAGTGCTTCAGCGTTATGCTGGAGACTGCCCAAGTTGCCGTAAGACTAGGATTGTGGATGAGACGGGCAATTCTATCAAAGGCGTCTGGAATGACGACCATTTTAGTGGGCGGGAACTTAACGGCGTGGCCGACGGGTGGGGCGTCTGCTGTGGATGCAACCAGAAGCTAAAAAACGACGCCCTCTTCAAAATCAGCCGGCGTCCGCATTTTCAGGTGTTTCATGATTATCGTGTGGTGCTGTTTGGCCGCGACAGGTTGCCGCGCGAGGCGGTGGACCAGATGGAACTCAGCCTGCAATGACCCGCTCGATTGTGGACATTACGGTAGAATCAGCCGTAAACAGTTGCGCCGTCCCGGCTGGAACCGGAACGGCGCTGGAACTGTATCAACTGGCCAAGGCCAGGCTGAATGGGCACTGTGCAGCGCCTATTTTGCAGACCCCTTGGCCAAGGTCAAGGAGAGCTGTGCCTATGTCTCCCAAATGTCCCACGATTGCCGCCATCCAGGCGGCGGTGGCCGCGCGCTTCCGCGTCACGGTCCTCGATCTGCTGTCCGCACGCCGAGGTGTGGCGTGCGCTCGGCCGCGGCAGGCGGCCATGTGGCTGTGCCGCCATGCCACGCTGCACACGCTGTCGGAGATCGGCCGCCAGTTCGGCGACCGGGATCACAAGACGGTCCTGAACGCCATCCGACGCATCGATGCGCTGATGGCCGAGGACGCGGCTTTGGCCGACCTAACAATCGGGCTGTTCAACAGCCTGAGTTCTTTGGGAAATCCCAACCTGAGGCTAGTGGCATGAGCGTCCCGTATATTGCCTGGGCATTCCAGCAGCGTGACCTGACGGCGGCACAGAAACTTGTGCTGATCGCACTCTGCGACCGGGCGAACGGGGAACGTGTGTGCTTTCCTTCGTTTCCGAAGATTGCCGCCGACTGCGAGCTATCGCTCCGGGCGGTCTATTGTGCAGTGCGGCATTTATGTGATGTGCGGGGCCTGGTCACCAAGGTCACGGACAAGCAGGAGCGATCGGAGATCCTGTCCAGGTGCGGTGCCAGGCTTGGTACGCTGTCGAACGTCTACCGCATCCTGAGACCAGCGGATGGCTCCAACGGACACGACCAGACCCCTGCAAAATATGCACGGGTAGAGCAGGAAGATAGTCCGACCCCTGCAAATCCTGCACGGGTAACCCCTGCAAAATATGCAGGGGTCTCACCCGAAACCCCTGCACAGAATGCAGGTCTACCCCTGCAAAATAATCACCAGACCCCTGCAAAATATGCACCCGAACCAAGTAAAGAACCTTTAAGGGAACCTAAGACGCGCGCGAGCGCGCGAGGCAGCGAAGGATTAAAATCGTTTGGGAAGGAAGGCGCCGCGGAGGAACCGGTGCCTACCCCTGCCCAGATCGAGGCGCGGCGGAAGGCGGCCGCGGCTGACCTGGCAGCCTTGCCGGGGCGGTTGGGCGGGATGCTCGCCAAGCTCGGCAAGTCGCTGAGAACCGACCCGCCGCCGTTCAC
>Ga0207665_10000179_pt1 | contig 42666 bp, 39 predicted proteins | sample LARL112metaG_FD_184351 | JGI IMG/M metagenome (GOLD analysis project Ga0207665, IMG submission 184351) | Corn, switchgrass and miscanthus rhizosphere microbial communities from Kellogg Biological Station, Michigan, USA - LAR L11-2 metaG... | ecosystem: Host-associated > Plants > Roots >... | reverse complement strand
TTTGCCTTCCGGGCTGATCGTCACTAGCGGGTCCACGCTGGCCTCGATCAAACTCCGCGCGTATTGCGACGCTTGTTTTTGCGCGGTGATGTCGCGCGCAGCCGCGAATACGCCCAGCACGCTGCCTCGTGCGTCCTTGTACACCGAGGCGTTGTACAGCACGTCGGTCAGCCGCCCATCGGTATGCCGGATGGTCAGCGGATAGTCCGTGACGAAGCCTTCTGAGAAGACCTGCTGGTAACCTTCGCGAGCCTTCTCCGGTTCGGTGAAATAATTGGCGAAGTCGGCGCCGATCAGCTTTTCGCGAGGTGCGCCGGTGACCTTGACGGTCGCTTCGTTGACATCGGTGATTTTGCCTTCCGGGCTGATGGTGACCAGTGGGTCCACGCTCGCTTCGATCAGGCTCCGCGCATACTGCGACGCCTGCTTTTGCAGGGTGATATCGCGGATCGTGCTGGAGACCTGCATGCCCTCCTCTGTCTCCAGCGGACTCAAGCTGATCTCGATCTGAAATTCCGATCCGTCTTTGCGCTGGCCGTACAGATCAAGGCCGGCGCCCATACCACGTGCGGTTGGCTTGGCAAAGAAACCCGTTCGGTGTCCAGGGTGGGCACCGCGGAACCGCTGGGGAACGAGCATTTCGACTGGCTGACCGAGCAATTCCTGGCGCCCGTAGCCGAAGAGTTTCTGGGTCTGGGCATTGACGAGAACGATCCGACCATCCTTGTTAACAATCACCATGGCGTCGGGGGCCGCCTCGATCACGGCGCGAAACCTCTCCTCCGCCTTCTTGCGCCCAGTGATATCGCGCGCAGCGGCGAATACGCCCAGCACGCTGCCTCGTGCGTCCTTGTACACCGAGGCGTTGTACAGCACGTCGGTCAGCCGTCCGTCGGCATGCCGGATGGTCAGCGGATAGTCCGTGACGAAGCCTTGCGAGAAGACCCGCTGGTAACCTTCGCGAGCTTTTTCGGGTTCAGTGAAATAGTTGGCGAAGTCCGCGCCGATCAGCTTTTCGCGAGGCGCGCCGGTGACCTTGACGGTCGCTTCGTTGACATCGGTGATTTTGCCTTCCGGGCTGATGGTGACCAGTGGGTCCACACTCGCTTCGATCAGGCTTCGCGCATACTGCGTGAGGCGAATTTCATCCGAGATGTCCTTCGAGATAAGCAGGAACCCTATTGGCCCGCCCGAAGCGTCGTGGCGTGGCGTAATCACGACGCGTGCCGTAAATTGGTCGCCATTTTTTCGCTGGCGCGTAAGCGTTCCTTCCCACTTACCGCGGTCGAGTGCCGCCCGCATGATTTGCTCGGGTACCCCAGTCTTAACATCCTGGGGCGCATGCAGAATCGAGGAATTTGCCTTGCCGACAACTTCGTCGGGCTCGTAGCCGTAAAGGCGGCGCGCGCCTTCGTTCCAAAGCAGGATCTTCCCCGTGAGGTCTTTGGCGATTACCGAGTATTCGGTGGAAGACTCCAGAATGTTGGTGATGAAGTCGACGGCCTCTTGAGCGGTGCCGACAATGGAGCTATCAAACAATCTGGCCTTCTCGCGGATATCATTGCCTTTTTCAATGACTTTGCGATTCATGAGTTATGTTCCCCCCTCTCAGAAGTCACCGCCGGTGAGGGCTTCAGCCGAGACCGTCGCGCAAGCTCTCTTGACGGTCTGAAAAAAGAATTCCGTCAGACCTCTGCTTCGCGATGAGAATAATACGTAGCTGAATCGGCCTCAAAGAAGTCTCAAATCAAAGGAAGGGGGATGAATTATCGATGCGCGGTAACCGTTTCCAAGAATTGCCTGAACGCTTGAATTCTCGGTTATCAGACCGGCATCCGGAGAGGTTCTTCATTAATACTCTCAAAACTCGCTCATGACAAGAACTCTCTTGGTCCGTTGTCGAATGAGTTCACGGTCCTTCTGTTTTTGCGTCTTTCTTGGTGGACAGCGCCCGACAAACTCCTGGACTAAGAAAAGCTAAGGCCCGATTAACGCTCCACTTGTAGAAAGAATCCCGCGACAGTGGCTGGAATCTCGTCTGGGACATTGGGACCTCGCGGGCGAACCGGACGAATATTCGCGTAACACGAAACCGACCAACTTCTCCAGGTTAGCCTTAAATTGTTTGGCGCTTTGAGGGGGAGTCGCAGGGATGGCTCCATGGTTTGCCATTTAGCCATTCTCGCGGACCGGGGCTCGCACGAGATGGGTCGAGAACTGTTTGCTCGTTTCTCAGGAAAAGCCCTTGCAACCCTAACTGTAAACGAGAGCACCGGCACGGATTGAAGGTCGCCTGGAGCCGAAGATTCCCATGCAACATCATTCAACTGCTGGACCAGGGTGATGCTGCGAATCCATTCCTGCAAGGCGGTCACGCTGCGAAAATGTTTTCGAATCGAACTTGCCTCGATCGTTTGTCTAATAAACGGTTGCGCTGTTTGTCGGCTTGTCGATGCACATTCGCTGATGTGTCCCCGTAGCCGCATCCGCAGTCGCTTTCCTGAACCATACGACGGTTCCGTCCCCGCATTCGTCCACCTCGACAAAACCGCATGCGCGGGCCGCGACTTGAAGTGCCTGGACTAGTTCCATGATGCCCTCCGTATAAGCCCGTACCTGCTCGAATGTCGATACACTATTCGCTGGGAATCAGGGCAAGAGAAACTCCTGCAGTTTCTCGCTCTCTGCGATGGTGAGGCGGTCCAGTTGAATCCCCATTTGATTTCCGCCGAAAACGCGCACGACGGACCCCACACCGACAACTGGCTTAAGTTGCGGGGAGAGGTCCAGGCTGACATGCACCGGTGAACCCAGGGGTAGCGTTCGGCCAGCCTTAACGAGTATGCCGCACAGGCTGAGGTCGACAGTTTCGGCTTCCAATACTTCCACGCCGAACTTGAGTCTCACCTTGGATTGAAGTGCAACACGACGAGTCCGGCGCCTCCCATATTCCATCGCCCCTTGGGTGGCCCGGATAAGCTTCAGCAAGCGCTCCTTGTCGATTGGTTTGTAAAGGAAAAAGCTTGCGCCAGCTTCAAATCCCACGGACATGGCGCTCGGACGCTGATCGTCACTGATCAGGATAATGGGTGTTGTCCGGTTCCGTCGCGAACAACGCATCTGTCGGGCAAGCTCGATCCCATCGGGAGAGGCCATATGTAAGTCCAAGAAGGCCATCTCGAATTTTCCTTCGTTAAGAAGGTCGGGAGCCTCTGAACTTCTTGTCAGTGCCACGGCTTCCAGGCCAGCGGAAGTCAGAACCTTTTCAACCATTTGGCAAACCCCAGCCTCATCATCCACGATCAAACACTGTTTTTGCATGGCGTCCTCCGATTTTGTCGTCTACTAACCTGGTGCGGTTCAAGAAGCTCGGAATTATGCAAACGAGCAGTCCGTGGCTCAACTTCGACCAGAGGCCCAGCGGCGACGAGCGGGGCCGCTTTGCCGGCTTCGTTGAACACTTTCAGACTAAGCAGCGAGTCCCCGAGTTACTTGGAAGCAGTCAAACTGCACGCTGACGCCGAGCTTTCCCCGCGGGGAGTCAATTGGCTCGACACGTACCACGTGTCCTGAGCACAGCCATTCGGTCGTCGGCCTGCCGGTGATTATCTCTGGCATTTTCAAAAGGACTTCCAATACTGCGCCAACCGGTATCTCCGAGTCTGTTGCAAAGAGAATCCCTTTCCCGGACATATTCTCTGATTCGCTTCGCTCCTCTGGGATCGCAGATTTCCAGTAGCGAATACGAATGGGAGTCCTAATGTTGTGACGCACCGTCTGACGACGGTCTGATGCGGGTACTTTCACGTGGTGCTCCTAGCTTGAGAGGGGCCTAACGAAGACGGGGTAAGGAAATCAAAGGGACCCAATAGTGACCTCGCGTTTCGTAAATAGCAAGGATATTCTGCTGGAAAAGGCACGAATGACGTATCTATTAGAAAGAACTAATCTGACGTTGTTCGCTTCCATCTCCGTTGCAGCCAACTGCACTCAAGTGGGTCGAGGCGGGCTACATCGAGCGTCGCCGAGAGTTCGCGGGAACCAAAAGGCAAAGCGTCACATCCGCTGCATGAAACACATCCGCTCACCGACAGTACAAAATCCGTCCAGTCGGGCTGATGGTATAGATTCAGTGCGTATCGAAAACGATGCCTCTATCTTTACCCCAGTAAAGTCATCCGTCACCCCAAAAGAACAACAAGATTCGTCTTTTCCCCACTGCGCCGCAAAACCAGAAAGGATCATGTGACCGATGACTTTGACTGAAAGCCGCCAACTGAAAGAACGCTTTCTTAAGTTCGAGGACCTGCGCGCCTTGGACTACTGCGAAAGACGCTGCCTAGAAGAAAAGCGGCCGGGCAAGAGGTGGGAGATGTTCAATTTCATCGAGAGGATGCTGCAAGAGCTAAAAGCAAACGGCGTCGGATACCCCAAAGTCCTCCTGCTCAGGAAAAAAGAGATTCAGCGGCGCGAGTTTGCAATCCACCAACCCGCGAGACTTCGGCACAGGTTTGCTCTTGCATTGGCTGCTGGCTGCTCAGTGGGACGCCTTTGCCCCAAGGGAGAGCCGCACCGCGCGCAACTTCGTAAGTGGGGGATGAAGGTATGAATAGCAAAGTAGAAAGGCGGGCAGCACAGTCAATCCCCTGCTGGCCTTTGAGTTTTTCCGTTTTCGAGGCCTCTTAAGTAGTAGGGGGTTCGGCGATTCCAAAGAGCGTCCCTAACTTTCTCCAAGGCGAACGGAACAAGGTGAGTCAGATGAAGATGGCAAGAACTACACACTTCAGCTTCGTCTTCTCCAAGTTCTTCAACCTGTGGCACCAGCAAGTTCTGTTCGGAGTGAGAGATAGAGAACCAAAGGAAACGAAAGTCGCAGTGAAAAAAACACCAAAACGGGCGGGCCCCGCTTTTTTGCGGCCAAGCCGCCCAAAAAGTTCGTGGGGCCGCTCTCGCCCGTTTTGCAAAAAGCGTGACCGTATTTTGCCCACGTGCAAAGTTCGGACGAGTCAGACTCGCATACGCAGTTTAGTAACGAGCGCATGCAAAAAAGGAGAAACGCATATGGCAATTCTGAAGTCACCGCCTAGACCGCCGAAGAACGAGACGGTGCAAATCCGTGTCGAGGAGGAAATAAGAGCGAAACTCCAAAAGTACGCTGAATTCATCGACTCCTCCGAATCGTACGTCGTCAGCGAGGCGCTAATGCTACCGTTTCGCGAGGACCATGAGTTCAAATCCTGGCTTGAGGAACCTGCCCGAAATGGCGACCAAGCACCTACCGGAGGCGGCTCGCTATTCGACACGGCTAAGAAGGCCTGAGCTTCGCGGTCGCCCCCACTCACAATCGCTTGCAGGCTTCCGCAAAAGCAAATGGCGAATAGGATTGGGCAGTTGAAAGTCTTGGCTAACTTGGTTTAGAGTGGCTGGCCTCAAGGCCGGGTGGATGGACTCTTCAGGTACTCCCCCCCTCGTCCTGGTTTTTCTAATGAGTTTGATCGGTACCAACCCGTTCCGGCTCGGATGCGCCACAGTGCATTCCCTGGGCGGTCGCAGTCCCCGCCTGCAAAGCAAATAAGGATGACCTACTCAAAGGAGAATACAATGCCCAGAAAAATCCTCGGAATCTTTGCGTTGTGCCTTTTCGCGGCCTGCGCAAGCACGGCGCAGAGTCCCACGAAAACCTACGTGATTCTCGCGCAGGGACAAGGAGCCGGCAGTACGGCCTTTGCCTCTAGCCTTGGTTCGAGCGTAGTGGCGCAATACGACGAAATTGGAATCGTTGTCGCACAGTCCAGCGACCCCAACTTCGCCGCTCAAGTAGCCGCGCTGCGCGGCGTAGGGCAAGTGGCGGAAGACCACGAATTACAATGGATCTCTCCTAATGAAACTGTCGTCCAGGCGGACGAGGCTATCGACGATTCCGCAGTGCTTGTCCCTGGCGCATCTGCTCTCCCACCGGCCAACGCGGAAACCTTTAGCGAAGTGCAGTGGAACTTGCACCAAATCCATGCGGACCAGACGGCAGCCAACGGCGATCGCGGAAACGGGTTGGTGCGCGCACGAGTGGCAGTGCTGGACACCGGCATTGTCGCCAGCCATATAGACATAGCCGCGAACCTGAATCTCGCGTTGAGCACCTCGTTCGTTCCTACAGAGCCCAGCTTCATTTTTCCGTCAAATGGAAAATTCAGCCATGCCACACACGTCTCTGGGATTGTGGCTGCCCCTATCAACGGGATCGGAACGCAGGGCGTCGCTCCTAACGCCGAGCTTGTGGCGGTTAAAGTTCTCAAGGATTCCGGCAGCGGTTCCTTTGCCTCAGTGATTGCAGGAATCGAGTACGCCTCCGGTCTCTCCGTGCATGCGGACGTCATCAACATGAGCTTGGGCGCCACCTTTGATCGTATAAACGTCGGTGGCGGCGGCGACGGGCCCCTCCTCGCGGCTCTGAACCGCGCGGTGAATCATGCGGAAGCCCGCGGCACACTCGTGGTTAGCGCGGCCGGTAACGCCGGGGTCGACCTGAACAGCCGTTTTTTTTCGATCCCAGCGCAGTCGGGCAATGGTATGGCGGTTTCTGCCACCGGACCAGTCGGGTTCGGCATGTTCGGGTTCCATCCGCCGGCCGTCTTCGACCGGCTAGCGTCTTACAGCAACTTCGGACAGTCGGTAATCAACGTTGCAGCACCGGGCGGCGATGCGGTTTTCATTCCCACCACTGCGCTGTGTCATATCGGCCCCATAGCGAACACCCCTTGCTTTGTGTTTGACTTCGTACTGAGCCCCGGTGCGAAGTCGGGAACCAGCAATCGGTACTTCTTCGCGGCCGGCACTTCCATGGCCGCACCGCACGTATCCGGGCTTGCCGCTTTGATCGTAGGCAAGTTCGGGCACATGAATCCGTCCCAGTTGCGGACGCTCATCGAGCAGTCTGCCGACGACATCCTCAAGCCGGGCGCCGACCCGCAATCCGGCCACGGCAGGATCAACGCATTGGCCGCACTGCAATAGCCGGCCGTTAATTATCCTTTTTCCGAAGGCACAGAAGGCGGTGCCGCATTGACGGTTCCGCCTTCTTCTTATTTCGGCGTGCGTTCGATTCCGGTATGCCATTCTTCTGCGCGTCGCCTTCCGTTCGCCCTCTGCCGGCACACAGTTCGCAACCGCCCTAATCAAAGTTAATTTTACCTGCCCATCTCTACATGCAATTCCCTAGGGATTCCGCCGAATTTCTTTCCGATTCTCGACGATGCACACTGTCACACAGATTGAGCACGCAAAGTCCCCCCGGAGTGTGCCATGAAGGACAGCGATCGCAAGATTCGTGTGGTCGTCGCGGATGATTCACGAACGGCCCTGAGGGCGGTTTGCGCCTACCTCGAGTTCGAGGGGCAGTTTGAAATCGTCGGGACAGCCAGCGACGGCCTGGCGGTTCTGCATCAAGCCGAACGCTTTCGCCCGGACCTAGTGCTTACGGACCTTAGCATGCCTCAAATGACCGGGCTAGATGTTGCAACTCAGTTGCGCAAGTCATTTCCGGGATTGCGCATCTTGATTTTCACGGAATTGAATGGTGCTTCGCTCCGAACGGTGTGCCTGCAGTGTGGCGCGGACGGTTTCGTGCAAAAAAGCCAGATGCCGGAAGGGCTTATGGAAGAGGTCCGCAGGGTCTTTTCCTGACAATCCGGGAATGGATGGAAGGACTGGCTGCTTAATTCGGTAACGCAAAAGGGAGAAAGTGTGATGTCAACCAAGAAAATTCTACTCGTGGATGATTCCTGCACCGCGCGGTTGGTGAACAGGATGATCTTCAGTCAAAAATCAAATTACGTGCTCATCAGCGCCGTTGACGGCAAGGAAGCCGTCGAGAGAGCAAAGAGGGAAAAGCCAGACCTGATTCTCATGGACATCGTGATGCCGCGGATGACGGGACTCGAGGCCTGCCGCGTTCTAAAGAAGGACAAAGAAACGGAGAAAATCCCCGTCATCCTCCTGACCACTCGCGGCGAAGAACAGTATGTGCAAGAGGGATATGCCAGCGGGTGCAGCGACTATCTTACAAAGCCAGTAAACGATGTCGAGCTTCTTGATCTGTTGAAAGCGTACCTCGGCGAGTAATTCGGAAAGAGCAATTCAATGTGCGACTCACTCAGAAGTAGCGAGAGGAAAATATGATAGGCACAGGAGATGGAAACTGTCCCCCGATTAAGGAGGGATGCCGGATCGAAGCCGCTGAAACGGATTCCTCGATCCACGCCGGAACGGAAGAACTCCGCCTGCGCGTGCAGCAACTCTCCCTGCGCGAACAGATTGAACGGAATCATTTCCTGCTCATGCGTCTCAACGCCGCGAGCGCGCGGCTTATTCAAAGCATCGAAGCGGGCGACGTTTTTGACGCCATTGCCGAAGTCGTCGCCAATCTGATTGGCTCCGAAGAGATTGCAGTGTTCGACTTCCACCCGGCCGGACAAGAGTTTTCCCTGGCCTGGTCGTTGGGTGTCGAAGCAGACGCGCTGAAGCCTTTCCTGTGCGGTCCGGGTATGTTCGGGCGCGCGGTCCACCAGGGCGTGAGCCAATTTCAAGAACGTCAGCCAGAGGCCGATCTCCTGCCCTTTGAAAAGAACTTGACTGCATGCGTAATTCTCAGGTCCAGCCGCGAGATCATCGGCGTGATTGCCATTTTTGGCCTTCTTCCGCAAAAGAGCTGCCTGGAATGGTCGGACTACGAATTGTTGAAATTCCTCGAAACCTACGCCGCAATCGCTATCCAGTATCAGCGGTTGCACGGTAGACAGGTTTCGCCATGAGGAACCATCCGGTGCCGAAAAATGGACCTCCTGTTCTGGCGGCTTCACTGTCCGCCGAGCCGAACGATTCAGCTTCTTCGAATCCTCATTTCCTCCATGCTGGCCAGGTCTTCGTTTCGGCGGAAGGGAAACCTATTGCTCTCATTCTCGGTTCTTGCGTCGGCGTATGCATCTGGGATCCCGTTAATGCCATTGGCGGCGCCACCCACTACATGCTGCCCAGTTGGGATGGACGAGGCGTGCCTTCCCCGCGCTATGGCAGCGTGGCTATTTCCATATTGCTGCAAAAGCTTCTGGAAGCTGGCGCGAATCGCGCACAGCTTCGCGCAAAAGTGTTTGGCGGAGGGTGCTTGTTCGATTCCCTGCGCGAACCGAATTCGCACAAAGAGCCGCACATTGGAAGCCGCAATGTTGAAATCGCCCTGGAAATCCTCGCGAAAGCGCAGATCCCGGTCGTTTCCACGGCCGTTGGCGTGGACCGTGGGCAACGGATCGTCTTTCGCACGGATACGGGCGATGCGGTGATCAAGATTTTGTAGAGGAATAATGGAAATCAATCGAGAAATACTGTTGCAGTCGTTCCGCGAGGAAACCGAGGAATGTCTCGCGCAAATGGAGCAACTGCTCCTGGCGCTGGAGACCCATCCCGACGATCGCGAACTGGTCTCCTCTTTGTTCCGTGCGGCTCACACCATCAAAGGCAACGCTTCGTTGTTGGAATTCGATGTGCTAGCGCGGTTCCTGCATAGTGTCGAAGACCTGCTGGATCTCTGTCGCAACAACACCGTGGTTCTTTCTCAGGAAATCATCAGTATCTTGCTCCAAGCCGTGGATGCCCTCCGCCAAATGGCCAAGCGCACAGTCGAAGGGAAAGAAAGCCTTCTTCCAGAACACGAGGTCCTGAGCGCCCATCTTGCTGAGTTGGCCGCTGAATTCAAGACCTCCGAGACTCCAGGGGCGCACGAGGGTTCAGTTTCCACCCAGGCGGAATCATCCACGGGCACGAATACATCGAAGGCCGCCGTTCAAAATCTGCGCGTTGACGTTGGCAAGCTTGACCGCATGCTCAACCTGACTGTGGAATTTGCTATAGCCCAGGGCCGTCAGCGGCGCATGCTTGAAGAAAAAATCGGCCTGGAAGCTAGCGGCCGCGAGCTTCTTGAGTCTCATCACGGATTGGAAACTTTATTCCTCGAGTTGCAAGAACTGGTGATGAAGATCCGCATGGTCCCCGTCGGTCCCACATTCCACCGGTTCGCTCGTAGCGTGCGCGACACAGCTCGCAAAAGCGGAAAACTCGCTCGCATGCTCGTCGTCGGCGAAGACGTCGAAGTCGACACCACCATCCTCGAGCATATTCATGACCCGCTCATGCACATGATCCGGAATTCCGTGGATCATGGTTTGGAAACGCCCGAAGCCCGCCGCGCTCTTGGAAAAGATCCTAGCGGCAAAATCGTTCTGAAAGCCTTCCACGATTCCGGCAACATCGTCGTGCAGATTTCCGATGATGGCGCGGGCCTCGACCACGAGCGCATTCTGCATCATGCCCGTTCAAGAGGGATTATTCCCGAAGGCGCGCGCCTTACCGAATCTGAGATTCACAACTTGATTTTTCAACCGGGATTCTCGACCGCCGACAAAGTTTCTGAACTCTCCGGCCGCGGCGTCGGCTTGGATGTCGTTCGCCGAAACGTGAATGCCCTGAGCGGCGCCGTCCAAGTCGAAAGCCGCAAAGGACAGGGAACCACTTTTACCATCCGTCTTCCGCTAACGCTGGCCATCATTGATGGTTTTGCCGTGAAAGTGGGGACCGAAACTTATGTCATCCCCCTCAGCTCCGTCCAGGAGTGCCTCGAACTGCCCGCAGAGAAACACAGCTCCGAAGAAGGCGGCGTCATCAATCTGCGCGGCGAAGCTTTGCCCTTCGTGCGGCTCCGCGATCTCTTTGGGTGCGGCGGCGCCACTCCGGTTCGGGAAAAAATCATCGTGGTTGAGTATCACGGGGGCCGCGCCGGCCTCGCCGCCGACGAACTATTGGGCGAACAACAAGCTGTGATCAAGCCGCTGGGGAGGCTATTTCAAGGAATTCCCGGTGTCTCCGGCTCAACGATTCTCGGCAATGGGCGGGTCGCCCTGATTCTTGACGTGCCGGCCCTTTGTGCCGAAGCCATCCATCGGAGTGCCGAACCGGTTTCGCTGTAGGGCCATTGGTTGGAAGTGCGAGGCGGCATGGGCCGCACTCGGAATATTGTTCGAAGGAGAGTTTCATGTTGAAGAATATGTCGATTGGAAAGCGTTTGGCGATTGGTTTTGGCTTGATCGTGTTGCTCCTGATCTCCATGGGCCTTAGCGGCTATTGGGGACTCGAGGCCATCACGCGCGAAACCTTGAAGGTCCTGGAGGGTGATGCGAAGGTTGTGACGCTTGCCGCCCGTGCCAAGGCCACTACGCTCGAGTTGCGCCGGTTCGAGAAGGATACCTTTCTCAATGTCGAGGAGTCGCAGATCAGAAACCAGTACGCCGCCAAATGGGATGCGCAGCGGCAGAAACTCCGCGATGTTTTTGGCGAGCTTGATAGATTTCAACTTTCGGCGGACGACAAGGCATCTGTTCGCTCCATGCGCGAGGATCTGGATGTTTACGAGGGTGGCTTCACCAAAGTCCTCGGCATGATTCAGGAGGGCAAGCTCCACACGCCTCGGGAGTGTAACGCCAAGATCAATGAATACAAAGATTCCATTCACCGGCTGGAGGATCTCGCGACGGAGTTGACGAACCATCACGCCGAAGTGCTGGTCCCGGCGGTCACGGAAATCGCCAAGACGACCACCACCACGCTTGTGATTTTCTCGCTCGTGTCCATCTTCGTCAGCATTGTCATCACCCTCGTAATCTCTCGCGGCATCACCAAGCCCATCCAGGATGTCCTCGAAGTCGTCGAGAACATCAGCGCTGGCGATTTGACCAGGACCATCAACGCCGATCGCGGCGATGAACTCGGCCGGCTCCTCGGCGCCATGGCCAAGATGACTGGCAAGCTCAACGAAATGATCGGCGAAGTTCGCATGGGCGCCGGCTCGGTGAGTACCGCTGCCACGCAGGTCGCTTCCTCCGCCAGCGTCGTTTCTCAAGGCACCAGCGAGCAGGCAGCCGCCGTCGAACAGGTGACCAGCAGCATGGAGCAGATGAGCGCTTCCATTACCCAGAACGCCGAAAACAGCCGCAAGATGGAGCAGATGGCGCGCAAAGGCGCGCAAGACGCCGGGCAGAGCGGCCAAGCCGTCCAGGAATCGGTCTCTGCAATGAAATCGATCGCGGAGAAAATCGCCGTCATCGAAGAAATCGCCTATCAGACCAACATGCTGGCTTTGAACGCCGCCATCGAAGCGGCCCGGGCCGGCGAACACGGACGCGGATTCGCCGTCGTCGCAGGTGAAGTCCGCAACCTCGCGGAGCGCTGCCGCACCGCGGCTCAGGAGATCGGCGGGTTGGCTGCTGCCAACGTGCAGGTCGCCGAACGTTCGGGCGGTTTGCTGACCGAACTGGTTCCTGCCATTCAGAAGACCGCGGACTTGGTCCAGGAAGTTGCCGCAACCTCCAGAGAGCAAGCTGCGGGCGTAAGCCAGATTAACGGCGCCATCAGCCAGGTCGGCTTGGTCACGCAGCGCAACGCTGCCGGCGCAGAGCAACTCTCCAGTACCGCCGAGGAGCTCGCATCGCAAGCCGAAGCCTTGCAGGACATGATCAGCTTCTTCCGCGTCAGCTCTCTTGATCACCGTGCAGGCAAGAAGCGCAAGGCCGACAAGCCTAATTCCCAGGACGCCGCCGCCCACGATGGCCACGGCTCCTCCACGCACGCAGGAAAGCCGAACGGCGATTACGCCGAGTCATTCGCCCGGATCTAGTCGCCGAGAATACTCATGGAAATCAAAGAACAAGAAGAAGCGGTTCAGCAGCAGTATCTGACATTTTTCCTCGCGGATGAGGAATACGCCGTCCACATTCAGCGCGTAAAGGAAATCATCGAGTACACCACGGTCACCAAGGTGCCCAAAGTGCCCGAGTGGATTCGTGGCGTCATCAACCTGCGCGGCAACGTCGTTCCGGTTGTCGATCTCACGGTGCGCTTCGGTCTCGAGGAGCGCCCGGTCACCAAGACGACCTGCATCGTCATCGTTGAGGTCGAGCAGGACTCCGAACGAACGGTGATGGGCGTGATCGCCGATGCCGTCAACCAGGTCATCGACCTCGCTCCCAAGGACATCGAGGAGCCTCCCGCATTCGGCACACGCGTGCGTTTGGAGTATCTCTTCGGGATGGGCAAGCTCGGAAAGAAATTTGCCCTCATCTTGAACATCGACAGCGTCTTGAGCAATACCGAGCTGTTGACTGTTTCCACTCTTCAGGCGCCTGCAGTTGATGCGCCGATGGACGCAGGTGCATTCTCCGAGGGCCAGCCAGAGGCGACGTAATGGCCTCCGGAGAAATGCCCGCGAATTCGTCGTTGATGTTGCCTAAGCCGATTCCGGATCTCGCGGCGGAAGAGTTCCATCTTTTCCAGGCCCTCGTCCTGCGCGAATCCGGAATCCACTTGGGCGCCAAGAACCGCGCCATGTTAGTCAGCCGTTTATGGAAGAGATTGCGCGCCCTGGAATTGAACTCCTTCTCTTCCTACTACCGGCGCGTGAAGGCCGATCCGCAGGAAATGGTGCTCATGCTCGATTGCATTTGCACGAACGAAACCCATTTCTTCCGCGAACCCGCTGCCTTCGAGTGTCTGCGCACGCGCGTTTTCCCCGAATGGGCGGCAGACGCAGACGCTGGCAAGCGCGGCAAGACCCTCCGAGTTTGGAGTGCGGCATGTTCCACCGGCGAAGAAGCCTATTCACTGGCGATGGCGATTCTGACGTACTTTTCGCCAGCTGCCGGTTGGAAGATCGAAGTTCTCGGAACGGACCTCTCCACCAAGGTCTTGGCACGCGCTTCATCCGGCATTTGGCCCGCCGAGAAAATCGCCGGCGTGCCGGTCGAATACCAGCGCAGCTTTCTTTTGAAGGGCTTCGGGCCAGAAAAAGGCAAAATCAAGGCAGTCGATGAACTCCGCCAAGTCGTCCGGTTTCAGCGGCTCAATCTCACTCGGGAACCCTATGCCGTCAGCGGCCCGTTTGATTTGATTTTCTGCCGCAACGTGCTGATCTATTTTCAGTGGGAAACAAAAATAAAAGTTGTCGACTCTCTTGGAAAACACTTGTCCCCCGCTGGATATTTGTTCCTCGGCCACGCGGAGAGTCTCCACGGCGTCGCCGACAAGTTGCAGTTCGTTGCACCGAAAGTGTTCCCGTCGCTCGGGAGTCCTATGGCTCGCGGTGGCGCCCTGTGCATTCTCCAGCGCCGCGATCAAGCCGTTCGTGACTGAGTGACTCGCTTGCAGTTCCGGACGCCCTTGCTGTTCGACGTCGGTTTTCTTGAATAGGAAAAGCCGTGAGCTCCGATAAGCATCGCGATTTCGCAGAGACTCTCACCGCCTCCGCGCCGGGTGACCCCGTTGTTTTGAATGTCCTCGTCGTGGATGATTCCGCCATCGTGCGCCAGGTCCTGGGGTCCGTGCTCTCTGAGAAGCGTGGCTTTTGCGTCAACGTGGCGGCCGATCCCCTCATCGCCATGGATAAAATGAAGAAATTCCCGCCCGATGTTATTCTTCTCGATCTGGAAATGCCGCGGATGGATGGCCTCACCTTTCTTGAGAAGGTCATGTCCCAAAATCCCGTACCTGTCGTCATTTGTTCTGAACTCACCGGCCCCCGAACGGAAGCGGCGATCCGCGCCCTGGAAATCGGTGCGGTGGATATCATCACCAAGCCGAAAGTCGGTATCCGCGGCTTCCTGGAAGAGTCCGCCGTTTTGCTCGAAGACACCGTGCGCGCGGCAGCGACTGCCCGCGTAAGCAAATTTCGCAGACTCCGCAAGGATTCCTCGCACTATCATTCCGCCGATGTTGTGATTCCGCCAATCAATGTGCCGCTGTCTGCGCTGCAAAGGGAGAGGATTATCGCCATCGGCGCCTCCACGGGAGGCACGGAAGCTTTGCTCCAGGTTTTCGAACAGATGCCTCAGGATTGTCCCGGCGTCGTCGCCGTTCAACATATGCCCGAGGGCTTCACGGCGGCGTTCGCCAAGCGTCTCAATGGTATTTGCCGTATCGAAGTTAAAGAAGCCGCTGACGGCGACAAAGTCGTCCCTGGCCGGGCCTATATAGCTCCCGGAAACCGGCACACCCTTGTCCGCCGCCTCGGTCCCAGCTATTTTCTCGAAGTTCGTGATGGCTCTTTGGTGTCGCGCCATCGCCCCAGCGTCAATGTGTTGTTCCGCTCCGTGGCGCAAGCTGCCGGAGCAAGTGCCGTCGGCGTCTTGATGACCGGCATGGGCGACGACGGCGCAGAAGGCCTCCTCGAGATGAAACAGGCCGAAGCTCTCACGATCGCCCAAGATGAAGCCAGTTGCGTCGTATTCGGCATGCCGCGGGAAGCCATCCTTCGCGGTGCCGTCGCTGAAGTTCTCCCCTTGTCCAAGATCCCCGCCGCGATTTTGAGAAATACGTCCGCGCGAAAACCCTAATCCCTAAATCCTGCAAGAAATAATCTCCTCGCCGTTCTAAGTGCAGAGTACCGGCAGTCGTATGCCGCCTTCTTTTTTATGAGGAATTCGTTTTATGGAACAACCATCTTCGCACTGCACGCCATCCTATGTAGTCATTAGCACGTTCCGTCCCCGGGTCGTCCAACAAAATCACCCACTAGTTCATCTTGCGGATGAGGAGGCTACCTGTATGCCCGCACGAATCGCATCATTTCTGACTTGGGGAAATAGGCTACGATTGCTACTCTTCAGTTCTTTCCTTGTTTTCGTATTCGTTTCTGCAGCCGGCTCCTTGGCTCAAACCGCTGCTCATTCACCCGGTTGGGTTGTTTTGCCTGTCGAGGAATACCGCACGCTTCACGCGAGGGCTTATCCCACTGAGCGTGAACCTGAGTCCCCTCCCGTTGAAGCCACGCTCACGCGGGTTGACTATGATCTTCGCGTCGATGGTGAACTCGCCTTCGGACGTGCAAGCCTCACGGTCGATGTCCTGAAAGATGGCTGGGTGCGGGTCCCCGTTCCGGCAGGTCTATTGGTTCGCGAAGCCAGGCTCGACGGCAAGCTCGTCTCGCTCGTGCCCAGCGCGGGTGGCAAAACTAGCGGCCAGCTCTCCGCGCTCCTTTCTCATTCGGGCCGCGCCGTCTTGCTGCTGGATATCGCCATTCCCGTGTTGTCCGTAAATGGCGACGAAAGCATCACTCTGCCTTCGACCGTCTCCGGCGTGACGCGCGCGTCCGTGCAGCTTCCTCGCCAGGGCGTGGACGTCCGGCTTACCGGTGGCCTCCTCTCGGAAAAATCCGAATCCGCGGCGGAAAGCAAGTGGATCGCCTTCGGCAGGGGAAACGAAGCGCTCACCTTCGCATGGCGCAGGAAGACCGAAGACCACCGCGCCACCCTGCCTTTGCGTATGCGCGGATCACTGACGCAACTCCTGGGCCTCGGCGAAGACTCAACATCCATCAGCGCCGAAGTAAGTCTTGAGGTAACACAAGGGGCCGCGCGCGTCGCAAAAATCCAAGTCCCCGAAAAAGTCACCATCAACCAGGTTCTGGGCGCCATGGTGGCTGACTGGGAGGTGAAAGCGAACGAACTCTCTGTGACGTTCCTCGAACCCGTTGAGCAAAACGCCCGATTCGTAGTGACCGGAGAAACTCGGAGCCCTCGTGAAGGGCAAATCGACATCCCGCTCCTTCGCCTTCTCAATACCGAGCGCGAAACCGGCGGCGTCGCCGTGGAAGTTCTTGGCGCGGGGGAAATCAAGGACCTCAAATCCGAAGGCCTCGATAGCGCCGATGCTACGGACCTTGGCGAAATGGTTTCGAGTCGCCAGTCGCCCTCGCTCGCGGCGTTTCGGTTTCGCACAGGCGATGGCAACTTGGCGCGTTCGCTCAGCTTGAACGTCGCGCGCTATACGCCTCAAGCGGTTCTCTTGGCCAACGTCTCCGAAGCTCGCTACCGCGTGCTCATTAGCAGCCAGGGGAAAACGCTCGTCCAGGCTCGCTATGCTGTTCGAAACAACCAGCGCAATTTCCTCAAGATCACTCTGCCGCCTGGCGCCACGCTTTGGAGCGCCTCGCTGGCGGGCAAGGCCGTCCGGCCGGGCCAGTCGCCCGACGGCAGCCTGCTCTTGCCGCTCGACAAAGCACGCGCCGCCGAAGAAGCTCCCGAGTTTGCGGTTGAAATTGTCTACTTGAGCCGCGGTAGCACGTGGAACGACAAGGGCGAGTTCAAGCTCGCCCTGCCCGCGCTCGACCTGCCCGTTTCTCGCACCGGACTCCTGGTCTACCATCCGCCACTTTTTAAAGTAACGCCCGAACCAGGAACCTTTCGAATGGAGCCCTATGCGAATCCTCTCTCGGCGGCGCTCAACGTTCCAGCGTCATCGGGCGAAATCGCTGGAGGGATTTTTGCCGCCGGTTCACCTGGCCCTTCCACGCCGCTATCCGACGTCGATGGCAAGGACGAAACCAAATTAAAGCGGTCGCAGGTCGCAACGGAAGCGCTTCTCGATAAATTCAAGGCCGACTCTTTGGCCGGGAAACGCGCCGGGATTCTTCCTATCCGCGTTTCTTTCCCTGCATTTGGTCCCTCTCTTTATTTGGTCTCTGAACTCACAGGTGAAAATCAGGCCCCGTCTACGGGACTAACCTATCAGCACGAGAAAAAGGCAGGTGGCAAGTGAAAAAGATCTTCGCGATATTTTTGGCATGGATGCTCTTGCTTCCCGGTTTTGCGGTTGCAGCGGATGATGCTGCTCTTCCTCCGGTGCCATCCACGGGAAATGTCACTCTTCCTCTCGACGAGTACAATCGGCTTCTCGAATTGGCGAGCAAACCTGCCCGGAAACCGGACACGCCACCGGTGCCGTACACCATAAAGCGCGCGGATCTGAAATTCCATGTCACGAACGAATCCGTGCAGGGCACCGTGCAATTGCAGGGAGAAATCCTCCACAAGGGCGCGACCAAGGTCCCACTGACAACTGGCATGGCCATTCTCGACGCTCGCCAGGAAGGGAAGGGTCTTCCCCTCGAACTGGAAAACGGCGCCCATACTGCTGTTCTCTCTGGCCCAGCGGACTTCGCTGTCACGCTCGACGCCGGCCTTCCTCTCAATATGGAAGCCGGACGCGCTTCGTTCAGTCTTCCGATTCCCGCGGCGGGCAGCGTGCGGCTCGCTCTTGTTGTTCCCGGCGACCACACCTATGTGCGAATCAACCCCGGCATCATCACCTTGCGGTCCTCGGAGAAAGGCCAAACCTCCATAGAAGCCACGCTTGTGCCCGGGCAGCCTGCGAACATCTGGTGGACAACGCGTGATACGGTTGCCCCGGTCGTGCCGAAAGAAGTGCGATTTCTCTCGGATGTCAAAACTCTCGTTTCCGTCAGCGAAGCTGACATTCGGATCGCCGCCCTTGCCGACGTTACCGTGGTACAAGGCGAACCCTCGCAATTCCAAATCGAAGTCCCCGCAGGGTTCGAAATCACTGGAGCAACTGGCGCATCGATCGAGTCCAGCGAATTCGAAGCCGGCGTCTTGACGTTGAAGGTCACCGGCGCGGCGCAACGCAGCCACCAGTTCCTGATCACCATGGAAAAATCCATCGCCACAACCAAAGCCGACGCGCCTTTCCTCAGTTTCAAGAACGTGCAGCGCGAAACCGGCGAAGTCCTCGTCGAGGGCGCCGGCACCATCGAGCTCACCGCCACGGAAGCGGGGGGCCTCAAGCGCATGGATCTCAAGGAAGTGAATCCCTACCTTCGTTCTCTCTCGCGATTTCCCATGCAAGCCGCATTTCGCTATCACAAGCAGCCGAACGAAAAACCCGCCCTCGGATTGGAATGGACGCATTTTCCAGACAGCAGCGTGCTCGCCGCCGTCGCCGAACGCGCCGTTGTCACTACGCTTGTCACGACAGAAGGTCGATCGCTAACTGAAATAAAACTCACCATCAAGAATCAGGCCCAGCCATTCTTGAAAGTAGCTTTGCCTCAAGGCGCGAGCATTCTCTCCGCCGAAGTTGCCGGAGAAAAAGTGAAACCGGTCGAAGGACCAGACGGCAACCGGGTTCCGCTGTTGCGCGCGGGCTTTCGGCCCCTGGATTCCTACACCGTGTCATTCGTGTTTCTGCATTCGGGCGCGCCGTTTGCGAAAAAAGGCGGCTCCGATCTTTCTCTTCCGAAAATGGATGTGCCCATCAATCTCCTGCAATGGGAAGTCTTCCTCCCCGAACAGTACAAGGTGAAGAATTTCGGCGGAGACGCCATCGCTGCCAATTTGCTGCCGCCAGCTTCGACGGACGTCTCTGGCGCGGAGGAATTTGACCAACTCTCCTTAAACGCGAGAGTATCTCGGGGCACCGATTACGAGATGGTTTCGTTGCTTCCTGGACAACTCGGCGGCACTTTGGTTGACCAATCAGGTGCCGTGATCCCCAACGCGCAAGTCACCGTAACCCATCTCGGTACGGGAGCCGTTCGGAACGTGGTGACCGATTCTTCAGGCCGCTGGGTCGTTTCGAGCTTGCCTTCGGGTCAAGTCAAAGTTACCGCCAATGCGCGTGGCTTCAAGCCGCTCGCCGGCCAACTCAATTACGATGTTAGCAGCCCTGCGCCTTTCAACTCTGCGCTCAGCGTTGCAGCCGCAACGGAAACGGTCGAAGTCACTGCCAGCAACGGGAACTTTACTAGCCGCGACCTTGAGCGTCTTCAACGCGATGCGCGGAAGAATGCGGAGAAGCAGCAGATGGCAGCTTCTTCCAACGTAACGAATCTGCAGCAGCGCGTTTCCGGCGTGCTTCCGGTTCGCGTCGATGTGCCGCGGGCAGGGAACTCGTACAACTTCGTCAGGCCGCTGGTGCTTGACGAAGAAACGAAAGTCACGTTCACGTACAAAACGAAATAGCTTGCACTATCGAACGGGGGAAGCAGGCTCGGGATTTCGCGATTGCATCGCGCGATCGAGAGCCTGCTTTTCTTTTTCTTCGAGTGAGCGTGTGGCGTCCTTTGGCAAATCGCCCAGAGCGAGCGGCCCGATGGCGACGCGCACGAGCCGAAGCACTTCTATTTCCAGTGCTTCGAGCATTCTGCGAATGTGGCGGTTCTTTCCTTCGTCCAGAACAATTTCGAGCCAAGAATTCCGTTTAGCTTGACGAAGTAGGCCGACAGTCTTCACGCGCAGGAATTCGCCATCGATTGCGCGAATTCCATCTCGCAATTGTTGCAGTAATGTTTCGTCGGCGATGGCGCTGATTTGCACATGATATGTTTTATGGAGATGCGTTTCTGGCGCTGTAATTCTCGCTGCCCATTCGGAATCGTTGGTTAGTAGCAACAATCCTTCACTCGCTTTGTCCAGCCGGCCGACCGGGGCGAGCCAAGGTAAACCCTTTGCGAGGAAAGAGTAGACAGTTTCTCGTCCTTTTTCGTCGGCTGCCGTCGACACGACGCCGCGCGGTTTATTCAGCACGAGATAAATCTTAGAACTGCGGGCTACCGGTTGACCGTCAATTTCGATGCGGTCTTTCCCAAGGTGCACCGGCACTTCAGGATCGCGGCGAACCGTTCCATTCCATTTCACGCGCCCCGCGGCGATCAGCTCTGCTGCGCGCGAACGCGAGCAATAGCCGAGTTTTGAGATGGCCCGCGCCAGTCCGACTTTTTTGAGCGGGCCGCCTGGTAGTTTCTTGCTGCTCGTTCTCCTTGTCACGGTGCAATTACTTTGCGGCAGCGCTCGGGGCGGGCATTGGTGATGCTGGTGGCGGAGGCGTTGTCGGAGTTGTCGTGCCAGTCGCGGGCGTCGCATTTGCAGAGGGTTTCGGAGTTTCGTGTTTTACTGCGCCGTAGCGGGCGGCCAGCCATTCGCGGGCTTCTTCCGGCCTGTAGTTGAACGGACCGATCCCGCCGCGATAGGCGATGCGGCCGCTCTCATCGATGATATAGATGCGCTCGGGCCACGCGGCGTAGGCGTCATTGGCGGAGTTGCTCATGTCATCGATGCCGAAAGGCAGAGTGAACTTGAATCGCTTCACGAAATCATTCGCAATCGTAACGCGCTGCTCCAGTGTTTTTGGCTGCGCGTAGCAGACGTCGTCTTTGAGATTCGATTTCATTTGCCATTCGTCGGTGGGATGCGCTTCGCGCACGTAAACGGTCAGGAAATCCGCGCGGTCCTTGTAATCCTCATAAATCTGAACGACGTCGCCCACCTGGCGACGAAACGGCGGTCAAGTAAAGCTTCCGAAGACGAGAACGAGCGGACGGTCATGCGTGCGTTCGCGAATGTGAAAACGGCTGCCGCCATCCAGCGCGACGACGCGAGCGTCCGGCGCGTCGCTGCCGACTTTCAGCGTGCCGCGATGCATGTGCGGCAAAGCGTAGCGCACCATGCCGTAGGCGTCCTTGGGGCTGCCCGCCATATAGGACAGAGCGGCAAAAGCAGCGACAAAGAGCACGCCGAGTATTCCCACCGTCCATTTCCAAAGGCGATTCAATGGAAATTCCTCTCCGCAGGTCTAGTCGGCTGCCGCAAAAATAGTATCATCCGTGGCCGTCTTTCGCGCGCAGCTTGTCCCGTTCTTTTTTGTAACGCGCCAGGGCATTCTCGATGACCTTGGCCGCGGCGTACGCGGGGCGAATGTCTTCCACCTGGACTTGTTTGCCTTCCAATTGCTTGTAGTCCTGGAAAAAGCGCTTCAGAACGAGCAAACGGTGCGGCGGCAACTCGTTGGCCTCGACATAGCTGTTGAATTCGGGATCGTTGGTGGCCACGGCGATGACTTTGTCGTCGCTGGCGCCGGAATCGATCATGGTCATCAAGCCAATGGCACGGGCTTTGATGAGCGCGAGCGGCTGCACCGGCTCCTGACACAAGACGAGGACGTCCAGTGGATCGTTGTCGTCGGCGTAAGTCTGCGGGATGAAGCCATAGTTGGCCGGATAGAACACCGCCGAGTGGATGATGCGATCCACCTTCAAGAGGCCGCTGGCCTTGTCCAATTCGTACTTCACGTTGGAGCCCAGGGGAATTTCGATGACGGCTTGAAAATCGCGCGGGAGATCGTCGCCAGGAGAAACGTCGTGCCAAGCATGGAGCATTGATGGTGATCCTTAGTCGCGGATGAGAGCGTAACATTATGACCTGACACGACCTGGAGTGCCAGAATGGGCGCAGCACGGAAGCCATGACAATCTGCTGGGCGTGTGGCGCATTATTCCTCCGCAGTGAATCGGCTAGGGTTTTTGGCTTTGAGGACAGGTTCGACGGGCGTGCAAGAGGCGGAAAGACTTTCCTCACGGCTGAAGCACGAGGACAACCGCCCTTATGTCGGAGCTACTCCGGGCCCTAAAAACATTCGTGAGACAGGCCGCAGTGAGTTGTGCGAAGGATTAGGATTTAGCTTGATTCGCGGGACTTTGCGCGGGATTTGGCGTCGGGGTGGCGGGGCGTCCAGTCTTTTGGCGGGAAGGCCACATGCCAGAACAGGGGATTGGGCAGCAGAAACTCCACTCCTACGTGGGGCCGGTTGGGTTGATGCCGATCAATGTGCGCGACAATGCACTCGAGCGCCGCTTTGGTCTGGACGTTCGACAACGTAAGCCGCTGCCCCCTGTAAACCTGGGTCAACAAGTGAATCAACGCACCGTGAGCACTGATGGCCCGCGTGTGAGTTTCTTCTTCGAAGGCTCCCGCTCCAGTCTTACCAGCGACGCGGACGGGGACGGTCATCAATACGCGCTGGCTCCGGCGGCGGTTTGCCGCGAGCCAGGAGGTTTCGCGGGATTCTGCGAGCCACGTTTCAAGAGTCCGAAGCTGCGCCGGCTCAATAATGGCAAACATGAGCCCCATGCCCTTGTTTGCGCGCGAATAGACGACTCGTGCGCGGGCTTCAAACCGTTGCGCGCCTTTGATGATGCGAACCTCGGTGACCGTCCCTAGCGGGAGTGCGTCGCTGGTGTCTATGTAGCAGCCTTGCTGGCTCAAATCGCGGACGCGCGTTTCCATTCGGGCGCCGGATTCGGCGGGAACGACCTCGGCGGCGGCAAAGAACTCGTAACGAGGGTGAGTCCGGCGGTCTGCGCCGGTAGGCGCGGCGGAAGGAGCCGCAACATTCGCCGTAGCAGCGGCAGTGCTGGGAGGGCTTGCGATGTTTTCGGAGACGCTGGGAGTGTCAGGAAAGGTTGCGACCATTTCCGAATCACTGGAGATGTCAACAAGGTTTGCGATCGTTTCCGAATCAAAAGAAACCTCGGAAACGGTTGCAACATCTTCGGAAGGAATGGAACTGTCGGGATAGCTCGCAACTTTTTCCGAATCGCTGGTAATCTCGGAAGGACTCGTGGGCGTCACCGAATTGCTCGGAATCTGGGGAGCGGTGGCAGCTTTCGATTTTCGCTTGCGACTCCGGCGCGCCATGACTGTACGATTGTAACGCAAAGGGCGCCAAAGGGCTGCGTACAGGGAAAATCACGCCTTCAGGCGCGGGCTTTGTCGATCATTTCTTCCCAGATGCCCTTGGACTTGAGGATGATCTCGACGAGTTCGCGGGCGGCGCCTTTGCCACCGTCGGCTTTGGTGGTGTAGTGGGCGGCGCGGCGCACTTCGGGCGTGGCGTTGTGGACGGCGACCGCCAGCCCAACGCGCTTCATGATGGTTAGGTCGGGGAGGTCGTCGCCAAGAAAGGCGACTTCGGATTCCTTGGCGCCGGTTTTGCGCAGGACGTCTTCATAGGCCGCAACCTTGTGCCCCTGTTTTTCGTAGACAAACTCGATGTCCAGCTCCTTACAGCGGCGGCGGAGGGCGGCGCTGCCGCGGCCGGTAATGACGCCGGTGCGCAGCCCGGCGGTAACGGCCAGGGTGAGGCCCTGGCCATCGTGAGCGTCGAATGTCTTACTCTCGAGCGCGTGGCCATCCTGCTGCGATACTAGGGTGACGCTGCCGTCGGTCAGCGTGCCGTCAACGTCCATCAGCAGGACGAGGATTTGTTTCGCTCGTTTTGCCAATTTTTCCGGGATTTTCTTTCCTCGCATGGCCAATGGGGTCTCCTCTTATCTTTGCACGCCAGTCTTTAGATAGGGAGCAGCATGCTGCGCCCCTACAGACGGAAATACGTACGGGCCTTCCCGATGTAAAGCGTCGGGAAGACCCGACCAAGTCGGGTAAACGCCAGACGCGAAAGCCCCGCGACCTACATCAGCTCCAAGGTCCACAGGTCGTGCAGATGGACGACGCCTAGCACGCCCTTGGCTTCGTCTGTAACCACGATGGAGGTGATCTTGCGCTTCTCCATCAGGTTTAAGGCTTCGCTGGCGAGCACGTGCGGCCCGATCGTCTGCGGACTCTTTGTCATGCACTGGCCCGCGGCCATTTCCAGGGTTGCGCCGCGATGCTTTTCCATCAGGCGACGCAGATCGCCGTCGGTGAGAATTCCTGCCAGGCGGCCGTCCGGCTCCACGACGGTAGTCATGCCAAGACCCTTCTTGCTCATTTCGTGAAACACGTCGGGCATGGGCGTGTCTTTTGAGACGCGCGGGAGCGCTTCACCCGCATGCATCAGGTGTTCGACGCGCAGGAGCTTCTTGCCGAGCCGCCCGGCAGGGTGCAGCGCCGCGAAATCATCGTGCTTGAAGTTACGGCGCTCCAGCAAGGAAACAGCCAGCGCGTCGCCCACGGCCATAGCCACAGTGGTGCTTGCCGTGGGGGCCAGGTTCAGCGAACAGGCCTCTTCCTTGACGCTGACGTCCAGCACAACGTCGCTAGCCTCGGCGAGCGTGGATTGCGGCTTGCCCGTGAGCGTGACCAGCGGCATTTCGAGCCGCTTCAGTGCTTCCAGCAAGTGGATGATCTCTTCCGTCTCCCCGCCGTAGGACACCGCCAGCATAGCGTCGCCGCGTGCGAGCATGCCCAGATCGCCGTGCAAGGCCTCGGCAGGATGCAGAAAAAATGATGGCGTGCCGGTGCTGGAAAGCGTGGCGGAAATTTTTCGTCCGATCAGCCCGGATTTACCCATGCCAGTAACTACCACGCGGCCTTTGCACGCAAAGAGCAAGCTGACGGCTTTTTCGAAAGTCGCATCCAGCCGGGCCAGGACGTCCTGAATTGCCTGGGCTTCGATCCTCAGCACACGGCGAGCGGTGTCCAGGCTCATTTCGCGCTCCAACGGCGGACCACGGCGCTGAGTCCCTTCAATTTCATGAGCAGGGCCAGGAGTTGCGATAGTGGCAAAGCATTGGGTCCGTCGGAGAGTGCTTTGGCGGGATTGTCGTGAGTCTCCAGAAAAATGCCATCGACGCCCGCGGCGACACCGGCGCGGGCCAGCGGCTCAATGAACTGCGGCTGGCCGCCACTGGAATGGCCCTGCCCGCCAGGGAGCTGCACGGAATGCGTCACGTCGAAAACGACCGGGTAACCGGTTCTCTGCATGATGGGGAAGGAGCGCACGTCCACGACAAGATTCTGATAGCCGAAGGTAGAGCCGCGCTCGGTGAGGATAATTTTTTCGTTTCCAGTGCTGGCGACTTTCTCCGCCACGTTGCCCATTTCCCATGGCGAAGCAAACTGTGGTTTCTTCACATTGATGATACGGCCGGTTTTGCCAGCGGCGAGCAGCAGATCCGTTTGCCGCGCCAGAAACGCGGGAACCTGCAGGATGTCGCAAACTTCCGCGGCAGGCGCGGCCTGGGAAGCTTCGTGGATGTCGGTGAGGATCGGCAATTTCAGATCGGACTTGATCTTGCCGAGAATGCGCAAGCCTTCCTTCAGTCCGGGGCCACGGAAACCTTTGAGGGAGGAGCGATTGGCCTTATCGAAGGAAGCTTTAAAGATGTATGGCAAGGCCGCATCGGCCGCGATCTTGGCGATTTTTTCCGCCATGGCGCGGGCGTGTGATTCGGTTTCAATGACGCAGGGCCCGGCAATCAGGAACAGGGGATTGCCGCCGCCGAGGCGCAGCTTGCCAAGTTCGATTTCGCGAGTCGCGTTCATAAGATATGGGAAAAGGTCCGCAAACTACTTAGGCTACGCAGGCCGCGGCGGGTTTGCAACGGCTTAGACGGTGGCGCGAGGCGCAGCACGCAACGCCGAGGCGGGCTGGCGTTCCGCGACGCTGGCTGAAGAGGGGCGCAAGCGTTCTTTCTTGTGTTCCAGCGCGGCGCCGATAAATGCGGCGAAGAGCGGATGCGGCTCAAGAGGCTTGGATTTGAATTCCGGGTGGAACTGGCAGCCAAGGAACCACGGGTGGTCGGGGGCCTCGACGATTTCGACGTAATTCTCATCCGGAGTGCGGCCGGTGATGCGCAGGCCGGCGGCGACCAGCGTCTTCTCGTAGTCGCGATTGAATTCGTAGCGGTGGCGGTGCCGCTCGCTGATTTCGAGCTTGCCGTAGGCCTTGTGCGCGAAGGAACCCGGCTCCAGCTTGCAGGGCCACGCGCCCAGGCGCATGGTGCCGCCCATTTCATCCACGCCGAGCAGTTCGCGCAATTTATAAATCACGCGATGCGGTGATTGCGGATCGAATTCGGTGCTGTCCGCCTGCTTCAATCCGGCGACATCGCGCGCATATTCGATCGTGGCGCATTGCATGCCCAGGCAAATTCCAAAGAAGGGTACCTTGTGTTCGCGCGCGTACTGAATGGTGTGGATCATTCCCTGAATACCACGTTTGCCGAATCCGCCGGGAACGAGAATCCCATCGTAGTCGTGCAGGCGCGCCTCTGCCGTTGCCGCTGAATCGACTTCTTCGGCTTCCATCCATTCGAGGACGGTCTTGTGATTGTGCGCCAGGCCACCGTGCAAAAGGGCTTCGCGCAAACTTTTGTACGCATCTTCCAGCTGTACGTATTTCCCAACGACCGCGATGCGCGCCTCGCCGGCGGGGTGATGCATGCGATAGACCAGGTCGAGCCACGGTTTCATGTTCGAAGCATGATCTTTCAGCTTCAGGAGGCGGAGGATTTGCGCGTCCAAACCTTCTTTGCTCAGCTCCGCGGGCACGGCGTAAATGGTGTCCACGTCTTCCATGGAAATGACGCAGGATTCCACGACGTTGCAGAAGAGCGCGATTTTTTTCTTCAATTCCGCGGGAATGTGGTGGTCGCTGCGGCAAAGCAAAATGTCCGGCTGAATTCCGATGCTCAACATTTCCTTGACGCTGTGCTGCGTAGGCTTGGTTTTCAACTCGCCGGCAGCGGCGATAAAAGGCACGAGCGTGACGTGCACAAAGAGGGTGTTTTCGGCGCCAAGTTCCAGGCGCATCTGGCGGATGGCTTCAAGGAAGGGGAGCGATTCAATGTCGCCAACGGTGCCGCCGATTTCGACAATCACAACGTCAACGCCTTCGGAAACTTTCTTGATGGTGGCCTTGATTTCGTCGGTGACGTGCGGAATGACCTGGACGGTTTTGCCGAGATAATCACCGCGGCGTTCCTTGGTGAGGATGGTTTCGTAGATGCGGCCGGTAGTCCAGTTATTGTCGCGGGAAAGCTTGGCGTGGGTGAAGCGTTCGTAGTGGCCAAGATCGAGGTCGGTCTCCGCGCCATCTTCAGTGACAAAGACCTCACCGTGCTGAAACGGGCTCATGGTGCCAGGATCTACGTTCAGGTACGGATCGCATTTCTGCAGGGTGACTTTGAAACCGCGACTTTCGAGGAGACAACCGATAGAGGAGGCGGCAACGCCCTTTCCAAGTGAGGAAACAACACCGCCAGTTACAAAGATATATTTTGGCGCCATCCGTGCAGCCTGCGTTCTCACGCCAGGCTTGTCAGCCCTCCACAGGATTGACGTACATACAATTATGTTCGGAACGAAGCGTTCTGTCAAATCGAACTCTTTACACCACAGGAACGGTATTTTTTCTGACGGTGAGAGCGAAACCTTTCCCCAGGAACGGGTTTCTAATAAGCAGGGAATAATTTGTGGAATTCAACTGGGACGGCACGTGTTGCTGCGGAGGAAATCCTGCGTGGCAACCAGAAACCGGCCCTGGGGGATTCGCCATCTAAGGAAATGAACCTTTAGCTTTGCTCCGAAGCGGTTTTTCGTTTTGCCCCGCAACGCGGAGGGTTCCGAGTGGGACACTTGCACGTGGGAAGGGATATGAAAGCTCTTATACGAAGTTGCTCAGGCACTCTCGGACTTCTGATCACGCTTGCGTTTTGCATTTCCGCCAACGCCCAACAAACAGCACAACCCGAGGCGCAACGATTGCACGCTTACGACATGAATCGCGAAAGCTTTCTTCTTGGCACGGTCGTAAAATTCGAGTCCTCCTCTAGCACTCCTCCTATCGGCGCGCATGTGATTCTTCAGACGCCATCGGGCCAAGTAGATGTTCATCTCGGCAACGCAAAGGTTCTTCAGGCCGGTCATCTGGAGTTGAATCCTGGGGATAACGTGCGCATCGTCGGAGAACCATTGGCTCTCGGCGACAGCACATACTTTGCCGCGCGCATTGTGCAGAAGGGCGCGCAGGCTGTCGCTATGCGGAATGCGAAAGGCTACGTCCTTACGCCGGCTTCCACACTGACCCCGGATCACAAGCAAGCGCTGCGAGGTGTGCGATGAAGCGTCTGCTCTTCGCTCTCGCAACTGCCGCCGCTCTGTTGTCCGGCGCATGTGGCGGCGGCTCCAGCGTCCAGCCACCCCCTCCGACTGGCAAGTACAGTCTGGCCAGCCTGAATGGCCAATATGCTTTTGTCACCAATGGCGAAGTTTTTACCGCTGGATCTGGCGCTCCGGTTCCGCTCGCCCGTACTGGCGTTTTTATCGCGGATGGGAAGGGCAACATTACTGGCGGTATGGAGGACGTTAATGCTGCCGGCACGCCAAGCAACGCCATTGCCATTACCAGCGGCACCTACACGGTCAACGCTGATGGCCGTGGGGCTATGACACTGATTGTTGGCCAGTCCACGCTGGACTTTGGAATCACTTTGACGTCCACTAGCGACGGCCTTTTGATTGACGAAACTTCGAATTCCAACCAGGCTTCCACGGGCAGCGGCAATTTTGTCCTGCAGAAGGCCGGCCCTTTTGCACTGACAGACGTAAATGGCCCATACGTGTTTGACTTTCCTGGGTTAGACGCAAACAACAACCCGGAGTCATTCATCGGGGAGTTCACTGTCGACAGCACCGGCGCGATCCCGTCCGGGTTCTTTGATGACAACGTCAACGGAAACCTGACGAGCGGCGGCATGGCACCTGGCTCGATCGCTCAGGATCCCTTGCAATTGTCCACGCTCACCAGTTTCGGCCGCGGCGTTGCCAACATAGCCGGACAAAATTTCGTTTTCTACATCGTGGATTCCAAGCGCGCTCGGTTTATCAGCACCTCAAGCGGGATGCTTTCTGGTGACGCTGTGGCGCAAGTAAGTGTTCCCAGCGCTCTCAATGGCGGCTTTGTCTTTGTCGTCGGCGGCAGCTCGCCAAATGGTGGCCTGACTCGAGTTGGCCGGTTTTCCGTCAACGGTTCTGCGGTCACGAACATCCTCATGGACATCAACGACGCGGGTTCTCAGCGCCAGCCCAATACCTTCTCGAATTCCAGCGTTGCCTTCGACTCAACCACAGGACGGGGAACCGTAACTTTCGCGGATTCTAGTCTCACGTATTCGTTTGTCTTCTACTTGAGTTCGGCGAACAGCGGCGTAATTCAGGATGACAGCCCATCCGGTACCGCCGGTGTGGCCAGGGACACGGCCGACGGATCCATCGAATTGCAATCCGGCAGCCCGTTCACCGGCGCAAATGTCTCGGGAACCTACGCCATGAACTGGAGCGGCCTGGTGGTTGCCGGTGGATCGTTCCCGATAGAGGACGAAGAGGATCTTCTCGCGCAGACCAATGTCGGTAGTCTGGCACTCAGCGGCACGGCGGACCTGTTCCAATTCACTTCCACAACTCTCACGCCAGAGCTGGATCTTGGTGTTGGAGGGGTGGTTCAAATCAACGGCACTGACGGAACAAGCGCGGACGGGAGCCGCAACGGCATGACGGTGAACCTGACCGGTGCTAAACCGATCAATTTTGTGGTCTACTTCGTTAATCCCCAACTGGCTTTCTTCGCCAACCGCGACAACTCCGGCACGACGCGCATTGTCGTTGGTGTCCTGAAATTGCAGCAATAGAGCGCGTATCGCCGGCAATTCCACTCTGCAAACACACCGTCCGGCGGAGTACCGCTGGCCGGTGTCATTTCTGCAGTAACTTCTCCACGCGCGCCACATCCTCTGGCACGTCCACGCTCACCGCGTCGTGCTGCACTTCTGCCACGCGGATTTTCCAGCCGTTTTCCAACCAGCGGAGTTGCTCTAATTGCTCGATACGTTCCAGTCCGCCCTGCGGGAGTGTGGGATACTCCAGCAAAGCTTCGCGTTGAAAAACGTAGAGCCCCAGATGTTTCAGGTGCCGCACTTGGATCTTGTTCGTGGTATCCCGCACCCAGGGAATCGGCGCGCGCGAGAAATAGATCGCGTTTCCATCGAAGTCCAGCACCGCTTTCACCACATTCGGGTCCATGATGTCTGCGGGGGTTTTAATCGGCGTGGCCACGGTGCTGATGGAGGCCTGAGGCTCTTCCAGCAGGGAATTGACGGCGACATCTATGGCATGCGGGTCGAGGAGCGGCTCGTCTCCCTGCACGTTTACGAAAACGTCTCCCTTCTCGCGCGCCGCCACTTCCGCGACGCGTTCTGTACCGGTACGGTGCTCGGCGCGTGTCATTCTTGCTTCGCCGCCAAATCCCTCGACAGCTTTCACGATGCGCTCGTCGTCGGTTGCAACAATTATCCGGTCGGCCCGTTCCGCCAGCCTGGCCCGTTCGACCACCCTTTGAATCATGGGTTTTCCCGCCAGAGAAATCAGAGGTTTTCCGGGTAGACGGACAGAACCATATCGTGCGGGAATAACTACGATGACTTTCGGCTGGTTCATCTAGACTCCCGGCCCCCGGGAATTTTTGGGCCGCTTCGGAAGTTACCTCTAGCGGAATGTGCGATGCTACCATACGCCACGCTAGCAGGTCCGGCAGGCCCATCAAACTGTTCGATAGTGAACATCAGTCAATTGCTCTTGTTTTCGGTGGGCCGAGTGATAGAATCCCCGTTAGTCCCAACCGCGCGGCCATCCCGGCAGGCCGGGATGATGAGGGCGCCGTGAAACGCGATTTACCTGGTTTTCGCGTTCTGTCTTTCTCAATCCAAACCCTGCTGATGGTTTGCCTATTGGTGTTGTACGCCGCGCTTCCTGCCGCCGCTCAGTCCACTTCCGACGAAAACAAACCGAAGGACGAGGCCAAACGCGAGGAAGTCCGGAAGGATGACGTGCGGAAAGATACCGCGGGCACGCCCTTCAAGCCTGGAGGAACGATTCATTTTGACGTGGACCTCGCGCTCGTCAATGTGACCGTCACCGATCCTTACAACCGCCTGGTCACCGGGCTGGAAACGGACAACTTCCGCGTGTTCGAAGACAACATCGAGCAGGAAGTGGTCACCTTCTCCGCCGAGGACGTTCCCATCTCCATCGGCGTGATTTTTGATTTCAGCGGGAGCATGTCCAACAAAGTGGGTAAGGCGCGCGAAGCTGCTCTGCAGTTTTTCAAGACGGCCAATCCCCAGGATGAGTTTTTCCTGGTGAGCTTCAACGAGCGTGCTGAACTGACGAGTTCTTTCACAAATAGCGTGGAGGATTTACAGAGCCGCATGATGCTCACGGCACCCAAAGGACGCACCGCGCTGCTCGACGCCATCTACCTGGGCCTCAGCCAGATGAGGGGTGCACACAACGCCAAACGTGCCTTGCTCATCCTATCGGATGGAGGCGATAATCATAGTCGGTACAACGAAAGCGATATCAAGCGGCTGGTGAAAGAAGCAGATACCCAGCTCTATGCCATCGGCATTTTTGACCCGCTTGGTTTTCGCAACCGTACCCCGGAAGAACTGGGAGGCCCGTCGCTTCTCAGCGAAATAACAGAGATGACCGGTGGCCGCGTATTCGCGGTGGAGAAGTTGGACGAGCTCCCGGACATCGCTTCAAAAATCGGCATGGAGCTGCGAAACCAATATGTGCTCGGTTATCGACCAAGCAACAAGGCTCACGACGCTCGCTGGCGCAAGCTCAAGATCAAGCTGCGCGCACCCAAGGGGCTTCCGCCGCTCAGCGTTTATTCCAAGACTGGATACTACGCCCCCAGCCATTAAGTCCGTCCGGAGACTCTTTTTCTCGCTGCGCTATTTCTGTTTGTTAGCGGCCTGTTTCGCGCTGTTTGCATCTGCCAACTTTGCTCAGATTCCCGTCCCAAGCGCGCCCCCACCCCCTCCAGGTCAGGATGTAAACGCCGGCAAACAGGGTTCCAGCATCAAGGTTGATGTTAACTTAGTTGTTTTGCACACCACCGTTCTTGACGACCGCCAGCGGTTCGCGGACGGCCTCAGGTCGGAAAACTTCCGCGTCTTCGAGGATAAAGTCGAACAGAAGCTTTCCGTCTTCAAACGCGAAGACGTTCCCGTAAGCATGGGGCTGGTGATCGATAACAGCGGCAGCATGCGCGACAAGCGTCCCCGCGTCAACGAAGCCGCCATCACTTTGGTTCAAGCCAGCAATCCGCAGGACGAAGCTTTCGTCGTGAACTTCAACGACGACTTCTATCTCGATCTGGACAAGGACTTCACCAACAGTATTCCCGAACTGAAAGAGGCCCTCGAGCGCATCGATTCCCGTGGCAGCACGGCCATGCGCGACGCCATCCTGGGCTCGCTTGACCATCTTAAGAAAGCTTCCAAGGACAAGAAGGTTCTCCTGGTGGTTACCGACGGAGAAGACAACGCCAGCCGCAATTCCCTGGAGAAAATGATTCGGGAAGTCCAGAAGACTGATACGGTGATCTACACCATCGGCTTGCTAAGTCAGGAAAACAAGAAGGAAGCCAAGCGCGCCCGCAAAGTGCTTGAACAAATCTCGGCCGCTTCGGGCGGGTTGGCCTATTTCCCGGAAAATGTGGATGACGTGCACAATATTTGCGAGCAGGTGGCGCACGACATCCGCAACCAGTACATTCTGGCCTACTATCCAAGCAACACGCGCCGCGATGGCACGTTCCGCACCATCCAGGTGGAGGTGATTCCGCCGCGTGGGCGCGGCAGGCTCATCGCCCGCACCCGTAACGGCTACTACGCTCCGAGCGGTCCCACCTCTGCGGCGGCCGGCAACTGACTATCCGACGAAGATACTCCTGGGTGAGCGAGCCGGAGGATCCTCTGGGTTATCTCTGTGGTACCGCATCTTCAGACCCTGTAGTTTCTCCCTTCGGTGCACTGCTGGCTAGAACCAGAGCGCATCCACACAGGGCCAGTATTTCAAATCCACTTGTCCAGGGGCCAGGATTGTGCAGTTGCGTCACGATCCGCGGAGCGTGAACCAAGAGGAAAAAGCAAAAAAGGATCGCTCCTAGGGCAGAAGCTGGCATCCGCGTTTTTTTCCCAAGAACGATTGCCGTGCCTATAGCAACGAAGATTATGCCGATCAGATACGCCCGGAGTGGCCGCCCTGTAAACCAAGGCGGGCCCAATCCGGCAGCAAAACGAGCATAGACAAAGTGTTGAATTCCAAAAGCCACGAACGCCAAGGCAAAGAAATAACGCCCGAGTCTAAGGAACGGATCTGGCTTTTCCCGCTCCTCCAAGGGGGCCGCGCTGGCAAGAATCCATGCGCCGCCACACATGGCCATGGCCACGAATCCGCTGGTCCATTCATTCCCATTGCCGGAATCGCCTATGATCCGGGGAATGTGGAGTAGCACGATGAAGAGAAAAAACATCACGCCCAGCATGGTCGCGGCTGGCCGGGCCATTAATTTGTATAAAATGCCGGCAGCGGCTGCAATAAACGCCACGCCCACAAAGTACGCCCAAAACAGCCGCCCAGGCATGAACGCGGGCACAAGCCCCGCTACGAAACCGCCATACATGAAATGTTGAACACCGAAAACGACCAGGGAAACAGCGACAAAGACTCGTCCAAGCGTTTGGCTTTTTTCCATATTGGGGAGGGCAGCCCTCGCCCTCATCGTATTTGTTCGGCCATCTAATCAGATTGCACGCTTCACATGCAATGAATAATTGCAGGCCCGCGATACCGCGCTAAAATAAAGCCATGCAACGGAAGGTCTTCTGGACCATGTTCATTGCGCTGGGGCTGATAGCGGATTTCAGCTTACCGATCGTCTGGTCGCTCGTGGCCACGATTCCCATCGGCATCCTCAGCTGGTGGGTGGCTTACCGAAGTGATTGGTTTTGACGCAAGAGGACTCACCGGGTTCTTAAAATCATCCTTCCAGAAATCGCCTCCTGCGATTGTAGCTGCTTGCTATCCCGCCACCTCATTGGTTCGCCCCATCTTCAGTTCGCTCAAGAAACTCTTGCCATGCGGAATTGTCGCACCGAAATTCTCGGCGATCGTCTGGCCCATATCCGCCAGCGTATCGCGCACTCCCAGCTTTACGCCTGCGCCGCCCACGGGCGAATACGCCAGGATCGGGACGTATTCACGCGAATGGTCGGTCGTCGCCCATCGCGGATCGGGGTCACATCCGTGGTCCGCGGTGATCAACAGCATGTCGGAGAGGCTTAGCAGCGCCAAGAAACCGGCCAGCATGCGATCGAACTCTTCGAGCGATTTGGCAAACCCCTCCACATCTTTTCGATGGCCGTACAACATGTCAAAATCCACCAGGTTGCAGAAGATCAGTCCCCTCTCCCGCTGATTGGCTGCCGCCGTCAATTTTTCCATGCCGTCGGTGTTGCCTTTTGTCGTGACGTATTCGCCCACACCTCGGCCATTGTAAATGTCATGAATCTTGCCGACGCCGAAAACGCGCACCTTCCTTTCCGCGAGAACGTCCATCAGCATCGGTTTCGGCGGGTCCACTGCGTAATCGTGCCGGCGCGTGGTGCGCACAAAATTTCCCGGTGTTCCCGTGAAGGGCCGCGCGATCACGCGCCCCACGCGATGCGGCCCATCCAGTAATTTCCGCGCAATTTCGCACATGCGGTAAAGCTCCGTGATTGGGATTACTTCTTCGTGCGCGGCTACTTGAAACACGCTGTCGCCCGAGGTATACACAATCGGCTTTCCTGTTCGAACGTGCTCTTCGCCTAATTCTTTGATGATCTCCGTGCCGGACGCGGGCTTGTTTCCAATGGTTTTTCTGTCAATTTGTTTCTCGAACTCCTCGATTAATTCCTTGGGGAATCCGTTTTTGTAAACAGGAAATGCCTGATCGAGCCACACGCCCGCCATTTCCCAGTGTCCCGTCGTCGTGTCTTTGCCCGGAGAGTGCGTCGCGCCCTTGCCGAACGCTCCCGTTGGGGAAACAGCTGGCTTCTGATGCTTCAGAGGCTCGATATTCGCCAATCCAAGCCGCACCAGATTTGGAATTTCCAGTGGCCGTGATTCCGCGATGTGCCCGAGCGTGTTTCTGCCCACGTCGCCATAATCCGCAGCATCCGGAAGTTCGCCGATTCCCACGCTATCCAGAACGATCCAGAAAATCCTCTCGAATTCCCTCATACCGCGGCTCCTGAGCCTTTTTCAGCGAAACTTTACCACACACCGTTCCTCGGGAATGCCACCTAACGGTTCGGATTCGGGACACTGGCAGGGAATCAAGTCGTGGCCTTATTGCGGGCCGCACCAGACCGTTCCGCCGGTTCATACCTACGCCTTCGTTGTTGTACAGTGTTACCAACCGCTCGCTGAACTATTTTTCATTCGCGCGCGTAGTACAAGGTAGCGGAGGTGTGCCATGGCCCAGGACGACAATCCCCGGAGAGTCTCCCTCGTCTTTCCGATCATTCTCATAACCGTGGGCGCTCTCTTTCTCCTGCGCAACTGGCGTCCGGCGTTCGATCCGATGCCCATTCTCTGGACGTACTGGCCGCTCATTCTTATTTTCATAGGTGTCGGAAAGATCTGGGATAGCACGTATCGAAGCCGCAACCCCAACGCGTCTCAGGGAATCTCCATCGGCGCCACCGTTGGGGCGCTTGCATTTGTCATCGTTCTGGTTGCCCTTCTCTTGCACGGACGAAGCCTCAGCCACCGGCGCGGTTTCTATAAGGAATCGCAGCACACCGCCCAAACCGTGGACTTGCAGGGAGCGAAGACGGCGCGCGCCCGTGTGGAAATAGGCGCCGGTCAACTCAACATCGACAGTGGCGCCAATCACGTGCTTGACGCGGACTTCACCTACGACGGTACTTTCGACCCGCCACGCGTCGATTACCACGTCGACGGCGGCGTCGGCCAACTGAGCATTTCGCAGGATTCGCATTCCACACACTTCGGCCGTTCTCAAAATGATTGGATTCTGCGCTTCAGCAAAGATATCCCCCTGGAGCTGAAAGTGGATATGGGCGCAGGCCAAGGAAACCTACATTTGCGCGACGTTCCTCTCACCCGGCTGGATCTCCACATGGGGGCGGGGCAAATGGATCTGGACCTCACTGGCGATCGCAAGACTGATTTGACCGCTGACATTGAAGGAGGGGTGGGACAGGCTAACATCCGCCTTCCGAAAAATGTCGGCGTCATCGCTCATGCTTCCGGAGGCATCGGCTCCATTGGCGTGCGTGGCCTGAAGCGTGACGGAGACTCCTACACCAACGACGCCTACGGCAAATCGCCCGCGACGATTCACCTGAAAGTGGAAGGCGGTATCGGCGAGATCACTCTTACCCAGGAGCCGTAGACTTGTCCTTGATAATGCGGCAGTTTGCCCCGCTTTGACAGCCGACGTATAATTTAAAGTTTAGGCAGTGCACTCGAAACGCGCCGTCTGAGCTTCCCCTTGGCGACCAAAGAGATCACCCACGCAACCACGGACCTTCGGCCGGAACAGGAGTCCATCCGCGTCCGGGGTGCCCGCGTTCACAATCTCAAGAACATCAGCGTTGAAATTCCGCATAACGCCATTACTGTTGTTACCGGCGTCAGCGGCTCCGGCAAGTCCTCGCTCGCTTTCGACACTATTTATGCCGAAGGCCAGCGCCGTTATGTCGAGTCGCTCTCTGCCTACGCGCGCCAATTCCTGGAGCGCATGGAAAAGCCGGATGTCGACGAAATTTCCGGCATTGCGCCGGCCGTGGCGATTCGCCAGAAAAACACCACGCGCAACCCTCGTTCGACTGTTGCGACTACCACGGAGGTTTACGATTACCTGCGTCTGCTTTTTGCCCGCTGCGGACAGACTTTTTGTATCAAGTGCGGGGTGGAGGTCCGGCGGGACAATCCGGATGAAATCGCGACGCGTATTTTGTCTCTTGTTCCGGGACGCCGCTTTTATGTTTTGCATCAGTTTCGAATTGTCCCGTCCGGGGCCGGCGCTGCCGTTTCGAAACGTGGCGCGAAGAAAGTCGCCGGAGCTCCTCCCCCGGAGCTTCTTCGACAAGCGCTGCTCGATCTTCAGAAGCGCGGATTCAACCGCCTTTATCAAGCAGGCCGCATCCACGAATTCTCCTCGCCGGAAACTCTTCTTGATATCGATTTTTCTAAAGCCGTGTACGTTCTCGTCGATCGCCTCGCCGTCAATCCGGAGTCGCGCGCGCGTCTCGTTGACTCCATCGAAATCTGCTATCGCGAAGGGCTGGGCGAAGCCATTCTCGAATTCATTGCGGACGCCGCTGGAAATCCCGCCGAGCGGCTCCCCTTCAACGAGCGCTTCGAATGTAAGAATGACGGCACGCTTTACCAGGAGCCCGAGCCCCGCCTATTCTCTTTCAACAATCCGTACGGAGCCTGTCCGCGCTGCCAGGGCTTTGGAAATACGATCGATTTCGATTTGAATCTCGTTGTTCCCGATCCCGGCAAGTCGCTCGACGACGGCGCTATTGAACCGTGGACGAAACCCCGCTACCGCTCTCTCTTCCAGGAAGCCAAAAAATGGGCCCGCGGCCGCGGAATTCCCACGAACGTGCCGTGGCGTCAACTCACCGCCGAACAACGCCGCCTGATTCTCGAAGGCGATCCCGAACATGATTACGAAGGCGTCAAAGGTTTCTTCACCTGGCTGGAGCGCAAGAAATACAAGCTGCACGTCCGCGTCTTCCTTAGCCGCTTCCGTGGTTACGCCACTTGCCCGGATTGTGGGGGAACCCGTCTGCGCGCAGAGGCCCGTGCCGTCCGTGTTGCTGGGAAGGCCATCACCGAAGTTTGCAAGCTCACTGTCAAAGAAGCGCGCGTTTTCTTTTCCACGCTGCAGCTCTCCGAAGGGCACCTGAAAATCGCGGACAAGATTCTCGAAGAGATTCGCACGCGCTTGCAGTTTCTTGATGAAGTCGGTCTTGATTACCTCACGCTTGACCGGCTGACCTCCACTCTCTCGGGCGGAGAATCCCAGCGCATTCAGCTCGCAACCTCGCTCGGTTCGCATCTCGTTGGCGCGCTCTATGTTCTTGACGAACCCTCTATCGGCCTCCATCCTCGCGACACGCAACGCCTCATCGACATTCTCAAATCTCTCCGCGACCTCGGCAACACGGTTCTCGTCGTTGAGCACGACCCCGACACCATCCAAGCCGCGGATTGCGTCATCGATCTCGGTCCAGGCGCTGGCGAACTTGGCGGCAAGCTGCTCTTTGCCGGTCCTTACGCGGCCATGCTCGAGGAGCATAAATCGCTCACCGGCCGTTACCTTAGCGGTGAATTGCGCATTCCCGTTCCCAACGTGCGCCACAAACCGGCCGGCAAATTCCTCCGTCTCTACGGCGCCAGCATGCACAATCTCCAGGATCTGGATTTGATGATTCCGCTCGGAACGCTTACGGTGGTCACCGGCGTCAGCGGCTCCGGCAAGTCCACGCTCGTTCATGACGTGCTGTACAAAGCGCTCAGCGCCCAGCGCGTCGGCGGCAGCGTCAAGGAATTCTGCGACCGGCTGGAAGGCGATTCGATTGTCCGAGAAGTCGTCATTGTCGATCAATCGCCCATCGGCCGCACGCCGCGTTCGAATCCCGCCACCTACCTCAAGGCGTTCGACGCGATTCGCGAAGTTTTTGCCGACACCCCCGATGCGAAACGCCGCGGTTACGCGGCCGGCCATTTTTCTTTTAACGTGCCGGGAGGCCGCTGCGAAACCTGCCAGGGCGACGGCACTGTCACGGTCGAAATGCAGTTCCTCGCCGACGTCGAACTCATTTGCGAAGAATGCCGCGGCACGCGCTTCAAGAGCGGCGTCCTGGAAGCCCGCTATCACGGGAAGAATATCCACGAAGTCTTGCAGTTGACGGTTCGCGAAGCCCTGGCGTTTTTCGTCAATATTCCCAAGGTCGTCTCCAAACTTCGCGTCCTGAATGAAATTGGCCTTGGCTACTTGCGCCTCGGGCAGTCCGCCACGACGCTTTCCGGCGGCGAAGCGCAGCGCCTGAAACTGGCCGCGCATCTCAGCCGCACCGATAACGAAGGCATCCTCTACATTCTTGACGAGCCGACCACCGGCCTGCATTTCGACGACATCGCCAAGCTCCTCAGCGCCTTCCGCAAATTGCTGGAGGGCGGCGCCTCGCTGCTGGTCATCGAACACAACCTCGACGTCATCAAATCCGCCGATTGGCTGATCGACCTCGGGCCCGAAGGCGGTGATCAAGGCGGCAAAATCATCGCCACTGGTACGCCGGAGCAGGTGGCGCGCAATACCCAATCGCACACTGGCCGTTACCTCGCGCGCGTCCTCAATGGAAACGGCCAGGCAAAGCGTCCCGCGAACGGCGCATCCAAATCAATGGGCCCTGCAAGTGCACTTTCCAACGGAGCTAAGATTCCGCCGGCTGAACCATGAAGCTCGCTCATCTCCGTTCGCATGTCATTCGGATTCTCCTGCTTGTGCTGTCCGCCGTGTTCTTTTTCTTTGTAGGGGCGCAGCATGCCGCGCCCACACTCGGCAACCAATCCTCAAACGGCGCCCACTCTTCCTCCAAATCCGCCCCGCCCGTTCAATCCAAAACGCAAAGAGTCGCCAACCCTCTTAACGATTTGCTGGAAGAGGCCCAGCACGACATCGACAAAAATAATTTCGAGTCTGCCATTGCACCGTTGCAAAAAGTCATTGCCGACCAGCCCCAGTTCGCGTACGCGCACTTTCAGCTCGCTTACGTCTATACGGCGCTGAAAAGGACCGACGAGGCTCGCGCCGAGTACGCGCGTACGATTGCTATCGACCCAAAAATGTCCGAGGCCTATCTCAATCTCGGCATCCTGCTTCTCGATAAGCAGGAGAGTGCCGCCGCCGTAGCGCCGCTTCGCAAAGCCGTTGACCTGCTTCCCGCACAAAGCCATCCCCGCTATCTCCTGGCCGTTGCTCTGGACCGCTCCGGCGACCGTGTCGGTGCCACTGAAGCCTTCGAGGCCCTCCTCCATTTGGATCCCAACGACGTCACGGCCATCAAATACCTGGGCTGGGCCGCGCTTCGCAATGGAAAGTCTGCCGAGGCGGAAGCCAGATTCCGTCGTGCGGTTGAAGTTCAGCCGAAAGAGCCTGAGGGGCGCAAGGGGCTGGCAGAAAGCCTCGATGCGCAGAAAAAGCCCGACGCTGCCGCCGCTTACCGCGAGTATCTCGAACTCATGCCCGATGATTCCGAAGCCCGCGCCCGGCTTGTCCATCTTCTCCTCGAACAAAATCAGAGCGACGCGGCTCTGGCGGAACTCGATCGTCTCGACGCCGGCCGGCAGCCCAATCTCGAATCGCTCAAGCTCCGTGCGGACGTTCAGATTGCCGCCAAGAAGTGGGATGATTCCATCACCACGCTTCAGCAAGCGCTTGCTTTGGCTCCTAACGACGCGCAACTTCACGGTGGCCTGGGTCGCATCCTCCTTCAAAAGCGCGACTTCAGTGGCGCGGAGAAGGAGCTTCGCAGCGCTCTCCGTCTTGATGCAAAGAATCTCGCTTATTGGAAAGATCTCAGCTCTACGTTTTTCCTGGGCGGCAATTATCCCGCTGCGCTATCGACCCTGGACGAGATAGCCAAAATGGAACAACCAGGCGCTGGCGTCTGGTTTGTTCGTGCGATTTGCTACGATAAACTGAACCAGCCGAAGCTTGCTTTGGAGGCTTACCAGAAGTTTCTCGCCCTTGATCAGGACAAAAACCCCGACCAAGTCTGGCAAGCCAGGGAGCGTAGCAAGGTGCTACAGCGCATGCTGGAACGGAAAAGGTAGTTGCATGAGGGCCATCGGGACGTCCCTGCGTGCGGTCTGCGGCCTGTTCGTTTTTCTTACGATTGTGCCCCCGGGAGTGACGGAGAGTCTGGCTGAGCTTCAGGCGCGCTTCGATCGCGAAACAAACGGAGTTCACAAGGCCAAGTTAATGGAAAAGCTCGGCGAAGCGCAGTTTGAAGAAGCGCGCCGCGCCGGTAAAGCCGGTGAATACGATTCGCTGGGGCTGACGCTCGAAAAATACCGCGACAATGTTCGCGCCGCCGTCGGGGCCCTGAAGAAGCAGCATCCCGATGCCGAAAGACAATCGAATGGCTACCGGCAACTGGAAATGCACCTGCGCAAGGGGATTCGCGAGGTTGACGAAACAATTCTGGTATCTCCCGAAGGCTACAAGCCGCCGCTCCAGATTGTCCGCCTGGACTTGATTGCCATGGATGACGAATTGCTGAAAAGCCTTTTTCCCCGCCGGCCACTGGACAAGCGTGAGGCCGCGCCTCCCCCTGAAAAGCCCGGGACCGCGCCTCCTCCGGAGCAACAACTATGAAATCAAGAGTTTGGTTTCTTCTCCTGGGTTCCCTCATCCCGGTCGTAGCGCCACCGGTTTGCGCCTCGGCGCCTGCGCAGAAGGACTATCTCACCGCCCTCGAGGCGGACAAGATTCGCGACGCCGAGAACAATACCAACGAACGCATTCGCCTATTTCTATCCTTCGCTGAGGATCGCTTGAAGAAATTCCAATACGAATTGGAGCATCCCTCGACGAACCGCCATACCGACATGCTGAATTCGCTTCTGAATGCCTACGTCGGGTGCGTCGACGATGCGGCGGACCTCATTCAGCTGGGGCTGGAGAAACAGGACAACATTCGCAAAGGAATCGACCTGATGAGTTCCCGTACCAAGGAGTTTCTGGTTGTCCTGGAAAAACTGTCCGCGGAAGGCGCTGAAAAGGAGCTCTACAAAGATAATCTCGACGACGCCATTGAGGGCACTCGCGACGCTATGAATGACGCGGAAAAAGCAAAAAAGAAAGTGGCGCCTCCGCCCATTCGCCGGAAAAATTAACCTTGAGGAATCCTATCAACACGATGAAAACGAGCCGCCGCAAAGCTTCACTTTTCCCCGGTGGCGCGCTGCTTTTTCAGCGCATGTTCACGCGCCTGGGCTGTGAAGGCCGGCCGCCGCGCTTTCGTGTGGAGTTTTATCCGTATGCCAGCCTGGTGCTGACCATTCGGCGCCGCGAAGACGCCGTTTACGTTCGCTTCTCCGACCTTTTGTGGCGCGCGCCTTTAGCCGTCCTGGAGGGTGCTGCCGCACTGCTCTTGGCGCGTGTGTATCGCCGCAAACCCTCCCGGGAACTCACCGAACCTTATGTGGACTATGCGCGCTCCGATCGCACGCGTAGCCGCATGAACCGCATGCGCAGCGGGCGCGTTCGCCTGGCAGCGACGAACCCGTGCGGAGACCATTTCGATCTGCACAGACTCTTCGATGAGCTGAACCGAAAATA
>Ga0207665_10000178_pt1 | contig 42696 bp, 42 predicted proteins | sample LARL112metaG_FD_184351 | JGI IMG/M metagenome (GOLD analysis project Ga0207665, IMG submission 184351) | Corn, switchgrass and miscanthus rhizosphere microbial communities from Kellogg Biological Station, Michigan, USA - LAR L11-2 metaG... | ecosystem: Host-associated > Plants > Roots >... | reverse complement strand
CCCGTTCACGATCGGCGTCACCGTCACCGGCCGCAACGCGGGCAGCTACCGGGTGAGCATCTCCGACCAGGGCATGGCCTACGAGCCCGGCTCTATGGATGACCTGCCCGCAGTGATCGACTTCGACGCGGGCAGCCTGGTGCTCACCGCATTCGGCCGGATCCGCGGCGGCAACGTCCGCGGCGATCATGCACTCGCGGAGCGGTTCCTCAACCTGTTCTACCGGATCTGAGAGCAGGCCGGACCGCCTGCCACCCCGCACCGGCGGACCGCGCGGCGAGAGCCCCCGGTTACACCGGGGCCTCTCGCTTCTTCCGCGGGCTCAGCAACGGTCAGCGAAAGGTTCCGTCGCCTACCGCGTGATTGTCTAGTCCGCGGGCGTGCCTCTACACGAAGTGCAGCTCGGCGTGCTGCGGCTCGCCATCGACGAGTACATCGCAGGTCGGACAGTACCACCGTGCCTCGACCGGGGTGCCGCACGCCGGGTGCCGGGGCGCGTCGGCCGGGTCAGCGTGACTGGTTCCCCAGTGGGCCAGCAGGCGCAACGCGCCGGCGAGCTCCCGGCCTTCGGCGGTCAGCTGGTAAGTAGCCCGGGGCGGCCGCTCGGAGTAGGGCCGGGCCACCAGCAGCGCTTCGCGTTCGAGCCGCTTGAGCCGGTCGGACAGGATGTTCGGCGCGATGCCCGGAATCTGCCCGAGCAGGTCGTTGAACCGGCGCGGCCCGGCCAGCAGCGCCTCGACCACCAGCAGCGTCCAGCGGTCGCCGACTCTGGCCAGCGCCTCGGCGAGTGGTGACGAGCCGTGCTCGGATTCGGCCATGCCACCGATCGTAGCGGGTTGACATCGGAACAGAAGATAGTAAATTGCAAGTCACTATCTACTTGGAGGTGGCGGCGATGGCAATTCTCGACGAGATCCAGGCCAGCATCACGCAGCTAGCCGAGAGCGCGGGAGCCTCGGTGGTAGGCATCGGGCAGCGATGGGGGGCCGGCTCGGGCGTCGTGCTCAGCGAGGGTCGGGTGCTGACCAACGCGCACAACGTGCGCGGCGATCAGGCCACGGTCACGTTCGCTGACGGGCGCACCGCCGAGGGCAGCGTGGCGGGCCGCGACATCGACGGCGACCTCGCCGTCATCGACGTCGACACCGGCGGCGCTCCGGTGCTCCCCTGGGCCGACGGCGCGGCCACCGCGATCGGCACGCCGGTGTTCGGCCTGGCCAACCCGGGCGGGCGCGGGCTGCGGGTGACGTTCGGGTTTGTTTCCGGCACCGAGCGCACCTTCCGCGGCCCCCGCGGCCGGCGCATCACCGGCAGCCTCGAACACACCGCCCCGCTGCTGCCAGGCTCCTCCGGCGGGCCGGTGCTCAACGCCGAGGGCCAGCTACTCGGGATCAATACCAACCGCCTCGGCGAGGGCTTCTACCTGGCCATACCGGCCGACGAGGCGCTGCGCGGCCGGGCCGATGCGCTCGGCCGCGGCGAAACCGCCGCGCCGCCGCGGCTCGGGATCGCCATCACGCCCGGTCACGTGGCCAAGCGGATGCGCCGCGCGGTCGGCCTGCCGGAAACCGAAGGCCTGCTCGTCCACGAGGTGACCGAGGACAGCCCGGCCGCACGCGCGGGCCTGGCGCGGGGCGACCTGATCGTCGCGGCCGCGGGCCGGCCGCTGCGCACGCCGGACGACTTGTTCGACGTCCTCCAGGCCGGGCCCGGCGGCACCATCGAGCTCAGCATCGTGCGCGGCACCGACGAACGGACCATCCAGGTCTTGTTCGCCGATGACGGCCAGCCCGGCCAGGAGGCATAGGCATCGCCGGCGTCGCCGGGATCGGCGCCGATCCCGGCGATGCCGGGATCGGCGCCTCGGCCACCAGGATCAGGCCGCGCCACTATGCGGCAAACCCGCCGTCTACCGGGATCGCCGTCCCGGTGACATAGCGGCCGCCTTCGCCGGCCAGGTGGGCGACGACCGCCGCGATATCCTCCGCGGTGCCGTAACGGCCGAGCGCCGGGATGCTGCTCAGGAAGCTGGCCGCCGGGCCGTCGGCAGGATTCATGCCGGTGTCGATGAGGCCGCCGTGCACCAGGGCGACGGTGATCCCGCGGGGGCCCAGGTCGCGGGCCAGGCCCCGGGTCAGGCCGGTGAGAGCGGACTTGGCCATTGCGTACAAGGTCATGCCGGGGACGGGAACGCGGTCGGCCAGCGCGCTGCCGATCGTGATGATCCGGCCGCCCTCGCCCATGTGCCGGGCGGCCGCCTGGCTGGCGACGAAGACCGCCCGCACATCGACGGCCCACAGCTGGTCGGCCTGGTCGACCGTCGCCTCCTCGAGAGGGCCGCCGGTGAAGACCCCGGCATTGTTCACCAGGATGTCGAGGCGGCCCAGCTCCGCCGCGGTCTGCTCGACCGCCGCGACGACTGCGCGGGGGTTCGCGCTGTCCGCCCTGATGACCAGGACCCGCCCGCCGTCAGCATCGATCTGCTTGGCGACGGCGCACGCCTTGTCGGCTGCCGTGACGTAGGTGAAGGCCACCGCGGCACCGCCCAGTGCCAGCCGCCGCGCGATCGCAGCTCCTATCCCGCGGCTGCCGCCGGTCACCAGAGCCACCTTGCCTGCTAGTTCACTCATGTCAGGCTCCGGCCGTCCGGTAGGACAGGACGACGACGCCGGTGGTGAAGGTCTTGGCCGAGACCAGCGTCAGCGGTGTCTTATGGCCGTTGCTGAACTGCGGCAGTCCGGCACCGGCCAGGACCGGGTGGATCGAGAGCCGCAGCTCGTCGATCAGCCCGCTGTCCAGTAGCGTCCGCGCCAGCCGTCCGTGACCGAACAGGGCCAGGTCCCTGCCGTCTTGCTCCTTGATCCTGGTCACCTCGGCCAGGACGTCGCCCCGGACAATCGTCGAGTTGCTCCAGTCCGCGCTGGTGAGCGTCGAGGAGAACACGTACTTGCGGATTGCGTTGATCCGCCGCGCGAAGTCGTCAGTCTGGCCGGGCCAGGTCGCCGCGAAGAGCTCGTAGGTGCCGCGGCCCATCAGCATCGCGTCACTGCCCGAGAGCCGTTCGAGCGCATCCCTGGTGACCTCCTCGTCGCGGTAATCCATGGCCCAGAGCGGCGGACGGTCGACGACGCCATCGGCTGACACGAGGGTCGACTCGATGATCTTTCGCATTGCTGCCTCCGTTGTGCACGGTGTCGGTGCTGTGCCAGGGAAGACCTGCGAGCCGCTGAAGAGGAATCGTGAACCGGGGGACGCACCGCTGCTGCGTCGGAACCTGATTCGTGTTCGGGCCGGCGATTCCCCGGCGCGCGGCGGCGAGTCTGAACAGGTGCAGGCGTTTACCGTGGGCGAGGTCTAGGGAGATCGATGATGGCGCAGCGGGCAGGCACGCGGGCGGACCGGCGGGAGTTCACTCGCAGCACCGAGCCGTTCCGGCGTGAGCTGCTGGCCCACTGCTACCGGATGCTCGGCTCGGTGGACGATGCCGAGGACCTGGTGCAGGAGACATACCTGCGGGCCTGGCGGTCGTTTGGCAGCTTCGAGGGCCGCTCTTCGCTGCGTACGTGGCTGTACCAGATCGCCAGCAACGCCTGCCTCACGGCCATGCAGCGGCGCTCCCGCCGCCCGCTGCCATCCGGCCTAGGCGCCCCGGACGAGGATCCCAGCATGCCGCCGGCCACGGCAAGGTCCGATGTCGCGTGGCTGCAGCCCATTCCGGACGAGGTGGTACAGCTTGACCGCGGCGATCCTGCGGCGATAGCCGTCTCGCGCGAGAGCCTGCGCCTCGCGCTCGTCGCTAGCTTCCAGTACCTGCCGCCGCGGCAGCGGGCCGTGCTGCTTCTGCGTGACGTGCTGGCCTTTCCCGCTGCCGAGGTCGCCGAGATACTCGGCACGACCACGGCCGCTGTCAAGAGCGCGCTGCAGCGGGCGCGGGCCCGGCTCGACGAAGTCGCCCCGGCCGCCGATCAGGTCGCCGAGCCCACCGAGCCCGAGGCCAGGGCGCTGCTTGACCAGTACATCCGGGCGTTCGAGACCTCCGACGCGGCGGCCCTGAAGCAGTTGCTGCGCCGAGACGCCACGCTGGAGCTGCCGCCGTCGCCGGCCTGGTTCGCTGGCGGGCACGCCATCGCCGAGGCGGTCAGGGGCCTCGGCTCCCCCGGCGACTGGCGGATGGTGGCCGTGGCGGCCAACGGACAGCCGGCGGCGGCGGCCTACCACCGCGAGCCGGACGGGAGCTACCGCGCCTACGCGATCGTCGTGCTCACGGCCACGGCCGCGGGCATCGCACGGCTGGTGGTATTCGCCGATCCGGGCCTGTTCCGCTGGTTCGGCCTGCAACCGGTCTACCCCGGCCCAGGCCGCAGTGGATCATGAAGCGAACAGGGGGCGCACGGCGCGATGGCGCGGACCGGTGGGAGGCCATACTGGGCGGATGGGTGAGCACGCGCACGGCTCCGGGCAGGTATTCGGCCAGGATTTCTGGGACGAAAGATACCGTTCGGCGCAGCGGATATGGAGCGGCGATCCGAACCCTCAGCTAGTCGCTGAGCTCACCGGCCGGCCACCCGGCCGGGCGCTCGACGTGGGGTGCGGTGAGGGGGCCGACGCGATCTGGCTGGCCCGCAGCGGGTGGACGGTGGTCGCGATCGACATTTCCGGCGTCGCGCTGGAACGAGGCGCTCAGCACGCCCGCGACGCCGATCCGGACCTGCCGGCCCGCATCGAGTGGCGGCAGGCGGACCTGCTGGCCGGCCCGCCCGAGCAGGACACGTTCGACCTAGTCTCCGCGCAGTTCATGCAGTTGCCGCCGGAGCCGCGCGCCCAGCTGTTCACCGGCTTGATGGCCTCGGTCCGGCCCGGCGGAACGTTGCTCGCGGTCGGCCACCACCCGTCGGATCTGGCCACCGGCGTGCCCCGTCCCCCGATGCCCGAGCTGTTCTACTCTCCCGAGGAGATCGCGGCGCTGCTGGACGACTCGTGGACGGTCGAGGTCAGCGAGGCCCGGCCGCGTTCGGCCCGCACCCCCGAGGGCACCGAGGCCACGGTGCACGACACGGTGCTGGTGGCCACGCGCCGGCCTGCGGCCTGACCGCGGCGGTGGCGGCGCGTCCGTTAGGAAGGACCGGGCTACTGTCCGCCAGGTGGGAAGACTAGTCGCCGCGCATCGGCTCCGCTCCGCTGTGGGCGCTCGCTCCTAAGCTGTGGCGCATGGGTTTTTCGGGCTGGTCCCCGGAGGCGGTCGAGTTCTTCGAGGGTCTTGAGGCCGACAACTCCAAGGCCTACTGGAACACGCACAAAGCGCGTTACGAGCAGTTGGTGCGCGATCCCATGGCCGAACTGCTCGACGAGCTGAGCGGGGAGTTCGGCCCAGGGCGGATCGCCCGGCCCTACCGGGACATACGGTTCCGGGCCGACAAGTCGCCGTACAAGACCGAGATCTACGCAACCTTGGACCGCGGCGGATACGTACGGTTCAGCGCGGACGGGCTGACCGTCGCCCTCGGCTACTACCTGATGACGGCCGCCCAGCTGGAGCGGTACCGGCGTGCGGTGGACGACGAATCCAGCGGTGCCCGGCTGGCCGGGCTGGTGGAACGACTGCGCGGTGAAGGGCTGGAGGTCGGTGGCGGGCAGACCCTGAAGACCGCTCCGCGCGGGTACCCCGGCGATCATCCCCGGATCGGGCTGCTGCGCTACAAGGGCCTGATCTGCTGGCGGCAGTGGCCGGTGGCGCCGTGGCTGGGCACCACCAAGGCCAAGCACCGGGTGGCGGGCTTCCTGCGCACCGCGGCGCCGCTGCACCATTGGCTGGACCAGCAGGTCGGGCCGGACCCAGCCTGATCTCCCGGCCACGCCGTGACCCGCTGCCTTTGCGGCCGGAGTGCCGATCTGGCCGGGGTACCGATCTGGCCGGGTGCCTGTCTGGCCGGGGTGCCGGCCTGGCCGGGCGTCGATTCGGCCTGGCGTCGTTCGTCTAGGGGTGAGGAGCCGGAACCGGGCCGGCCGCGAGGAAGGAAGCGCTATGCGGAAGCTGGCAGTCATCGAGTTCCTGACCCTGGACGGTGTAATGCAGAGCCTGGGGTCACCCGACGAGGACCGGGAGGGCGGCTTCGAGTACGGCGGCTGGTCCGCACCGTACGGCGACGAGGTGCTCGGCCAGGCCGCCGGAAAAGGGCTGGCCGCCACGACGGCCTACCTGTTCGGCCGGAAGACGTACGAGAAGATGGCGGCGCACTGGCCCTTCGAGCCGGACAGCAACCCGATCGCGGCCCACCTCAACGCCACCCCCAAGTACGTCGCGACCCGGACGTTGACCAGGCTGGAGTGGGCCGGTTCGAACGTGCTCAACGGCGACCTGGCGACGACGGTCAACGACCTGAAGCAGCAGGCGGACGGTACCATCGCCGTGCTAGGCAGCGGGGTCCTCGTCCAGGAGCTGATCGAGCACGACCTGGTGGACGAGTACCGGCTGTTCGTGCACCCGCTCGTGCTCGGCACCGGGAAGCGGCTGTTCCGGCAGGCCCCCCGGCCGATCCCGCTGCGGCTGACGGGTTGCACACCGACCAGCACAGGCGTGCTGCTCCTCAGCTACCAGCCCGTGACCCGGATGCAGGCATCGAAGAGCGCAAGTATTGAGGCGGCGTTTGACAGACCCACGGAGCAGAATGACTAGACGCGGCGGGACATAATTCAAGGGTGCCGGGGCGCTGCGCCGGATAAGCAGCAGAAGGCAAGGAGAAGTTGTGAGGAAGCTCCACGGGAACCCCTGGGCTGTGTTGCTGGTCGTCTCGCTTGGGTTCTTCATGACCCTGCTGGATCTGACGATCGTCAACATCGCGATCCCGAACCTGATCACCAAGCTGCACGCCTCGCTCGATGACGTGCTGTGGGTGATCAATGCCTATGCCCTGGTGCTTGCCGTCCTGGTCATCACGGCGGGGCGGCTCGGCGACCTGATCGGGCCGCGGGTCATGTTCTCCAGCGGTGTGGCGGTGTTCACCGCGGCCTCGGCCGCGTGCGGCCTGGCCCCGAGCCCCGGCTGGCTGATCGGCTTCCGCGCCGTTCAGGGGCTGGGCGCGGCCATGCTCATGCCGCAGACCCTCACCATCATCACGAACACGTTCCCGCCGGAGCGCCGGGGCGCCGCGTTCGGCGTGTGGGGGGCGGTGGCCGGGGTGGCCACCATCGCCGGGCCGACGCTGGGCGGGCTGCTGGTCACCGCGTTCGACTGGCGCTGGATCTTCTTCGTGAACCTGCCGATCGGCGTGTTCGTGCTGCTGATCACCCCGGTGATCATCCCGGATTTGCGCCTGGGCCGCAGGCACCGGATTGACATTCCCGGCGTGCTCCTGGCCAGCGCGGGACTGCTCGCGATCTGCTACGGGCTGGTCGAGGGGCAGAAGTACAACTGGGGCAAGATCACGGGGTTCATCAGCATCCCGCTGATCATCGGCCTGGGGGTCGTGCTGCTGATCGTCTTCCTGGTGGTCCAGAAGCTCACCCAGGACCGCGAGCCGCTGGTGCCGTTCGCCGTGTTCCGGGACCGGAACTACTCGGTAGTGAACTGGGTGTCCGGCGTACTCGCCGTCGGCATGATGGGGATCTTCCTCCCGCTGACCATCTACTTCCAGTCCGTCCTGGGGTTCTCGGCGCTGAAGGCCGGCCTGGTGATGGCGCCCGCCTCGGTGGTGTCGATGTTCGTCGCCCCCGTCGCGGGCAAGACGACCGACAAGATCGGCGGCAAGTACATCCTCATGTCCGGCCTGATCCTGTTCGGTGCCGGGATGGGCTGGCTGGCGCTGATCGCGCAGCCGAGCTCCAGCTGGCTCGTCTTCCTCGCACCCCTGATCCTGGCCGGGCTCGGCATGGGCTGCATCTTCGCGCCGATGGTCACGGTGGCCATGCGCAACATCGACCCCCGGATGGCGGGCGCGGCATCCGGAGTGCTGAACACCGTCAGGCAGGTCGGCCTGGTCATCGGCACCGCCACCGTGGGTGCCCTGCTGCAGAACAGGCTTGTCTCCTCGATAGCGAGCCAGGCCAGCACCCGGTCGGCCGCGCTGCCGCCGCAGCTGCGGCACCGGTTCGTGGCCGGGATCGCCAGCTCAGCGAAGAACGGCATCCAGGTGGGCGCCGGGCAGAGCGGCGGCAGCACCCACCTGGGCCGGGGTCTGCCCCAGCAGATCGTCGCCGAGGTCGCTCGCATCGCTCACGACGTGTTTACGTTCGCGTTCGTGACGGCCATGCGGCAGACGATGATTCTGCCGGTCGTCCTGCTCGCGGTCGGCGCGCTGAGCTGCCTGGCGATCAGGGAGGGCAAGCGCGCGCCACGGCAAGAAGAGCCCGAGGCCGCCAAGGCCGAGACCACGACCACAGCCTGACCCTGCCCGGCCGGTCGTCGTTCAGCAGCAGATGCTCAGGCCGCAGGCGGCAGGCGGCAGGCGCGCAGGGGGCAGGCGCGCAGGGGGCAGACGTGCAGCGGAACGCGCCGCGAGCAGGTTGCCACGCGCTAGCCGCGGGGGCGCGCACGGCCAGACGGGGCGCGAGACGCGACCCTGGTGAGCACGGCGGTCCGGTTGCGCCTGGCCCGGCGCCCCCGGCGGCGCTCCTCTTCCTCGGCCGACGGGTCGTCCGCGTCGCCCGACAGGAACAGTTGCACGAACATCGGGTGCATGGCGTCCTCCTCAGTCCCGCGGACGGCTCCTGGTGCCGGCACTGCCCGGTGCCGGCCCCGCCAGACCGTCCGGCTCCGATCGGTGGTTATGACTTCAAGAGGGGCGAGCTCACTATTTGAGACACCGGCGGCCACCGGAACTCATCGCCGGACCCGGGTCCGGCGGCCGTCCGGTCCGCGTTCGGCCAGTTCACGGCCGGTAGCCGCTCAGCACCCCGGCTCGACGCGCCGACGGCTTCGCTACCGGGCGGGCCGCCGGGCGGCCGCTGTGGCGGGCGGCGGCGGGCACTCGCGCTCCGGGAGCGGCGTGCGGGAGGTGGTGCCGGTGCCGGTCCTGCGGGAGCCGGACGCGGACCGTGACGCAGTCCGGGGCATAGTCGATGCCCGCCTCGGCCCAGTGGCTGAGGATCATGGCGAGCACCCGGCGGTTGCCGGGCAGCACGTCCATCGTGAGGAAGGTGATACCGCGCGCCTGGGCGCTGGCGAGCAGGGCGCGCACGAGTGCAGAGCCGACACCCCGGCCCTGCCAGGCGTCGGCGACCACCACGCCAATCTCGGTGATCGAGTCACCGTCCGATCCGGCCCGATCCGCGGCCATGGCATGCCCGACGATGCCGCCGCCCGCGGTGGCGACCACCGCCTCGACGTTGCCGGTGCCGCCGGACAGGCGGCGGAGCATGCCGGACGTCGGCGTGACCGGGGCGAAGAATCTCCGGGAGCGGGTGCGCGCGGACAGCCCGGCGAAGAAGTCGCCGAGCGCGACCAGGTCTGAGGGCTCCGCCCGCCGGATCTCGGCGGCGTGGCCAGGAGTCCGGGCGATCTGGGTTCCGTTCACAGACTCAGGATTCCGCCGGATTGCTGAGTCTGTCAACTGGATTTAGCATGTTGCCATGGGACGACCCTGGATCATGGATTACGACTCGGCCAACTGCGCGATCGGCGCGGCGGTGGACATCATCGGAGAGCGGCCGACGTTCCTCGTACTGCGCGAGGCCTTCAACGGCGTGCGCCGGTTCGATGACATGCGGCGCCGTACGGGAATGCCCCGGCAGGTGCTCAGCGACCGGCTCGCGCGCCTGGTGCACGAGGATCTGCTGCGCAAGGTCCCCTACCAGGACGCCGGCCAGCGCACGCGGCATGAGTACCGGTTGACCGGCAAGGGCCTGGACCTGTACCCGGTGCTGGTGGCGCTGATGGAGTGGGGGGACCGGCACGCGCTCGGCTCGGCCGGCCCGCAGGTCATGCTCAGGCACCGCGACTGCGGGGAGCCGGTACGGCTGCAACTGGCCTGCGAGGCCGGGCACATCCTGGAATCCGCCCGCGAGGTCACCCCGGTACCCGGCCCCGGCGCCCGCAAGACCGCCTAACCACGTGGAGCTCCGCCGGTAACGCGAAACATGAGGACTGCTATGGCGCTACCAATGCTCCGCGCTAACGCAAACACGGATGGCCAGCTTCATCGTCCGGACTCCTGTGCTTCCGCTGCCGGCATGCTCAGCCCGGCCACCTTGACCTCCCCCACCGCCCCGAGACGGCTCGCGGCCGCGGACCCCGCAGCGTTCGCCTGGGCGACCGCTTCGGTCAGCGGTGCTCCGCGCAGGAGTGCGCCGATCATCGTGCCGGCGAAGGCATCACCGGCCCCGGTCAGGTCGCGCACCTCGACCTGCTGAACGCCTTCCCTCACCTGGGTCACGCCGTCCGGGGCGGCTACGAGCGCGCCGTCGGCGCCCAGCTTGACCACCAGCCGCGACCCCCATCCCGCCGCGGAGGCGACTGCGCCTTCCAGGGTGTCCTGCCCGGTCAGGCGGCGCAGCTCCTCCTGATTGGGAACGAAAACCTCGGCCAGCCTGACACACTCGACGATGGCCTCGGGATCCTGGTCTACCTCTTCGAGATTGACGTCGACCACGGCGCGGGTGCCCAGCTCGCGGGCCTCACGGAGGAGATCGATGACCCGGGGGCCGGCATGCAGGTAGCACCAGGCGGGCCGTTCCCGGCGCAGCACCTCGCGCCAGCGGCCGATCTCGCCTGGCTCCGCCGCCGGGCGCCGGGGCAGGTGCGTGACGAAGGCGCGGTCGCCATCAAAGTTGAGCACGACCGAGATGCCAGCCGTCCGGCGGTGCACCCAGGTTGACGGGGACAGGTCGACGCCCTCCCGGGCGCAGAACTCGGCGACGACGCTGGACCCGAGGTCGTCGCCCAGGAGCGTACACAGCCCGGCCCGCGCTCCGGCTTGGGCCGCCGCTGTGGCGCTTGTCACCGCGCCGCCGCAGGAGATGGCGAACTCGTCGGTGAAGATCTCCTCGCCCGGCTTGGGCAGCTGTCGCACGGGCCAGAAGACGAACTCGAGGAAGACCGAGCCGAAAGAGATCACGTCCAACGCGCCGGTCCTCCTGCTGAGCCGGTCCTGCCTGGTTCGGCTTCCAAGGTCACGTGCCTGGCAGCGCGCGGTCACGGTGGTCTCCGCTCGCTGCCTCCCTCGGAGCATAGGGCCACGGCCCCTGAGCCTGCGCCCCGGTCGCTGGCCGGCGCGCTGGCGGTGCGAACCACGCCCGGCTCCACATCGCGTACAAATGGCCTGCATCCGGGCTGCACCGTCCGGGGGTGTGCTGGCAGGCAGAGCGGACGGCCACCTCGTCGGTAATGGGCCATCCGCTGGGCAGCAGGGGCGGTGTCTGCCTCAAGACCAGACCGGTCGGCTACCTTCACTGCTCGGGGTGCGACCGGTGCTGGCGGCGGCGGTACGGGGGCGTAACCGCAGCCCGCGGGCACCGCCCGGCTGCCGGCCGGCCGCCCGGCGATCGACCCACCGTCAGGCGGCCGGCCCGGGGCTCCCCGGCCGCCGATCCACGTCCCGGCGGCCGGTCCCCCGCCCGCATGACATTCCGCGGCGCGCCGTTGCGCGGCACCACGCCGAGTGTGGCGAACTTGTGATGAAGGTCAACGCCTGACCGCAACCGGCCCTCGTGGTGGATCACCGTGGAGACATTTGCAGGCCGCTATTCGCTGAGGCGTCGTGGAGATCAGTGATAGACCATTTCCAGGCAAATCGGGACTTTACGCCCTCTTGAACTTGATTCAGAAGAAGCTTGGTGCTTAGCCTGAGGTTCCAGCAGGGAAGCGGACCCCGAGAATGTGGGGGATCCATGAGAAGGATTACGGCACTCGGGACCGCGCTGGCCGGGATTGTCATGGCGCTCGGGCTTGTCGTGATGTCCGGCTCACCGGCTCAGGCAGCCTCCCGAATGCAGATCAGCGAGATCTACTACAACTCCCCAGGGCCAGACACCGCCAGCAATTCCAGCCTCAACGCGGAGTGGGTTCTGCTGCACAATACATCCGGAGACCGGATCAGCATGACGCACTGGACACTGCACGACGGAGGACAGAAGCACACCTTCACGTTCGGGACCTTCACTATCGGCCCCCACGGCTATGTGAAGATCCACACCGGCAAAGGCAGCCGCACTCAGACCAACAGGTACTGGAACCTTTCCTGGTATGTGTGGAACAACACCGGCGACACCGCAACGCTCAAGGACACCCACGGCAATGTGATCGACCGGTGCTCCTACAACGATCCTCGTGAAATTCATAGCTCCGTGATCTGCTGAGCCAGCACGAACTGCCGGTCTAGGGCCACGCTGCCGATTGACACGCCCGTCGTCATGCTGAGTGTGTCCATGCCCGCCGCTAACGGTCGGCCTGCCGGTGTTCTCTGTCCTTGACATTCTCGACGACTGGGTGCGATTCCGAGCGAGACGCGCCTCCCGCGGCCGGGTTACACCGGGATGCTGAGCAGTAGCCGGTGGCCGGGGGCCTCGATGCGCAACGCGGTGAGCTGGCGCACCGGGATGGCCGTGGTGCCTTCTACCTGGGCGGTCCCGTCGTACTTGGCGCTCCAGGTGCCGGCCACGCCGCGTCCTGCCGCAGATATGACGACCAGGGTGCAGCGCTCATCGGCCGGCAGGCCGGTGACGGTCAGGTCGATCTCGGTACCGTTCGGCCTGCCGGTCAGGCCGGCCTGCCCGTGCACGCCGGTGGCCCGATCGAAGGCGCGGAAAGCGGGCACGGCCGGATGAGCCGAGAGCGCCGCGACCGCGACCGCGGCGCTGCCGAGGGCGGCCGCTGTGGCGGCGGCCGCGGGCAGCCAGCGCCGGCGCAGCCGCCCGCAGACGTACCCTCGCAACGAGCGGACGTGCTCCAGCGGGGGCCTGCCGGGCCGGTCGCCCGTACCCGGCTCCCCCGCCAGGACCAGCCAGCCGAGCCAGTCCCGGACCGGAACCAGATCGTGGAAGTCGTCCCGGCAGGCCCGGCAAGCCCGCAGGTGCCGTCTCACCCGGGCGCTCGCCTCGGCGTCCAGGGCGCCGACGATGTAGGCGCCGATGTCGCCCCGCCAGATCGCGCATGCCTGGGTCATGGTCTTCGTTGCCTTCCTGGTCAGTTCGCCGGGCCGGCCTGCCGCCTCCCGCCGCCTCCGCCTGCCCGGGGACCCGCCCCGCTTGGCGGCCTGGGCCGGATCGGGCCTAGTAACCGGGGCCGGAATAACCCCCTGAGGATCCCGAACGGCCCGGCTGCGCCACGGCTCCGCTGGCCGTCATGGCGTGCCAGGTGAACGAGGTGCCGCCGAAGTGGTCGGTGAAGTTGTTGCCGTGCGCCTGGCCGGGCGCCTGATCCAGCCGGAATGTGTACAGGGGCCTGCCGTTGTAGGTGAGCTGAGTCAGGCCGTCGTCAGGCCGGCGGATCGTGCCGAGCGTGCCGGTGACGCCGCTCGAGCCGTGCGGAGCGGCGCCCCGGGCCGCCTTGACCGGCATCCAGAAGCCCAGGCAGCCGCCGGTGCACGCGATCATGCCGTGTGCTTCCTGCTGCGGCGAGTAGACCGTCCTGCCGGACCGGTCGACCAGGACGCTGCCGATGCCGGGCAGGCTGCGGATGGAGACCACGCTGCCGTGGGACGCTGCTGCCTGGCTGGCCGGGCCCGCTGCCTGGCTCGTCCCGCCGCTGCCGCACGCCGCCACCAGGCCCGCCGCAGCGACCCCGGCCAGGCCGGCCATGACGGCGCGGAAGGCCAGCCCGGCCGGCCCGCTCCGGGAAAAGCCGCGGAGTCGCGGCCTGCGCATCTGCGCGCTGAACTCGCTCTGCATAATCGTTCTCCTCCTGCTGGCATTCATTCGCTCGCTGTTAGTACGCCAGCGACGCTCGTGACGTTCATCCGGCTGGCTGATTTCTCACGTATTGCCCAGGGCATTTAGGGTTTGCAGAACGCGCCCTGGCCGCGGGGTAAATCAATGTGACCCAGATTGGCCCGAATCAGCGCGATGGAGAGTGCGGACGCGGCTGTCGCGAGCGGTTATCCGGCGACGTTCGCGGGCCGGCCGGTGATCGTGACCAGGTTCCTGGTCGTGGTCGCGACCTGGAGGCTGGCGATGTCGGAGGGCAGCCAGCCGGCGCTGGCGGGTACGGTGACCGGGCCGGTGCGCCAGGCATCCCAGACGCCGGTGATCTCGGTCGCGCCGGCCCTGGAGCGGACGATCAGGCGGCACGGCACGTTGAGCGGAAGCCCGTCGACCCGAAGCTCGATGCTGGTGCCCCAGGATGTCGCGGTGAGACCCGCGGTCGCGCGCACGTGCAGGGCCGGGTTCATACCGGAGAGCGTGACCGTGGCCGGCCTGTGGCTCGCGGCCCGGGGCGCGAGCCAGAATCCGCCGGCCGCACCCGCGATGGCGGCCACCGATGCGGCCATGGCCGCGGTCCGCCAGGTCCGGGCCGAGCGCCTGCGCGACCTGACCGACGCGGACCGCTCGGTGTCCCGGCGCGGTACGAGTGCGGCGGAACGGCCCGAGCGCCGGCGGGCACCCCGGCCCGGGCGCTGGTCAGCACCCGAGCCCGGGCGCTGGCGAGCCGCCCGGCTCAGGGGCGGCTCGGCGGCAAGCGCGTCCTCGGGGACGCGCGCCAGCAGGCCAGGTAGCGGCCTCAGCAGCGCCAGCTCGGCCCGGCACGCGGGGCAGTCCGGCAGGTGGGCCCGCACCTGCCGGCTCTCTTCGGCATCGGCGGCACCGAGCACGTAGATGCCGAGTGACATCATCGTCTGGCAGGTCATGACCTGGTGATCCCTTGTTTCTCGAGCTCCTTGCGCAGTGCCCGCAAGCCGTAGAAGCAGCGTGATCTGACCGTGCCCTCCGGGATGTCCAACAGCTCCGCCACCTCGGCCACCGACCGGCGCCGGTAGAACAGCTCGGCGATCACGTCCCGGTGCTGGGGGCTGATCGAGTTCAGCGCGTTGGCCACAAGCCAGCCGTCGGCCACCCGGTCCAGGCCGTCGTCGACAAGCGGCAGCGCGTTCTCATCAAGCGGGACTTCGCGGGGCCTGGACCGCCGACGCCGGTGATAGGTCGAGATGGCAATGTTGCGGGCCACGGTGTGCAACCAGGATCTCGCATGCTCGGGGCTCAATTCGGTGGCATGCTGCCAGCCGCGGAGCATTGTTTCCTGGACGACGTCTTCCGCGGCCTGCAGGTCACCATTGACAAAGGGGAGCACGAATCCCACCAGGGGCCGGCGGTAGGAACTCATCCAGGTGTCCGCCATGTCGTCACAACCCGAAGCGGCCACAAGAGTAATACGCCCCAGAACGCTCCCGCGTTCATCTCGCCGGGGTACTTCGTGACCGCGTGCGCGCGGCCGCGGACGAGAGGCCGATTCGCGGCGCACGCGCACTTCACCGCGCGAGGGAAGCGCTGCGTCCGGGCGGTGCCCAGGTCGCCGGGTCCGGCGCGGATATACTTGCCCAGGCCTATATGCCCTCGGATTCGGGCAGGTGGCCCCGACGGTGGGGACTGATCTGATGCTCGTGGACGATCTCCGCTCTCTCGGCCTCTTCGACGGCCTGACCGATGATCAGCTAGCCGAGTTGGCCGAAGGCGGTACCGAGGTTCGGTTCGAGCCCGGGCTCGTGCTGTTCCGTGAGGGTGAGCAGGCGGACTACTGGTGGGTGCTCGTCGAGGGGGCGATCGACCTGCTGCGCCGCGTCGGCACGGAGGAGACGGTGGTCCGGACGATGGACGTGCCGGGCTGGTGGGCCGGCGGGTTCCGTGCCTTCGATGAGCATGGCGTCTACCTTGCGACCGGCCGCGGGGCCAGTGACGGCCGGATTTTCCGGCTGCCGGCCGAGGTGCTGCGTGATCGGCTTACCGCGTGGTTCCCGTTCGGCAGGCACCTCATCGAGGGACTGTACGGTACCGCTCGCTCGATCGAGTCAACGGCACGACAGCGTGAGGCTCTCGTCACGCTGGGCAAGCTCTCGGCGGGCTTGGCGCACGAGATCAACAACCCGGCGGCGGCCACCATCCGGGCGGTCGACGAGCTGGAGACGGCGTGCCAGACGCTGCTCTCGTCCCTCACCCGGCTCGCCGATGAGGAGATCTCGCCCCGGCAGTTCGCCGCGCTGGACGCGCTGCGCCGTGAGATCAAGCCTCAGGCAGCGGCCTGGAGCCCGCTGGACCTGGCCGACCAGGAGGACGCCCTGTCGGCCTGGCTGACCCGGCACGGCGTCGGTCACGAGTGGATCATCGCCCCGGCGCTCGCCGCCGCCGGGGTTGACCTGGCTTGGTGCGAGCGGGCCGCCCAGGCGCTGGATGGGCCAGCCCTGGAGCCCGGCCTGGAGTGGGTGGCGAGCACGTTGTCGGCGGCCGCGCTGCTGTCGGACATCAAGGAGTCGAGCCGGCGCATCTCCCAACTCGTCGCCGCGGTCAAGTCGTACTCGCAGATGGACCGCGCGTCGGTGCAGCGCATCAACGTGACGGACGGCCTGGAAAGCACTCTGGTCATGCTGGGGCACAAGCTCCGCGGCGGTGTCACGGTCGTGCGCGACTACGGCACCGACGTCCCCGAGATCGAGGCCTATGCCGGCGAGCTCAACCAGGTGTGGACCAACCTCATCGACAACGCCGTCGACGCGATGGGCGGCGCCGGCACGCTGCGGGTCGCGACGCGGGCCGAGGCAAGCGAAGTGGTGGTCGAGATCGGCGACACCGGCCCGGGCATGTCACCGCAGGTGGCCGCCCGCGCGTTCGACGCCTTCTATACGACCAAGGACGTGGGGAAGGGCACCGGGCTCGGTCTCGACATCGCCCAGCGCATCGTGGTAGAGCGCCACGGCGGCACGATCAGCATCGATTCCCGGCCCGGCGAGACGGTGCTGCGCGTCCACCTGCCGCTGCGGCCACCCAGGACCCCCCGGTGACGAGCATCATCTTGATCATGCTGGTCTACAGCGCTGGCGACCCGTAGCATCAGGCCGGGCCGCATGCGCCGGCTCGCAGATCCCGATCGGAGTGACAGCCCTGCCTCAGCCAACCCGCCAGGACTTCGAGAACCTTCTCGCCTTTCGCGTCAGCCTGCGCCGCTTTCAGCGATGGAGCGAAGACCAGGCTGGCGCCGTGGGCCTGACCCATGTCCAGCACCAGCTGCTGGTCGCGGTCAAGGGTCATCCGGGCCAGGTCGCGCCGACCATCGGCGATCTCGCCGGCTACCTGCTGCTTCGCCATCACAGCATGGTGGAGCTCGTGAACCGGGCGGAGGCGGCCGACTTCGTGCGCCGCAGGCCCGACGCGGCCGACGCGCGCGTGGTCCGCGTGGAGCTCACCGAGAAGGGAGACCGGCTGGTAACCCAGCTGACCCGGGCGCACCTGGCCGAACTGCACGATCTTGCGGCCGCCTTGCACGACCTGATACCCGATGAGGAAATAGCGGAAGCACCCCCACCCCCACCCCCACCCGCAAGCGCAGAGGGCAGCGGCTTACCGGCCGGGCGCGCCTAGCGCCCGGTGGCAGGCCGGATCTTCGGAGAGGTCAGCCATGCTGAGAACAGTGTTTCCCGCCGGCCGCGGGGGCCGGTACGCGCTAGCCGCGGCGAGCCTAGCCGTGGCGCTGAGCGCAGTCGGCGGCGGCAACGCGATGGCCGCCGGCCATGCCCCCGGGGCATTACTCCCGGTTGTGGTCCGCACCGATCACGGCCTGGTGCGCGGATTCCACCAGCATGGCGCCCGCGAGTTCCTCGGCATCCCCTACGCCGCCCCGCCGACCGGCGCGAACCAGTGGCGGCCGCCCCAGCCGCTGCGGCCGTGGCGCGGCATCAGGCCGGCGACCAAGCCGGGGCACGACTGCGCGCAGGTGGGCAGCATCGCCACCGGCGTGCTGACCACCAGCACGTTTGAGAACTGCCTGTTCCTTAACGTCTACACCCCGCCCCGCGCGGCGGGCCGGCTGCTGCCGGTGATGGTCTGGATTCACGGCGGCGGATTCACCGGGGGCGCGGGCCGGATCTACGACGGCGCTATGCTCGCCGCCCGCGAGCACGTCATCGTGGTGACCATCAACTACCGGCTGAGCGCGTTCGGCTTCCTGGCGCTGCCGTCGCTGGACCGCGAGAGCACCGATGACTCCAGCGGCGACTACGGGCTGATGGACCAGCAGTCCGCGATGCGCTGGGTGCAGAACAACGCGTTCGCCTTCGGCGGGAACCCGCGCAACGTGACGATCTTCGGCGAGTCTGCGGGCGGCGCGAGCGTCTGCGCGAACATGGCCTCGCCGACCGCGTTGGGCTTGTTCTCCCGTGCGATCGCGGAGAGCGGGTGCATCTTCCCCGCCCAGACCAGGCGGGCGGCGCAGCGGCAGGGCGCCACGCTGGCCAGGAAACTGGGGTGCACGAACCCGGCCACCGCGGCCGCGTGCATCCGAACCAGGCCGGCCAAGGCGATCCTGAAGGCGGAACCCTCGGCGGGACTATCCTGGGGCCTGGTCGCCGGCGGCTTCACCCTGCCGGTCAGCCCGATCAAGGCATTCCAGACCGGGCGCTACGTGCACGTCCCACTGTTGCAGGGAAGCAATCTTGACGAGGGAGAGTTCTTCGTCGGGATCGAGTTCGACCTGCTGGCGGGCCATCCGCTGACCGCCGCGCAGTACCCGAAGGTGGTCAAGGGCCAGTTCGGCGCCACCGCGGGGAAAGCGGTCCTCGCCCACTACCCGCTGGCGAAGTTCCCGTCCCCCGACCTCGCCTACGCCCAGATACTCACCGACTCGCAGTTCAGCTGCCCGGCCCTGCTGACCGACATCCTCACCCAGCACAGCGGGTCCTACGCGTACGAGTTCAGCGACCCTCATCCGCCGAACGACTTCCACGTCAAGTTTTCGTTCCCGCTCGGCCCTGCCCACAGCACGGAACTGCAGTACGTGTTCGGCCGAATCCCGTTCCTGGACACCATCCCGCCGTTCACACCGGGCCAGTTCGCTCTGTCCGCTCAGATGATGGGCTACTGGACCCGCTTCGCCGCCACCGGCAACCCCAACGGCGGCGGGGCACCGCGTTGGCTCCGGTTCGGCGGCGGTCAGCCGCAAATCCAGGAACTGGTGCCCAAGGCGACCGCACCCGAAGCCGAGGCCGTCTTCGCGGGGGCGCACCAGTGCGCGTTCTGGGCCACGATCGAAGGCCCGGCTCGCCGCGGCGCGGGCGTGACCGGCCTGCCCCGGTTGAGCACGCGCTGATCCTCGCGCCGCGCGGTAAGCCCCGGCTGCGGGCTTACCGCGCGCGGAGGAAGTCGAGCACCCGCTGGATCAGCAGCGCGGTGGCGTCCCGGTCATAGGAGGGCAGCGAGCTGTCGGCGAAATAGTGCTGGTCGCCCGGGTAGAGGAACAGCTCCCCGTCCTTGGCCTGGTCGATGAGTTCGCGGGCCGCGTCTATGTCGCCCTCGCCGACGAAGATCGGGTCGGCGTCCATCCCGTGCACCTGCACCGGCACCCCGTCCGGCCAGGCCGCGCCGAACTCCGACACCGGAACGCACGCGTAGCAGAGCAGCGCTCCCCGCGCGCCCGGCCGCGTCTGCGCCAGCATCTGGGCGGGCAGCACGCCAAGCGAGAAGCCGGCGTACACCAGCCCGGCGGGCAGCCCCTCGACCGCGCGGACCCCGCGCGCGATCACCTCGTCGGGAAAGCCGATCTGCTCCGCGTACCCCAACCCCTCCTCGATGCTGGCGAAGGTGCGGCCATCGAACAGGTCGGGCGTGTGCACGGTGTGCCCGCTGCGGCGAAGCTCATCGGCGAAGGCGACGACGCCGGGGGTCAAGCCCTGCGCGTGGTGGAAGAGCACTACTTCAGCCATCCCGCTCTCCTTCCTCCATCCCCGCGCGACGATCGGGGCATTCGTCGCGGGACTCTACCCCACCCGACCGACACAAGGAGAGGACCAGCGGGCACGCACCGGGGTAGCGTTGCGTGATCAGCTGCCAGAGCCAGGCTCTGAGTCGAGGGGGTCGGACGCGATGTCCGAGGAGAAGATGGCTGGGCTGGTGCAGGATGCCCTGGCTGCGCGCGGGATCGCGGATGAGGTGCTTGCGGCCGGTCAGTTCAACCCGCGCGGCCACACCGGCGGCCTGTTCGCCGGCGGGCTCGCGGGCGGCGAGGCCGGAACCTTACTGGGCCAGGCCGGGGAGGCCGTGGGCGTGGGAGCGGGCTCGGTGGCGGGAATGCGGGCCGCGGACGCGCGCTCGGGCCTGCCTGCCAGCATGCTCGTCGGCGTCTCGGCCACGATGGTGTACGGCTTCGCCGCCGCCACCAGGCACAGCGAGCCCACGTCGCTGGTGTTCCAGATCCCGCGCGCGGGACTGACAGTCAAGGTCCACCAGCGGGTGAACGTGCGCGTGCTGGAGCTGATCGACGGCAGCAGCGGCTCACGCATCGAGCTGGAGGGCAACCGCCTGCCCGTTACCCATACGAAGGACGTCATCCACGTGCTCGACAGCGGGAGTCTTAGCCCGGCCGTGCGCGACCATCGAGAGAGCAACCGCGCCGCTGAACGCCCTCGACACGCTGGCCAGCCGGGAACGGCGGAGCCGGTCAGCCGGCAAGCGTGGCCAGGCAGCGGCACCGCCCTGGTTGGCTGGCCGTCAGCGGGGTATCGGGTCGGCATGGCAGAACGCGCCAGCGCGGGGGCCGCGGATGCGGTGATCATTGGTGCGGGCCCGAACGGTTTAGTAGCGGCGAACGTGCTCGCGGACGCAGGGTGGCAGGTGGTCGTATGCGAGCAGCAGCCGGAACCCGGCGGCGGCGTCCGCAGCGGACGGGGGCCGGCGGCCGGGTTCATCTATGACCACTGCAGCGCGTTCTACCCACTGACGGCCGCGTCCGGTGTCCTGCAGTCCCTCGAACTGGAGCGCTACGGGCTGCGCTGGTCGCAGGCGGAGCACGTGCTCGCGCACCCGCTACCCGACGGCCGTGCCGCGGTGCTGTCGCGCGACGTGGAGCAAACCGCCTCGGCTCTTGAGGCGCTGGGCGCCGGCGACGGTGCCGCCTGGCGGCGCCTTTACGCGCTGTGGCAGCAGACCGGTCCGCAATTGCTGGACGCGCTGTTCGTCCCGTTCCCGCCGGTCCGGTCGGGTGTACGACTGGCGGCGAAGCTGCGCGGCCCCGGAATGCTGCGGTTCGCGCGCTTTGCCCTGCTCCCGGTGCGCAGGCTGATCCAGGAGGAGTTCACCGGCCCCGGTGCGCTGCTGCTGGCGGGCTGCGCGATGCACGCGGATCTGATGCCCGAGTCCACGGCCAGCTCGATATTCGGATGGCTGCTGACCATGCTCGGTCATCAGTACGGCTGGCCGGTGGCCGAAGGCGGCTCCGGGCAGATCACCCTGGCGCTGCTGCGCCGGCTGACCGGGCAAGGCGGAACGGTCCGGTGCGGTGATGCCGTTCGGCAGGTCGTGGTTCGTCGTGGCCGGGCGGTCGCGGTGCGCACCGCATCCGGCGAGCAGATCACGGCACGGCGCGCGGTCCTCGCGGCCGTGGCCGCGCCCCGCCTCTACGGAGAGCTGGTCAGCTGGGACCACCTGCCGTCGCGGTTGCGCGAGGACATGCGCCGGTTCGAATGGGATCACGCGACGTTCAAGGTGGACTGGGCGCTGCGTGAGCCGGTGCCGTGGCGCTCGCCCGCGGTGGCCGGAGCGGGAACGGTTCACATCGCCGGCGGCCTGGATGAGATGACCGAGTACTCGGCCCAGATCGCCACGGGGCGCGTGCCGGAGCATCCGGTCGTGCTGACCGGGCAGATGACGACGGCGGACCCCAGCCGGTCCCCGGCCGGCACCGAGTCGCTGTGGGGATACACCCATGTGCCGCAGCGGGTGCGCGGCGATGCGGGCGGAGAGCTCACCGGCGGATGGAACGAGAAGGAGCGGGAGGTGTTCGCGGACCGGATCGAGGCGCAGATCGGGCGCTTCGCCCCCGGATGGCAAGAGCTGATCATCGGCCGCCGGATCACGGCTCCGGGGCAGTTTGAGGCCAGCGACGCCAGCATGGTCGGCGGCGCGCTCAACGGCGGCACCAGCGCGGTGCATCAGCAACTCATGTTCCGTCCCACGCCCGGGCTGGGACGACCCGAAACACCGATCGCCGGCCTGTACCTGGCGTCGTCATCGGCTCACCCTGGGGGCGGGGTGCACGGTGCCTGCGGCGCGAACGCGGCGCGGGCGGCCCTGAGCGCCGCTCGGGCCCGCCTGCAGCGTGTGGCGGCCGCCGGCGTCCGGTCCGCTATCGGGCGGTGAGCGGTGACGAGCCCGCCGATGCTCTCCCCGGCCTTCCGGCGCCCCGCCGACCAAACCCGCTGGAGGTACGCTGACCATGACGATTCCGCATCGCGGGCTTCGCGGGTTGGCGCTTCCGCCTGGTAACGACGCGAGCATCGGGGGCGAGGATGGCACAGGCGGTAGACAAGACCGGCCCAGCCGCCGAGCAGGCGGATACGGGCCAGGCGGTGACCGCCACGCCGGCGGAGCCGTCGTCGGCTGACCCGCCGGCCGGCCCGCTCGCGGCCGCCGGTCCCGCGGCCGGCCACCCTGATATCCGGATACAGGCTGCCGCGCAGCCCCGGCTGCGCGCCTGGTTCAGGCGCCGGCCCGGGAACGTCGCTCCAAAGCCGCCCGCCCTGCCCGATGCAGCGGTGCTGGAGCCGGGCATCGAGTTGTCCGACGATGATCCGCTGGCCGGCTACCTCATGAAGGTGTCCGGCACTGTCGATATCCGGGAACTCGAATTCGATTCGCCCGCCCTGTCCGCGCTGAAGGCAGCGGGGGCGGTGCTGGTGGTGCCGCTGATCTCCGCCGGTACCCCGATTGGCCTGCTCAGCCTGGGGCCGCGGCTGTCGGAGCGGGAATACACGGCCGAGGACCGGCACCTACTCAACGCGCTGGCCGGGTATGCGGCGCCCGCCGTTCGGGTCGGCCAGCTGGTTCGCGAGCAGCGCGAAGAGGCCAGGGAGCGGGAACGGACCGAGCAGGAGCTCAAGGTGGCCCGGCTCGTCCAGCAGCAATTCCTGCCCGAGGCCCTGCCCGACATGCCCGGCTGGCAAGTCGCCATGCTCTACCGCCCGGCCCGGACCGTCGGCGGAGACTTCTACGACTTCATCCCGCTGCCCCGCGGGCAGGTCATGGTCGTCGTGGGTGACGTCACCGACAAGGGCATCCCGGCGGCGATGGTCATGGCCAGCACGCACGCACTGATGCGGGCCGCCGCGCCGCGGCTGATCAGCCCGGGCGCGGTGCTCGGCCGGGTCAACGACCTGCTGTTCACCGACACCCCGGCGCACATGTTCGCCACCTGCATGGCGCTCCTCCTGGACGCAGGCACCGGCCGGGTCACCTTCGCCAACGCCGGACACGACGTGCCGTACGTGCGCACCGCTGACGGGGTGGCCGAACTGCGGGCCAAGGGCATGCCGCTGGGACTCATGCCCGGCATGACCTACGAGGAGAAGGCCTTTACCTTCCGGCCCGGCGACTGCGCCCTGCTGTACAGCGACGGCCTGTCCGAGGCGCACGGCGCCGGCCGGGAGATGTTCGGCTTCGGCCGGGTCGCCGCGCTCGTCGGCGCCGGCGCTTCCGGCCAGGCCCTGATCGATCTGTGCCTGACCGAACTGGACGCGTTCACCGGCCCTGGCTACGAGCAGGAAGACGACATCACCCTGCTCTCGCTGGTCCGCGCGGCAGGTGCCGATCCCGGCGAGGCGCCATGACCTCGATCGCCCGCCCCGCGCCGCGGCGGCTGGCATCCTTCGCGGTGCCGAGCGTGCCGGGCAACGAACGCATCGCGCTGACGCAGGTCGCCGAGACCGTGGCCGGCCTGGGGCTGTCGCCCGCCCGGCTGGACAAGCTCAAGACCGCGGTCGCCGAGGCGACGATGAACGCCATCGAGCACGGCAACGACAGCCGACCTGAGCTGCCGGTCAGGGTCGAGGTGTTCCAGTCGGGCGCCGAGATCATCGTCACCATTGCCGACCGGGGCGGCCGCAGCGACGAAGGCACCCCCGAGAACAGTGCCGAGGTACCCGACCTCGACCGCAAGCTCGACGGCGAGCAGGGCCCGCGCGGCTGGGGGCTGTTCCTCATCCGCCACATGGTCGATGCCATGGCTATAACCACCCAAGGCGAGAGGCATACCGTCCGTCTTATGATGCGGATCGGCTCCCAGGACGCTGGCGGGGGGGAGGACTAGGTGGCTGAGCCAACAACTACCATGCACGTCCGGCAGGTCGGTGACCGTGCGGCGGTGATCGATATCAAGGGTGATGTCACCGCCGCATCAGAGCCGGTGCTCATGTCGGCCTACGAGCAGGCCGACCGGCAGGGCGCCAGGCGGCTGGTGCTCAACTTCCGCGGCCTTGAGTACATGAACAGCGGCGGCATCGGCATGCTGGTGACCTTTCTGATCCGCGCCAACCGGCAGCACCAGGAACTCGCCGCTTTCGGCCTGAGTGCCCACTACCGGGAGATCTTCGAGCTCACGCGGCTGGACGAGGCCATCACGATCTACGACGACGAACGGTCGGCGCTCAGCGACGCCGCGAGCTGAGAGGAGGAGAGCGATGACCGACCACGCCGGGCCGCCGGATACCCCCCCGACCGAGCGGAGCCCGCGGGATACCGGTCACCCGGCGGAGGGGGACGCGGCCGCTACGCCGACACGGCCGTTGCCCAGGGACGCCGGAAGCTGGGCGTCCAAGGTGGATCGCCTGACCGAGACGCGCGTCGGCGCCCCCGCGGCCAACGTCGTCGGCCGGCGCCTCACCGGCCCCGTCCAGGGCTTCGGGAAGATGTGGCGGAAGACCTACCGGATGAATATCGGCGCAGGCATAGCGCCGGGGCGGGCCATCGCCACCTGGAAGGAGCACTTCGCCGAGTTCTGGCCGCAGACAAGCACGTTCGAGCCCTCGCTGACCGGGATCAGCCCTGGCGAGGTGGCCCTGCTGGACGTGGGCATCGGCGGCGGCGCACGCCTGTCCACCGGGGTGTTCGTGCTCTACGCGGACGAGGTGTCCTTCACGCTGATGACACCGCAGGGGCACATGTTCGCCGGGTGGATCACCTTTTCCGCCGAACGCGCACCGGGCAGCGACGCGCACCGGGCTACGCAAGCGCGGCCGACCGTGGTCCAGACCGAGGTGCTGATGCGGGCCAACGACCCGCTGTACGAACTGGCGATGGCCCTCGGCGGCCACCGCAAGGAAGACGAGTTCTGGGTTCGGACGATGACCGCGCTGGCGAAGTACCTCGGCGCACCGCCGGTCGAGGTGCACACCCGCATGGTATGCATAGACCCCAGGCGGCAGTGGGGCAACGCCGGCGCCGTTTGGCACAACTCGATGGTGCGCACCGCGCTGCAGGCCATGGCCGCGCCCGTCACCGCGATCGCCCACCGTCGCCGGCGCGCGCGCCGGCCCCGCCAGCCAGACGGTCGTGAGCCCGGGCGATGACTCTCCCGATCATCGGTCCCCGTCGCCGGCCGTCGGCCGCTGTCCTGCTGGGCGCCGGCCTGGTGCTGCTGGCTGCCGTGCTGGTCGGCCTGTCGTTGCTCGCCCGCCTGCCCGAGTATCCGCTCCAGCCGATCATGATCGCGATACCCTCCGCGGCGGTCGGCGTGCTGGTCGCCCGGCGCCAGCCGCGCAACCCGAACGGCTGGCTGCTGATCGGGATCGCGGCGGCCATCCTGCTGAGCACCGGGGCCGGAGCGTACTCACTGCTGGTCTACCGGCTCGGGCACAGCCTCCCGCTCGGTCCGGCCGGGCTGGTGCTGTACCAGCTCTGGTCGCCCGCTCTCGCGCTGTTCCTGCTGGTGATCTTGCTCTTCCCGGACGGGCAGCCCCCGTCGCCGCGCTGGCGGTGGGTGGCGTGGGGGTACGGCCTGCTCTGCGTGGTCTACCTGGGCCTGCTGATCGGGGTGGCCATCGACGCGGTCGATGGGCACCGGATCCGCGTCGATGGCTACGGTGGGCTGACGGTCGTCGACTACCCGGTTGGCCGGTTCGCCATCGCGCAGAACGTCATCCTCATCGTGATCCTGATGCTCGGGGTCTGCTTCGCCGGCCGCCAGTTCGTGAGCTGGCGGCGCTCGGCCGGGGTCCGGCGCGAGCAGCTGAAGTGGCTCATGTTCGGGTCCGCCGTCGCCATCGTCTGCGCCGCGCTGAGCATCCCGGGGCAGACCACTCCCTCCGGGATCTGGGCCGACCTGAACGGCGTGCTCAGCATCGGCTTCATCGCGCTGCCGGTCAGCATCGGCGTCGGGATCCTGAGGTACCGGCTGTACGAGATCGACGAGGTGATCTCCAGGACGGTGGCGTATGCGATCGTCACCGGGCTGCTGGTCGGCGTGTATGCCGTCCTGGTCACCACGGCGCACAGGGTGTTCCCGGACCGGTCGCCGCCCGTCGTCGCCGGGGCGACGCTGGCGGCCGTGGCCCTGTTCAACCCGCTGCGGCGCCGCGTGCAGCGAGTGGTGGACCGGCGGTTCAACCGGGCCCACTACGACGCCGAGGCGACGATAGCGGCCTTCGCGGTCCGGATGCAGGAGGCGGCCGACCTGGACGAGGTCCGCAGCGACCTGCTCGCGGTCGCCTACCAGGTCATGGAGCCCGCTCACGTCTCGATCTGGGTACGCAGCCGACCTGAGACGCAGCCCCGCCGTCAACCGTAGTGCCGGCGTCAGCCGTAGTACCGGCGTCAGCCGTAGTGACGCAGCCGCGGCCACATCTGGGCCCACGGGTGCCGGGGCCCGGTGCACACGTAGACGTGGCCGCCCCATTCCTGGTTGTGCACGCCGTACGGGTTGGACAGCGTGGCCACCGTTCGCACCCGGGTGAAGAACTGCCTGAGGATGCCGGCATAACCGGTGACGTCGTCCGGGCCGGGCGCGACCACCACCACCGTGCTGGCGTGCGGGTCCCCTGGCCCCCACCACCAGTAGGTGTTGTGCCCGCTCACGGCCTGGGGCAGGCCCGTCCCGCGGCCCAGTTCGTTGATGGCTCCGGCTTCGCCGTACTCGCCGGTGAAGATCACGGCGTTCGCTCGCTGGCTCGGCGGCAGGGATACCCAGATCCGGCGCACGGTGCTGACCTGCTGCGGCCACCCGACGGACTCGGCCAGCTCCTGGTTGACGTTGTAGGCCCAGCCGCTATCGGCCACCGGGAGGACCGGCAGCACGATAGGCACGGCCACCGCGACACTGACCGCGGTGGCCAGCATGAGATTGCGCGCCCGGCCCCGGCGGGCTGCCAGCCACCCGTCGATGGCCACGGCGCCGGCCGCGAGCAAGTACACGTACGCGCCGGCCAGGTAGTAGATCTTCGCGCCTGTGGTCAGGGCGAAGAATACGAACAGCAGTCCGTAGGCCCAGGCCAGCGCCCGCCACAGCGGCCGGCCGGACCGCCAGAGGAAGCGCAGCCCGGCGATCCACACCCACACCAGAGCGACGGCCGACATGATCAGCTGTCCGATGACCCAGTTGCCGATGTTGCCGAGGCCGCCGTTTTCCTGGTTCAGCGCGCGCGTCATGGCGATCGTCGCCCAGTGGTGCTGTGCCTGCCACCACAGGTCGGGAACGGTGAAGGCGACGGCGATCAGGACGCCCGCCGCGAACCAGCGGTTCCAGAGCATCCGGCGGCCGCCGCTGAGCAGCGCGCCGGCGAACAGGGCCAGGGCGAACAGGCCCACGCTGTGCTTGTTGGCCAGCCCCAGGCCCAGAACCACGCCGGCGGGCACCCACCAGCGGCAGTCGCCGGTCCGCCCGATCCGGGCGACGATGAACGCCAGGCCCGCCCAGGCCAGCATGTCGAAGGCCGTCGGCCCGAACAGGTGATCGATGGCCAGCAGGGCCGGCATGGTGGCGATCGCCACCGCGGCCAGCAGTTGCGCGCGCCGACCGCCGCCGAACTCGCGCGCGGTCAGCCCGGCGATCACCACCGTGGCCCACGCGGCCAGCGCTGGCCACAGGTGCAGGCCGGGCAGCGACACACCGAACAGCCACAGCGACACCCGGGCGACCAGCGGCGTCAGGACCGGCTGATCAACGTAGCTGGCCTGCAGATGCCGGCCGCTGTCCAGGAAGTACAGCTCATCGCGGTGGAAGCCGTACCGCGCCGACAGCGCCATCAACACGGCGAACACGATGCCGCCCACCGCGATCACCCGGCGGTCAAAGGGAGCGAGCGGCGCCGCCGCGGCACTCGCGCCCGCCTCGACGGGACGCTCCGTCATCAGGTCAGCGACCTGGCCTCGATCCCGGGCAGGCTCCGGAGGCGGCGATCCGTTCCGCCGCGGTCCCGGCCGCCACCCGGACCTGCGCGCGCCGACGTCAGGCACCGGCCGACGCTGGTCCGGCGGCCGGGAGGCGGGCGACCAGCGCCGCGGCTTCAGCCTGCATGGCGCGGGCGAGCTGATCGACGTCGGACAGCAGCGTGGGGTCCGCGACCAGCCCGAAGTTCAGGGAATTGGCGAGTGATATCACCGACACGCGCAGCGCGTGGTGCTCACGGATCTCGGCCAGCGAGTAGAGCGCCCGCACCGGCGTGCCCAGCACCTGCACCGGCCGGCGGGGACCGGGCACGTTAGATACGTTCAACGCGAACGACCGGGGGTGGGTGAGGACCCGCTCGGCGAACCGCCGGAGCCGCGGAGCCCGCGCGAGCTGGCGCATGAGCGCGTCGAGCTGCTGGGCGTCGTGACCCTGCTTGCGCGCTCTGGTGGCATCCCGGATGGCGGCGAGGCGCTCGACCGGATCCGCCGAGCCGAGCGGCAGGTCCAGGCAGAAGAACGAATCGCGGTTGCCCGGCTGGGGGCCGTCATCGCCCCGCGCGGGCGGCAGCCCGTGCAGGCTCACCGGCACCTTTACCCGGACGGCGCCGAGGTGACCATGATGAGCCTCGAGCCAGCGCCGCAGCCCGCCTGCCACCACCGTCAGCACCGCGTCGTTGATGGTGGCGCCGTCGTTGGCGGCCGCCGCCTCGTGCAGCTCGTCGAGTCCGACGGTGGTGAAGGCCACCGTGCGCCAGGCGTCGATCTGCCCGTTGAACGGCGATCGCAGCCACGGCTGCGGCATCTCCCGCGCGGCGGCCCGCAGGCCGGCCAGGCGATGGTGCACAGCCGGATCCCCGCGCCTGGGCGTTCGCGGCCGCCGGGCGGAGCCGGCGCCGCCGCGGGCGGCGCCCGGCCCGGCGTCCCACAGCACCTCGCTGGCCAATCGCATCCCGGTCATGCCGTCCGCCAGGGCGTGGTGAATGCGCCAGATCAAGGCGCTGCCGCCCCCGGGTATCTGCGGTATCACGTCCATCCGCCACAGCGGGCGTGAACGGTCCAGGCGCTGGGAGAAGATGCCCGCCACCGCGGTCCGGAATTGAGCGTCACCGGCCTCGGCGCGTTCTGATTCCACCACATGGACGCGCACGTCCACGTGCGGGTCCGGCAGCCACCACGGCTCACCGTCGATCTCGCCCAGGCGCATGCTCAGCTCGGGTGCCTGGGGCAGGCGGCTGCTGATCGAAGACCTCAGCAGGTCCAAGTCCACCGGGCCGGACAACTCGATCACCTTGCACGTGTGCCCGGCCACGGTCTCGTTCTCCAGCGCCAGGATGCTCAGGTCCTCCGGCGACAGCGGGCGGGCGTCCCGGTCCCCCGTCACGTAACCAATTAAGCACCGCTCGCGGCGAATGGGAAAGCTAATTAGGCACCGCTCGCGGCGGAGGGAAGCCCCCACGGCCACGGAGCGCCGGTGATCCGGCCCGGGACCGCACCTGCTCGGCCGGGGCCCCGCTGGGCTGCGACAGTGGACGGATGACAAGTATTCAGCCGGAGCTGTGGGTCGAGCGCGCTAGCCAGGCCGTCACGTTCTACACCGCGGTGTTCGGGGCACGCGTCCTGCACCGCGTCGGGGAGGGCGACGACATCGTCGTGCAACTGGCCGTGGGCGAGGCGGCGTTCTGGGTGGCAGCAGCCAACCCGGACCAGGGCCGGCTCAGCCCGCAGGCGATCGTCGGTGCCACCAGCCGGACCTTGCTGGTGACCGACGACCCGGATGCCGTCCTGCGCCGTGCAGTCGAGGCCGGCGCCACCCAGACGTCTGCGGCCCGCGAGGAGCACGGCTGGCGGCTGGGCCGGATCATCGATCCGTTCGGGCACGAATGGGAGATCGGCAAGCCGATCGGGTCCTGGCCGACGGCCTGACGCCCGCCCTGCTGGCCGTGAATCCGGCCGGCCGGGGCAGAATCGGCGTTATGAGCGTGCAACTGAACCACACCATCGTCGCCTGCCGCGACCAGCAACGGTCCGCGGCCTTCCTCACCGGGATCCTGGGCTTGCCTGCCGCGACCAGATTCGGGCATTTCCTGGTGGTCGAGGCCGATAACGGCGTGTCGCTGGATTTCTCCGAGACCAGCGGGGATATCGCCGCCCAGCATTACGCGTTCCTGGTCGGCGAAGAGGAGTTCGACGCCGCGTTCGCGCGCATCAGCGAGCAGGCCCTGGACTACTGGGCCGATCCGGGCCAGACCCGGCGCGGGGAGATCAACGGCCGGGACGGCGGCCGCGGCCTGTACTTCCAGGACCCCGACGGACACCTGCTGGAGATCCTCACCCGGCCGTACGGCAGCGGCAGCTAGCCGGCGGCCCGCCGGGCCAACGATCCCACCAAGAACGAGGCGGCGCAGGAAGGCGCCCATGAACGCGACCGGAGGCCATGACGACCCGCGATGGGATGCCTTCGTGACCACGATGCTCGCCGTCGGCCCGTCGCACGAACGCCGGTCCCGTTACGGGGAAAAACCTGCCCTGTTCATCGAGGGCCGCGAAATCGCCCACCTCGAAGCGCCCGGGGTCATTGATCTGCGGATCACCCGGCGCGGTTGGTCGCAAGCCAGGGACGAGTACGGCGACGATCCTGCCGTCCACCGCGATCCTGCCCGGCGGGACTGGATCGAACTTCTTCTGCACTCACCGGCCGACCTCGACCGCCTGACCAGGCTGCTGGTCATAGCCGCGGCCGAGAACACGTGATCGCCGCGATGAGGGAGTAGCTGATGACAACGCGGCCGCCCCTGGCGGAGCAACTGGACCTGGCGCCCCACCCCGAAGGCGGCTGGTACCGCGAGACCTGGCGGTCGCCGGTGTCGCTGCGGCCCGAGGGTTATGGCGGGCAGCGCAGCGCCGCGACCGCGATCTATTTCCTGCTGCAGCCGGGCGAGCGAGCCCGATGGCACGTCGTGCGCTCCGATGAGCTGTGGCTGTGGCACGGCGGCGGCCCGCTAATCCTGGAACTCCGGGGCGCGAGCGGCGAGCCGGCGACCGGAACAGTTATCGTGCTCGGCGCTGACCTGGCCGCCGGCCAGCAACCGCAGGCCGTGGTGCCCGGCGGTGTCTGGCAGCGCGCCGCTCCTGCCGACGAGGCGCCGGCCCTGGTCAGTTGTGTGGTCGTTCCCGGTTTTGACTTCGCCGACTTTCGCGTGCTGTGACCGGCGGCACGCCACCCGCGTAGCCGCCCTCCCCCGCCGGGGACGGGTCCGGCGGCCGGCGGGCGAACGGCCGCACGCCGTGGTAACCGATGAGCACCATCAGTGTGCCGGCGGCGATGCCGGTGATCGAGAAGGTACTGGTGAACTTGATGGTCAGGTTGCCGATGCCGGCGATGATGCCTGCCGCCAGCGGCACCAGGTTGACCGGATCGGCGAAATTGACCCGGTTCTCGACCCAGATCTTGGCGCCCAGCAGCCCGATCATCCCGTACAGCACCAGCGTTATGCCGCCGAGGACGCCACCTGGCGTGGCGGCGACGACCGCGCCGAACTTGGGGCAGAACCCGAACAGGATCGCGACCGTGGCCGCGATGTAGTAGGCCAGGGTGGAATAGACCCGCGTCGCCGCCATGACCCCGATGTTCTCGGCATAGGTCGTGGTCGGCGAGCCGCCCACCGCCGACGCCAGCGCGGTGCCGATGCCGTCGCCTATGAACGCCCGCCCCAGGTACGGGTCGAGGTCATCGCCGGTCATCTCCGATACGGCCTTAACGTGGCCGGCGTTCTCCGCCAGCAGCGCGATCACGGACGGGATGACGAGCAGGACGAAGGTCGCCTTGAACGCCGGCAGGTGCGGGCCGGTGAGCGGCCCGAAGGTCGGGCTGACCACCGTCTTGGGCAGGCCAATCCACGGCGCGCTGGCGACCCCGCTCCAGTCGATGCGGGGCACGGCCATGCACTTGCCAGCGGCCGAGCAAGACTGGACGGTGGAGAACTGGTCCGCGATCCAGGCGATCAGGTAGCCGAACACCAGCGCGAGGAACACCGCGATGCGGCTGAGGAAACCGGGCCCGAGCACCGCCACGCCGATCAGGAACGCGGTGGTCAGCAGCGCAATCCACTGATCTTGCGGGAAGTAGGTCTTGGTGGCGACCGTGGCCAGGTTGAAGCCGATCAGCATGACGACCGCGCCGGTCACCACTGGCGGCAGCACCGCCCGCACGTACTGTGAGCCCCCGAAATGGACGATCACTCCCACCGCGGCCAGGATCAGCCCGGCGATCAGGATGGCGCCGGTCACGTCGGCCGAGTTGCCGCCCTGCGCCCGAATGGCCTCCACCGCCGCCACAAACGACGCCGAGGTACCCAGGTAGGAAGGCACCTTCCCGCTGACGATCAGCAGGAAGAGGATGGTCGCGATGCCGGACATCAGCACCGCGAGATTCGGGCTGAGCCCCATGATCGCCGGGAAGACGAACGTGGCCCCGAACATCGCGACCACGTGCTGGGCGCCCAGGCCGGCCATCCGCAGCGAAGACAACCGCTCTGCGGGGCGCACCACCGCGCCCGGCGGCGGGGTCCGGCCACCATAGACAAGCTTCCAGCCCACTGCGGACATCGTCGGCCTCCCCTGCCCGGTTGCCTGCCTCCAGCCGGCAGCCAACGCCGTCTGAGCGAACGGTAAGACCAGCCATGCTCGCCAGCAAGGACGTCCAGGCTCCCCTTTTCCGATGGCGCCCGGGTCAGGGCAGGCGGTCGCCGAGGGGCCGGGTAGTGATCTCGATCGTGTGCCCGTCCGGGTCGTCGAACCATACGCCCCGGCCGCCGCGCAGGCTGGCTACCTGGCCGGGCCGCTGGTGCTGCGGCCCGGCGTAGTACGGGATCCCGGCGCTTCGGATGCGTGCGAACACGGCGTCGAATTCTGCCTCGCTGACCAGGAAGGCACAGTGATGGGAGCCGAACCCCACCGCGTCCACAAAGTCCAGGCTGACGCCGTTGCCGACCGTGACCGGGGCGAACGGTTCCCGCGGTGGCCCGGCCGGCACGTCGAGGATGCTGGCGAGGAAGGTAGCCGAGGCCCACTTGCTGCGGGCCGGGATGACGATGCGGTTCAGCTCGACGCCCATGACTCCAGCCTCGGGCTGAGTTTGCTGCGGGCCGGGATGACGATGCGGTTCAGCTGGACGCCCATGACTCCAGCCTCGGGCTAAGGCGGGTCCGGCGCATTGGGGCAGCGCCTTATATGCGGCGCCTTATCTGACGCCCTAGGAGCATTCCTGGAAACCTGCCCGGCTCTCAGGTCGAGCGGGCCTGGTCGCCGAGGGCGAGCCGGTAGGCGATGGCGGCGGCCTCGACCCGGCTCGCGACGCCGAGCTTGGCCATGATGTTGGAGACGTGCACGCTCGCTGTCTTGGCCGAGATGAACAGTTCGGCCGCGATGTCGCGGTTGCTGCGGCCGAGCGCGAGAAGGCGCAGCACCTCCAGCTCGCGGGCGGTCAAGCCGTACTCGCGCTGCGCGTGCTCGCCAGGTTCGGCGGCCGGAGCCGCCGGGTCACCGGCCAGGGTCAGGCGGGCCCGGCGCGCGAGCCAATCGGCCTGCTCCCGCAGCGGGCGGGCGCCGAGCCGGTCCGCGATCTCCGCAGCGCGGCGCACGTGCACGGCAGCGGCGGGACGGTCGCCGTCCGCCGCGGCCGCTTCAGCCGCCCCCATGAGGGCGCGCGCGAGCCGGTACGGGTTCCCGACCTGCTCCCACGCCGCGACCGCCTCGTCGCACTCTGACCGGACCACGATTCCGGCGGCACGGTCCGCTTCCGCGCCGAAGGTCAGCGCCAGCCCGCGCAAGACCGGGCCGGTAACCGGCGACTCGGCCGCCCGGTGGCGGAGCTCGTCGAGCAGCCCCGGTGCACCTGCGGCGGCCACCTGAGCCGCGACGACCAGCATCGGCCAGGTGAAGCGCTCCGACCGGCGCAAGTCGGCGTCGGCCAGGCCGCGCTCAACCACCGCGGCCGCCTCGGCCACACGGCCCTGGGCGAGCCGTAGCTCGGCCTCCAGCCGGAGCGGCAGCCATGGATCCACCGCCGGCCTGACCCCGGGGGCCAGCGCCTCACGGGTGAAGGCCAGCGCCTTCTCCGCGGGTGCCGTGTCTCCCCGGGCTAGCGCGATGGCGGCGCGCAGGCAGACCAGCGGAATCTGCAGCACCGGGGCGGGCGTGTGGTCGAGCGCATGCTCCACCGCGGACGTCGCCTCGTCCCATCGCCCCGCTTCGATCAGCGCGGTGGCGAGAAGGCTGCCGCCGACGACGCCGTGGGTCCGGGCCAGCCCGATCGACTGGGCCACCGCGGTGCCGTGCCGGGCCCGCTCGGCCGCCCGCTCGTACTCACCGAACGCCACGAGCACCGTGGCTTGCGTCGCGATGGCCTGCAACCGCACGCCGTGCGCGCCGAGCCGGGCCGCCGCTTCCTCCGCCTCGGCCAGCCGCGGCAGCTCGGCAGCGAGATCGCCCCGCCGGACGCGGCGGCCGGCCAGCAGGATGAGCGCCTGTGCCTCGATCCGGGCGTCACCGGCCGCACGCGCGATATCGAGCGCTTCGGCCGCGGCTTCCTCCGCCTCGTCGCTGCGCGGGACCGACAGCAACCGGCTCGCCAGCGCGCAGAGCACGACCGCCCGCACCGGATGGCCGGGCGGAGCGATGCGCACCGCCGCGCTGAGGTCATCGAGCTCGCCGGCCCGGCCCAGCCCGGCGAGCATGGGGGCGCGCTGCCCGAGCAGCCGGGCGGTCCGCACCGGATCGCCTTCGGCCCCGGCCAGAGCCGCCGTGGCCAGGGCCACCCCGCGTTCAAGCTCGCCGGCCTCCACGGCCGCGGCCACCGCCGCGTCCACGACCACGGGACGGTCGCACCCGATGCGGCGGGCCGCATCGGGGACCTGCGCCCACAGCTCGATGACCCGCTCCAGCACGTCCAGCCGTTCGGCGTAGGCCAGCCGGGCTCCGGCGTCGCCGGCCGCCTGCCACGCCGCCTCCAGCGCCCGGCTCGGATCTCCGGCCGCGTGCCAGTGAAACGCCAGCTCGGCGGGGCCGCCGCCGTTCGCCGCCAGCACGTGACCGGATTCCAGCGCATGCGCAAACCGGCGGTGCGCCGCGGCCCGCTCGCCCGGCAGCTGGTCGTCCCGGACCGCCTCGCTGATCAGCGCGTGCCGGAACCGGTAACCTCCCCCGTCGACCACCAGCACGCCCGCCGCCACCGCGGGTCGCAGCGCCGCCGACAGCGCACCGTCATCCAGCCCGCTGGCGGCGGCCAGCAACTCATGGCTGACCCGACCGACCCCGGCCGCCGCCATCCGCAGCACCGCCTGCGTCGGGTCTGGCAGCCGGGCCACCCGGGCCAGCAGCAGGTCCCGCAGAGACTCGGGCAGCCCGGGCTGATCCTGACGATCCAGCAACACCTCGGCGAAGAACGGATTGCCCTCGCTGCGCCGGTAGATCTCCTCCACCAGGCTCGCGGTGGGCTCCACGCCCGATATGGCACCGATCAGCGAGCCCACCCCCCGCCGCTCCAGCCGGGACAGCTCCAGGCGCCGGGTCCACGCGACCCGGTCCAGCTCCGCCAGCGATCCCCGCAGCGGGTGGGCGCGTTCCAGCTCATCGGACCGATAGGTCACCACGCACAGCAGCGCCCCGGCCGCCTGCTGGTTGTGCACCAGAAACGACAGCAGGTCGAGGCTGGACCGGTCGATCCAGTGCACGTCCTCGATCACGAGCACCACGGGCTGCCGCGCGCACAACCCAGCGAACTGCGTGAGCACCTCTTCGAACAGCCGGGCCCGGGCGGTGTCGGTATCGGCCTGCACATCCACCGGCAGCAGCTCGGCCAGGGTGTCCCCGTGCCCGCGCATGGCCGAGGTGAACGGGGTGAACGGCAGGCCGCCGCCGCTGAGGTCCACGCACCCGCCGTACAGCACCTCGGCCTCGACGCCGGCGGCGAACTGCCTGACCAGCCGCGTCTTGCCGATACCGGCCTCGCCGCCGATCAGTACCGTGGCTGGGGCACCCCCGCGCACCTGCGCCCAGGACTCGCGCAGAGCCGCGACCTCGGCGTCGCGCCCCACCAGCACCGGACTGACGGCAGACATCCCCCCAGGATGCCCGGTGTCCTGCGCCGCGTCATCCTCGGCGCCGCGTCGCCCCTCGCCGCCGGGCAGGCTACCGGCCTGGACCGGGCTGGAGGGTGAGGCGATAGCCCACTCCTGGCGTCGTGGTGATCACCGGGGGGTCGCCGAGCTTGCGCCGCAGGCGGCCGATGGTGACGGTGACGGTGTTGGTAAACGGGTCGGCGAACTCATCCCAGACCTGCTCGAGCAGTTGCTCGGCGCTGAGGAAAGCCGGCTGCGCCCGCAGCAGGGCTTCCAGCACCCCGAACTCCTTGACCGACAGATCCACGGGTCGCCCGTCCCTGGTGACCGTGTGCCGCAGCGGGTCAAGCTCGATACCGGCCGCGCGCAGAGTACGGGCCCGCACGGTGGGCTGGCGGCGGGCCAGGGCGTGGATGCGCAGGACGAGCTCGGGGAAGTGGAAAGGCTTGGCCAGGTAGTCGTCGGCGCCGAGGCTGAGGCCGGCGACCCGGTCCCCCGGCGAGCCGGCCGCGGTCAGCATCAGCACCATGGCCCGGTCGTCACGTTCAGTGATGATCTGGCAGAGCGTGTCGCCATGGATTTTCGGCAGGTCCCGGTCGAGGACGACCACGTCGTAAGCGTTGGCGTCGAGCTTGGCCACGGCCTCCAGTCCGTCGCAGGCGGCGTCGACGGCCAGGCCCTGGTCGCGAAGTCCCTCGACCAGCACGTCGGCCAGGGAGCGCGAGTCCTCGACCACCAGCACCCTCACGCGCGAACCTCCTGCCCGACGGCCACCGCGACCGTGTGGGCCAGCGGCAGCCCTATCGCCACCAGCAGGCCGCCCTCGGGCCGGGCGGTAAGCCGCACGGACCCGCCGTGCGCTTCCGCGATGGCCGCCACGATCGACAGTCCGAGCCCGGCCCCGCTGTCCGAACCGGTCCGGTCCGCGCCCAGCCGCCGGAAAGGCTGCGTCAGCTGGTCAACCTGCGCCTGGTCGAGGACTTCCCCGCCGGTCTCCACGACCAGCCGTGCGGCCTGCCCATCGGTCACAGTGATGACGCTGACCCAGCCACCATCGGTGTTGTGGCCGATGGCGTTCTCGATCACGTTGTCCGCCATCCGGTGCAGCAACGCAGGGCTGCCGTCCACCCAGGCGCCATCGTGGCCAGCGGCGTGGTGCACGGTCAGCTTCCGGGCCGTTATGGCGTCGGCCCGAGCGGCCAGCGACGCGGAAACGACGGAGTCGAGCGAGACCGGGGTGTGGCCAGGAAGGTCGCCGTGCTGCGCCCGGGCCAGCGCGAGGAGGCCGTCGAGCAGCCGGTCGACCTGGTCCAGTTCGCTGCGCAGCCGTCCGGCCAGGGTGATGGTCTGCGGCGGCACCGGGCCGGGCTTGGCCACCGCCACGTCCACCGAGGCCCGCATCGTGGTCAGCGGGGTGCGCAGCTCGTGCGAGGCGTTGGCGACGAACCGGCGCTGCGCCGCGAACGCGCCCTCCAGCCGCGCCAGTAGCCCGTCGATCGTGTCGGCGAGCTCGGTGAGCTCGTCGCGCGGCCCGGTCATGGTCAGCCGCTCGTGCAGGCTATCGGCGGAGATCCGCCGGGTTTTCGCGGTGATCGCGCGCAGCGGGCGCAGCGCCCGGCCCGCGACGACCCAGCCGAGCAGCACGGCCACCACGGTCATGATGCCCAGCGCGATTACCCCCGCGACCAGCAGGTTGTGCGACAGTCCTCCGGGCGCCAGCGCCCGCTCGTTCGCCAGCTGCTGCTGGAGCTGATGGATCTGTGCGTGCGCCCGCGCCAGCGCGGACTGCGGGGCCTGCCCGTTCTGGACGCTGGAGGCTTGGACCGAGGAGCGGCCGACCACGACGCCGCCGCTGATAGCCAGCAGCACGGCGCCGGACACCAGGAACAGGATCCCGTACAGCGCGGTCAGCCGCAGCCGCACGGTGCGCTGCGGCAGTATTCTCATCGGTCGCCTCCCGGCGTGTAGTGCGGCCCGGCCTCCAGCATGCCCCGCCGCGCCTAACAGCGGAATAACGGTCCGCGTTCGGCCCGTGTTAGCGCCACAGCCGTACAACTGGCCTCATGGAAGCAACGATCGAAGTAACCGGACTGCGCAAGCACTTCGGCCCGACGCTGGCCCTGGACGGGATGACGTTCACTGTCGTGCCCGGTCAGGTCACCGGCTTCGTCGGGCCCAACGGGGCCGGGAAGTCCACCACGATGCGGGTGATCCTCGCCCTTGACGCCCCCGACGCGGGCAGCGCCCTCATCGGCGGCCGCCCCTACCCCGCCGTGCCGCACCCGCTGCGGCACGTCGGGTCGCTGCTGGATGCCGGGGCGCTGCAGACCAGCCGGACCGCGCGCAACCACCTGATGTGGCTGGCCCATTCGCAGGGGCTGCCCGCCGGCCGGGTGGACGAGGTGCTGGACCAGGCGGGGCTGCTCCAGGTGGCCCGGCGGCGGGCGGGCGGGTTCTCGCTGGGTATGCGGCAGCGGCTGGGGATCGCCGCGGCGATGCTCGGCGACCCGCCGATGCTGATGTTCGACGAGCCGTTCAACGGCATGGACCCCGAGGGGATCGTGTGGATGCGGGGCTTCCTGCGGTCGCTAGCCGCCGAAGGCCGGGCGGTGCTCGTCTCCAGCCACCTGATGAGCGAACTCCAGGACACCGCCGACCACCTGGTGGTGGTGGGCCGCGGCCGCGTCATCGCCGACACCGGCATCAGCGAGCTGATCGCCGCGACCTCCGGTGACCGGGTGACGCTGCGCACTAACGCATGGCCGGAGGCGGCCACCGTGCTCGAGGATGCGGGGGCCGCCGTGACCCACGCCAGCCAGGGCACGCTCACCGTGTCCGGGCTGGCCGCGGAACAGATCGTTTCGCTGCTCGGGCGCAGCGCCGTGCCGTTCTCCGAGGTGTCGGCGCACCGCGCCACGCTGGAGGAGGCCTACCTGGAACTAACCCGCGACCAGGTCGAATACCGGGCCCAGGCAGTTGGGGAGGCGACCCGATGAGCGCCGGCGTCACGACCCGAGCGCGGCCGGGCCCCCCGGCCGCCCGCGCCGGGTTCGGGTCCGTACTGCGGGCCGAGTGGACGAAGTTCCGGACCGTACGCGGCTGGGTGATCGGCATGATCGTGGCCGCTGTGCTGATCGACCTGATCGGCCTGCTAGCCGTGCAGGCCGGCATCGGCTGCGGGAACGGCAGGACCGGTGCGGCCTGCCTTCAGCCCCTGCCGACCGGGCCGGGCGGTGAGGCGGTGACCGACAGCTTCTACTTCGTGCGCCGGCCGCTGACCAGCCACGGCAGCATCACGGCCCGGATCACGGCGCTGACCGGCCGGTACGTCTCCGGCGGGGCCGCGGGCCCGGGCCTGCCGGGCGGCGGCCTGCAGCCGGGGATCCAGCCGTGGTCCAAGGCCGGCATCATGATCAAGGCCAGCACGCGGCCGGGATCGGCCTACGCGGCGATGATGGCCACCGGCGGTCATGGAGTCCGGTTCCAGTACAACTACGCTCAGGACTTCCCCGGGCTGCCCGGCCGGTTGTCCGCGGCGTCCCCGCGCTGGCTGCGGCTGACCCGCTCCGGCGACCTGATCACCGGGTACGACTCCGCCGACGGCCGCCACTGGACCAGGCTCGGCGCCGCCCGCCTGGCCGGGCTGCCCGCCACCGCCCAGGCTGGGCTGTTCACCACCTCACCGCCGTACATGAAGGTGACCTCAGGTTTCGGCGGGAGCAACGGCCAGATCGGACCCAGCCTGGCCACCGGGGTGTTCGACCACGTGGGCCTGTCCGGCGGGCCGGGTGGCCGGTGGGCAGGCCAGGACATCGGGGCCAACGGCCCCGCCTACTCTGGCCCGCAGATCGGGTTCGGCCAGGCCGGGGGGCGGTTCACGGTGACCGGGTCCGGTGACATCGCCCCGGTCGTGCCCGGGACAGGTCCAGGCCCCAGCGCGACCATCGAGGACCACCTCGCGGGCGTGTTCGCCGGGCTGATCGCGGTGGTCGTCATCGCGGCGCTGTTCATGACCGCCGAGTACCGGCGCGGCCTGATCCGCACCACGCTGGCCGCCAGCCCGCGGCGCGGCCGGGTACTGGCGGCCAAGACCGTCGTGGCGGGCCTGGTCGCGTTCGCGGCCGGGCTGGCCGCGTCGGTCATCGCGGTCACGGTGGGGGTCCGGCTGTCGCGCGACCAGGGGCAGTACGTGCTGCCGGTGACCTGGCTGACCGAGGTGCGGGTCATCGCCGGCACCGCGGCGGTGCTGGCCGTGGCGGCCGTCCTGGCCGTGGCCATCGGCACCGTGCTGCGGCGCAGCGCCGTCGCTGTCGCCGCCGTCGTCGTCGCGATCGTGCTGCCGTATGTCCTGGCGGTCGCGCAGGTCGTCCCGGCCGGCGCTGGCGAGTGGCTGCTGCGGGTCACCCCGGCCGCCGGCTTCGCCATCCAGCAGAGCATCCCGCACTATGCGCAGGTCACCGCCCAGTACACCCCGCCGGCCTACTTCCCGCTGTCCCCGTGGGCCGGGTTCGGGGTGCTCTGCGGTTACGCCGCAGCCGCCGTGGCGCTGGCCCTGTACTTGCTGCGCAGGAGGGACGCATGAGCCGCACCCTCCCGGCCCGCCGGGTCGGCCTGGCCGCCGCCGACTCCGGCGGCTGGGTCGGCCTGCGGGGCGCACTGTACGCGGAGTGGACGAAGCTCCGCACGGCACCGGAGACGACCTGGCTGCTGATCGCCACCGTCGTGCTGACCATGGCGGTGAGCACCGCGGCCGCGGCCGCCACCCGGTGCTCGCCCGGCACCGCCTGCCCGGTGGACGTGCCCAAGCTCAGCCTGACCGGGATCGAGTTCGGCCAGGCCGTGGTGGCTGTGCTGGCCGTGCTCGCGATCGGCGGCGAGTACAGCACCGGCATGATCCGCACCACCCTCACCGCCATGCCCCGTCGGCTGCGGGTGCTGGCCGCCAAGGCCGCCGTCCTCACCGGCCTGGTACTGGCCGCCGGGACCGTCGCCGTGGCCGGGAGCCTGCTGGCGGGGCGGCTCATCCTGCCCGGCCATGGGTTCACCGCCGCGCACGGCTTCCACGTGCTGTCGCTGACCACCGGGCCGGTGCTGCGGCCCGCCGCCGGATCGGTCCTCTACCTGGCCCTCATCGCCCTGCTGAGCCTGGGCACCTGCGCCGTCCTGCGGGACTCCGCGACCGCGGTGGGGGTGGTGCTCGGGCTGCTGTACCTGTTCCCGATCATCGCCGCGCTGGCTTCCGACCCGCACTGGCGACGGCACCTGGAGCAGATCGGGCCGATGACCGCCGGCCTGGCCATCCAGGCCACCACCGGCCTGCGCACCCTGCCGATCAGCCCGTGGGCCGGGCTCGGGGTGCTGGCCGCCTGGGCGGCGGGCGCGCTGCTGGCCGGCGGGCTGCTGCTCCGGTTCCGGGACGCCTAGCCAGGCGGCCATCGGTCAGCGCCGAGCATTAGCAGCGTGATAGCAGTGCTAATGCTCGGCGTTAACGGGGGCAACCCGTGAGGCCGAACGGCTGCGGGGATCACCCAAGCACACGGTGCAGGAAGGCAGTGATCGCGGGCAGCGTGGTGGCGGTCGTTCGCCCGTTGAGCAGGGCAGTCCCGTGATCGGTGCCCGGCACCGCGACCAGGTGCTTGTCCCGGCTGGGCGCCGCGGCGAGGAACTGCCGGGCCGCCTGCGCTGACCCGAAGGCATCCGCGGAACGCGGACCCGGCCTGGCTCGCGGCGCCGGGTCCGGCGACCGGCGGGCTCGCCGTACCGGGCCGCCGTACCGGGCCGCCGCCCCGGGGCCGGCCGCCTGACGGGCCGGGGCGCATCCCGCGGTGAGCACCAGGGCCGCGAGCGCGGTCGCCAGCGTGGGGCACTAATCCGGGAAACGGGCGCTCACTCGTCGGTGACGCCGCGCTGGACGGCATCCAGTGCCGAGGCAGGACGACCGGATTGCCCAGGCCAGGATGCCCGAAACGCCTGCGGCAGGGTGACGCGACGCGGATACTCGGCGCTGTGGCCGGCGAAAAACTCGGTGATGCTGAACGCGTCAAGACCCGGCTTTCGTCGTGAAAGGGGAAGATCACGATGGGCTACTTGCGCGGCCTGAGCCGGGGGAAGCTCGCGCTCTGGACCTCGCTCGGCGCGGCCCTGGCCTGTACTGGCGCGATGGCTGTTCCCGGCGCCACCCGGGCGCAGGCCACCCCGATCCGGCATGTGGTCGTGATCTACCTGGAGAACCACTCGTTCGACAACCTGCTCGGCTTCTGGTGCGATACCCAGCGCGGCCGCTGCCCGGACGGCGGCCTGC
>Ga0207665_10000177_pt1 | contig 42939 bp, 44 predicted proteins | sample LARL112metaG_FD_184351 | JGI IMG/M metagenome (GOLD analysis project Ga0207665, IMG submission 184351) | Corn, switchgrass and miscanthus rhizosphere microbial communities from Kellogg Biological Station, Michigan, USA - LAR L11-2 metaG... | ecosystem: Host-associated > Plants > Roots >... | reverse complement strand
TAACGAAAATCGTCACTTAAACTACTAGTAAGTCTTCATCAAAAATATAATCCGTTGACCGCCTGCCAATTTGCAAAATTATGGATATCTATGTTGACCGCAGTGAAGGAAAGTTTTATCCTGCCTTGATCCACAATATAATTCTGCTATTGGCCAGAGAGCAAAAGTCTTTAAAGATAATACTAGATCTCCTAACCTACAGGCTAGGTTAGGTACTATGCTCTTGCCTGTTAACATTAGCTAATCTGACATATCTTGATTCTTTCAATATGTATATTGCATTATCCTCTTACAAAGCTTTGCGATGATACAAAAGTATGGATTCCACAGAGACCCTAATTATTCTTCTTTTCTTTTATTGAGATTCAATTCATTGACCAATGATTTTCCTGGCAGCTTTATGTTGCGTGTACAATCGCAGAACTCACACTCCATTGTACATTGTTCTCTTAACCGAGCATCTCTAACTTCGATAATATCCTCAAAATATTTATTCAAAACTGGAATCTCCATAGTCATAGGATACAATCCACCTTCTAGACAGTAGCATACTTCAACAAAATGTACTATATCAGTTTCGTCTATAGTTCCTTCTCTTAATGCAGTATGCATTCCTTCATAGAATATTTGACCCCGTGCCAAAGAACCAGACTTTATAGAATCAGTAGGCTGTGAGTGCTGGATCGCGCAAAACCGATTGATAGGTCAAGTTCCTCTCCAATTCGATCACTGCGTCAATCCTGTCGTGGTTGAACATGTTGCCTATCAGGCCAAGAAACTTTAGGTTGTATTAATTCCTCCCTTCAAACTTACTTATTTGCTATGGGGAGACAGTTGTTGTAGTAGTATCTTGATACTTGCTCAACTGTTTTTGCGTTGTTAACACCTATTCTGGAAAATTCCTTTACATTATCTCTTGCATTCTGAATAGATGTCTTGAATGCTTCCATATTTGCAAACATAGCATCATTTACTAATCTAGTTATCGCAATTGTATTGTCTGCAAAAGCGCTAACTAATCTTCCATAGTGTTAAGTAAGTTGTCCAATTTGATGTAACTATTCTATCTGTGGCACCAATGCTGATTGCACTGAATTGATAATTTCCCTTTGTGATTCTAGGTAGTTATCTGCCATCTGTATGGCTGCTTGAATAGTTTCTTGATACTCGTTAACAATATGAGTAGAACATGGGATATCCTTCCTTGCTTCTTCAGGCTTACGAATTAAACTATGTAGAAGCACCCCCAACTAGACTGTTGACTATGAGTCTAATCCGGGATTCAAGCAGGAATCATTATGTGCATGAAGATTCATGGTATGGAAATGGATGGCATAATGAAAACGATGATAAAAACGATACTATGAATGTCTATTCAAATACCGCTACCTTTTGAATTGGTATGGAATGTAATGACAAAGCGCATCTGTAAAAGATGGGCTCATCTTTAGACGTCTCTCTCGTTGATGATTGTATCTGACTAGTAACCTGCTGTACATTTGCATAATTGCAGCAATAAGTGTCTGAATCTGTTGATTTTGTTGATTTATGAATGTGGCTATCTGTTAAAAGGACTGCTAGGATCCATACTTTCTCCACCAGTACCAGAACCACCTAAAAGACCTCCGAATAATGAATTATGCATATCATGCATTTACTGCTCATTATAATTTTGTCCTATGGCCTTTGATAATATCCCGATAGTATTATCTTGCTCTCCCATTACGATCAACAATTTGCGTATATTCACAGTAATAGAATTGCCTATCTGTATATTGTTAAATTGAGTGTTAAATCTGGCTGTATTAGCAATGACATTTGGTGGTGTATTTGCATCCTGCACTGGTTTTATATTTTGAGCCTGTCTACTCATTAGATTCAAAGAGAGAAATAAACTATATGATTATAACCAAACTCAATAACAGAAATTTGTAGACTCGGAAACTCGACTTCATATGATAATCGTCATGACCAATAAATAACTACACTTTCAAATTTATATGAAAAGATTAACAAAAGTGATTGCCAACAAAAGCCTGAATACATAGGAACAACAACGATTTATTGCCTAATAAACTTGCTAAAGTGTTCCCATACAACATTTTGAGTAGTTATCTAGCTTCAAAGTAATAAGCCTAGCGTCCGTGTATATTGTAGTTTTTTTTAGAAACTATCATAGCCACCGCTGCCAGAGTCGAATGAATCAAAACCACTTGAATCAAAGGTATTACTATCATCATAATCTGATGTATCATTATTAGTGCTATTGTCGGAGTCTCCTGATGTTCCATTGTCATTTGAATTGGTATCAACATCACTATTATTACTACTGATATCCTGGTGCAATCCTCCACCATCTCCCATCATTGCACTTTCCATTGGATTCATCGCCGTTCCCATAAAAGACATCATAGATGTAAAAAACATCATATCCATAATACCAGAGAATAACATCATTGGCATCCACATTCGATTAGCATCCATATAACCTTGTAATTGATTATTATCACCACTTTCATAAGACTGCTGCATTTGTTGTTTTTGTTCTTCTAATTCCTGTTTCTTTGTATTAAGGAGTTTCATACCTATGGCAGTAATATCCATTTCGACCTTTTTCTTTCCAAAGATAAATCCTTTCTTTTGAATTTTAACTATTAATCTTTGAGTCAACAAGTCATTTAGAATTAATTGAACCTCTTCATTGTTCAATTTAGTAGCTGTAGCGATTTTTTCTACACTGTTGATATCTCTTGACACGGCATCAAGTACCATGAAGTGGTTAGGGCCTTTTTCGAATTTGCCATCAGCAGACATAGTAGTATTCTTGGGTTACTATGTATAGAAATCACAAATAAATCCTTATTGAAGGCACTAGGATTAAGGAAACAGTCTAGATGGAAACATATAGCATTCCTCCTTTGTAGCTGCGACTGCGATGGAGACCTTTTAGTATTGTAGTGGGAAACCATGTTATACGCGACAGCGGCGGGATATTGGCCCGTTAGAGCCTATCCCAAAACTATTCTCTTGTAGACAATAATACAGCAAGCTAAACAGACAAGTGCAAGATAGTTCTCTGATTTCTTTTCGTATCTTACTAATAACTTTCTGAATCTTGTGTTAAGAGTTTGTTCTTTCTACAACCCATCTCTTCGTTGCATATCCTATCTTTATCATTCTTTCTCCACACCTCTGACGAATATGTGGCACGTATCTTCTTTTGTAGCTTCTATTTCTATTTCTGGATAATCATATCCTTTATCAAGACACAAATTCTTCTAGTATTGAAAGATAAAACCAACAAACCTACCGTCCTACATTCTCTTCTCTCTATTCAATACAAATGCAAAAATTCCCTCAAATGATAAAAAACGCAGTCAAAAACAGGTTCTATTAACTTACTGTCTACCGACAGCAACATGAAAAAGTGTTAACTACAGTCGGACAAAAAGCTAAATGAGCTGTACGATATCATGCGCCCAGCCTTCACTTTGTGTTTAGCTTATTGTGATTATTGCATTTTATGCTTTAATGTTTGCCCAACGAAAATTAACACCCAGTTTTATTTCGTAATAACTGACGGTATGTTAACAGAACCCTCAATTGTATCACTTAAGCTATTGAAAAAGGACTTTGAAAGCAACCACTACCGATAAACAGCACTTACAAGGGAATTGAATAATGCTATTGTTCAAATAAGCCAGACTAGTGGAAAAGTGGTCTAACATGTGTAATAAATGCCTTTAAGGGTGTACCTTCCATATCTGTATTACTTAGAATCTACCGGATTCTGAATGGTACTTTTCTATTTGAATGGTTGCATGTGTTATTCCGAATTTCTTTTCAAGCGTAGAATTTATCTCCTGCAGAATTGTCTGAGACTTATTTGTATCGATTATGACCACATGAGCTGATAATGCATGCATCCCAGATGTTATGCTCCATATATGTAGCTCAAAAACACCTGTTACACCCTTTATCTGCAGTATTGCTTCCTTTATTTCCTCATGAGATATATTAGATGGAGACCCTTCCATTAATATGTGAATTGCCTTTTTTATGATAGACCATGTTCGTGGAAGCATGAATAATGCCAAACCGATACTGATGAGTGGATCGGCCAAATAAAATTTAGTAGTTAGCATTACAATACCTGCAATAATGACGCCAGCAGCACCTATTGCATCACTGAGAGTTTCCAAATATACAGCTTTCACATTCAGGCTTTCTTGTTCGTGTTTTTCCACTCCTCCTCTTCCCAGTTCTTTTTTCTGCTTATTTTTGTGATTGCCATCATGTGCATGGGATTGTCCTCCTCCTTCCTCATCACCACTACTAAGCAATCGCATTCCGATAAAATTAACTGTCAATCCAATGGCTGCCACTATTATTATAGGAAGGCTTTGAATTTCTGGCGGTTCAAAAATGCGTCTAAAACCCTCATACAGGATATAGGCAGAAAGTAACACTAATACTACGCTGTTTACAAGCGATGCCAGAATCTCCATTCTGTAGAAACCATAAGTTCTTTGAGTAGTTGCTGGTTTACGAGTATAATTGATAGCAAAGAGAGCCAAAGCAAACCCTCCAACATCAGCAAGCATGTGTCCAGCTTCTGACAGCAAGGCCAGACTGCCAGTCAATAAGACGGTAATTAATGCTGCAGCAAGATAAAAAGAACTAAGCCAGAGTACGGTTTTGAGCCTGAGTGTTTGCTGAGTTGATGGTTTTTCCCGTATATTTGTCATATTGGTAGTAACACACTAATTAATTCTCTGCACGTATTACCAAATCGCAGCTAATCTTCAATGGTTCTGCTAATTACCGCACCTTTATTAATATGGTGCTAAAAACTGATCATTTTTTATTAACTTTTAATAATAGCCTAGATTTTATTTAGTAACTACCATGTCAGTTACAAGCATATCATTAGCTCCAAGTTTACGTCAGAAACTGGATAAAATAAAAGACGAAAAGGGATACTCAAGTAGATCTGAAGTAATCCGGGATGCAATAAGATCTTATTTGTCGGAGTATGAAATGTCAAAGTTTGAAAAAGGAAAATTAACTGCTACTATCACTGCAATATATCAAAAGAATGGGCCGCACTTAGACGATGTACTTTTGCATCTCAGACATGAGTACGATGACATTGTAGAAGGTAACCTTCACATACACATTGGGGGAGATAATTGTGCAGAGATATTTGTAACAGAAGGTAATGCAGAAAGAGTTTCAAATTTCATAGGGCGAATGCGAGCAATAAGAGGAATAGAACAAGTCAAATACTCTGTAGTTCCTTTACAATAGCAGATCATTTTTGAGTAAGTAGATAATCATTGTATGTCAATAATAAGATAACATGTATGTATGATCGTGTATCATCGGACTCTAGTTATCTTAGCGATTAATTTGTTTATCTTCCTAGCTATTCTTTAGATGAAGATATTGATGTACCATTTTCTTCCACCCTGCTTGGTGGGATAGATTTCCTTTATATCGAATTTATCTAGTCAAGCAGGAACTATTGCAGGATTTGGGAGATGCTATCCGCTGCTAATATTTTTGTGGTCTTCAGTTGTGTTAGCAGCAACATTTGACTACTGAATATAGGCTGCGACTGGTACGAATATGACTCCTGTAGTAGCTTCAAATGAGATGATAATAGACCTTGTAACAGCTTTTTCCCCGTGGTGTAATATACATCAACTCTTTCCACATAGCCTTCACATTTAATACAACTAGTAGAATCTAAACTAATGTTAGAACTGAAGTTTAAAAAGTAACTTCACAATACTGATTAGCTGCAGCGTCATTTATGCGGGTGAAGAGGAGGTCGTGGAGTTACTAAGTAATGGGAGTTTCTAGTAAAATGCCTCTATGTTACCCCTTCATAAAATGGGCTGGTGGAAAAACTCAGCTTCTGCCAAAACTGTATGCCTTTGTACCAGCTGAATTTAATCGATATTTTGAGCCTTTTCTTGGTGGAGGTGCAATGTTCTTTTATCTAATCTCAGTCAAAAATAAAAGATTCACGTCTTATCTTTCCGATATAAATTCAGAGTTAATCAACTCATATGCAGTTGTAAAAGACAATGTAGAAAAATTGATAGATGTTCTCAAAATATGTGAAATTAAATACAAAAAATCTCAATCAGAATATTATTATAAGTTAAGAGCTAATACCATAGCGGTTCCTGATATAGAAAGAGCTGCCAGGTTTATTACCCTTAATAGAACTTGCTACAATGGTCTTTATAGAGTAAATAGACTAGGAGTATTTAATGTTCCATGGGGAAAATACAAGGATCCTGTTATTTGCAATAGCAAAAATCTTAGAAACGTCAGTCTTGTCCTTCGTCTCTCCAAAGCTGCGATAAAGATCTGCGACTATAAGAAAATACTTCTTGGGAAGGCAAAAGAAGGAGATTTCATTTACTTAGACCCACCATACAATCCTACAAGTTCCACGGCATATTTTACAAAGTATACAAATACTGGATTCAATTATAAGGACCAAGAAGAGCTTTCAGCAGTCTTCAGAAAATTAGATGATAGAAAGTGCAAGATTTTATTAAGCAATTCAGATACATACTTTATTAAGGAACTTTACTCTGATTTTGCTGAATATATTACGGAGGTTGATGCAGTAAGAGCTATCAACTCTAAAGGTTCAAAGAGAGCAGGCCATAAAGAATTGATCATACGTAACTATTCACGATAATAATACGTGACAACCATGGCTGATATTTCTAAGCCTGTAAATCATGTTTCTGCAAATAGAATCAAGCAGATTAAAAATGAAGAACCCAGTCCTGCTTCTTTTTTACCGCAATCTGCTGCGTAGTTCACGCCACCTAATTCAAAAATCTGTTCATAAAAAAATTGATACAATTATATCCAAGCAAACCAATTGATTCGAAATTCATTTTCTATAAACTTATTGTAAGGAATACGAAGTTGTGACTAAATCTGATTATATATAACATAAGCATAAATATCATATCTTCTTAAAACCAAATCACCAACAACAAATAATCAATACCGATCGTTCATTACTATTACGAATTGTTTAGGACAGTATCGATGCTTGCTTCATAATCCGAAGGATCTATTGAATATTTTTTTTCTTTATTTCCGTGTTGTAATTGTAATTGTAATTGCAAGTCAATATGTGGATATGATCTGTAAGCCCTAATTATGGTATTATTGATCCTATCTTCATATTGAGTTGTATACTGTGTAATCACACTATTATTTCTATCTAAACTTTCATACACTTTTAAATTTATGCGAATTATTTCGTTAGTGGTTATCGGCAACCGATATCAGTGAAGACGACATAATATTCTTTGATTAACTTGAAAGCTTCAGAATTGTAATTGGCGGCTGAAGGTGGTTTAAAAAACCAATAGGTCATTTCCTGTTCTAGGGAAGCTCCAAACAAAAGTCTAGCAATATAGCAAAAACTAATAACAAACGCCGTTAGCATATCAACCAAATTATTTAAATCAAGTTGACTTCTTAGATCTTTGACCCTGTTCCTCAAGGTCACTTCTGTTATTCCTGCTGCATTTGAAATATCATGCTGTGTTATGTTTTCACCTGTTTTTAAAGACGATAAATAAAGAACCGTTGCTGCAAGTCCCATAGGGTCTTTTCCTGCTGATATTCCATTTTTAGCAACATCATTCATAATACTCATTGCTTGCCGCTTTGTTTTTTCGCTTAGGCTGACTTTATTTGCAACCTTAGCAATACATTTCATTGAATCAACTATTGGAACTTTAAGGTCGAGTTCAACAATCAATAGTCTATAAGCCCTTGAAAGGTATTTATGTCTAATATCGCCCGCAGCAGAAATATCCTTTAATGTTTTTGAAACCCCCATTTCCCTACACGCAATATATGCTGCAGCAGCTAATACTGTGGATATAGTCCTCCCACGTACCAATCCTCTTTCCTGAGCTTTCCTATAGATGTAAGCACTCTTCTCTACTACTGCATCTGATAAAACTAATTTATCCTTGAATACATCAAGCCAATTAAAAGCCTGTCTTAGATTGCGATGGGTAGAAGGTTGCGTTCTATAGTCCCATGTCCTTAATCTATCCATCCTAGAATGCATCTCTATGTCTATTTTGTGTCCACTAGCATCCCTGTCAGTCTTTCCTATAATGGTAGCGAGTCCCATGTCATGACTAGATAGAGAAGTCGAAACACCTGTTCTACTTTTAGCATTCATTTCTTCTACACTGAAAGCGCTCCATTCTGGTCTGTTACTTTCTTGTATTTTGTCTGAAATTACTATACCACAGTTACTACAAATAATTTCTCCAGACTCAGCATCCGTAATTGCTTTACCTTTATTGCACACAGGACATGTTATTGCTGTTATCGTTGAGTAGGAAGATGATGGTGATGTATCGTTCTGCTGAACCAATATATGCTTTTATCCTTCACAATAAACCTTTTTACAGTTATATTTTTTAATTAATTAAATTCTCGTGGTGTTTATGTGATTAAAAATCTTTTTGAAATCTCAATTCACGAACCAAATACTTTTTCAATCGTGTATATTAGTACCAATCCACTGCAGTGTTGGAGCACATATTTATTGAAGAATAGTCTATTGGTGACGGACAATAGATGGTATTATCAGAACGATTCATATCCATCCAGCGCTCTCTGAAGTAGTTGCAAGGGCAGCGACGGCTACAGGTACTGCTATTGATTTATCAATTAGGTTTTGTTAGATTCAATGCATAACCTGTATAAACGGAGTATTAGTCCAGCAATTCCCAAACCTTCTTAAGATCTTCTTTTAATGCATTATAATCGTCTAATTTTCGTCTATCTGATTCTTCAGATGGAAGATTTTCCAGCAGAGTTCTTTGCTGTTTATCTACCATATTGTTAACTGAATCCATCAGATTTCTAAGATCGTTCTTAGTAATCTCAAATACGGCCATTCCGTTAATCTTGTCAACTTTAAGTTCTTTAATCATATATTTTCCTATCATCTCCTCTCTAATACACATATACACATATCAAAAAATTCTATCTATACTTGCTTATTCCTCAGCGTTGTTTATTTGAGATATTTAAATATATAAAAATGTATATCTATATATAAAGATTATTCTGATAAAGGTAAATGAGTACATATATACACATATGACTCTATTCTTTATCTACCATTCAGAATAAAACTGCACCCATAATCTTTATAATGAAATTTAATTGGTAGTCGATTTCCACAAGGCGTCGCTTCTGAGGCTCTAATAAGATCTAATAAAAAAAGCTGGGTATTGCTCATACTATACTAAGTTAAGGAGCTGTGAGTTAAAGAATTTGGTCAACTCTATGTTTTATTGATTGTATTTAACAACGAATATCTATTTAGCCCAATCATAAAACATCCAGGCAGACCAGGATATCCATCAGAAGCAGACTTAGAAAAAAAGTGAAAAGCTTGAAGGATAAAGTCGAAGAAGTAAAAACAGCGATAGAATGTGTAGAAACATGATCCTGTGGGTTCTATAGGAATTTTCACGGTTTCATAGATAACTTACAAAAAGGAAGATTAGAAATAGACTCAAGAAAGAAGGACTTAAAGCTTCGCAAATTAATCCAGCTCTGAAACTATTATGAGAGTGATTGTACAATATTTAACGGAGTATATAAAGACAAATGGAAAATGGAGATAATTTGAGAGGTAATGTAAGCTCGGATAGGCATACCCCTTCATACGACACAAATTCCATTAACCGTGTAATAGAAAGAGCAAGCAAAGAAGACAATTTTATCAGTAACGCAGTAAGTTGCATAAAGGAAATGAGATTTCCAGCTTACAAGAAGGAAATTGTGGATTATGCTACTAGAAACGTTAATGCTGATTCAGATATGCTAGCACTTTTTGAAAGTCTCGATGGATACATAGAATATAGAGATCTATACCATGTACAAAAAGCACTTGAGGAAAATAATTCCGAAAAGAAAAAGACCTATCAGATAAGCGATCAGACACGTGATCAGCCTGATGTACGAAAACGCGATACAACTGCTGCTGACAATAGCATAAAGGATAGAGAGGCTGTAGACGAAACTGAATAGAGTAAACTCCATCCGGAAGTCTCACCCACAGCAATGTCAAATTTTATATGCAATATATGTGGCAAACCCTTTCAGAACCAAAATGATCTGGTACAGCACCAGCGTTTCGAAGGAACAACTCCTTCTTAACCTCCCTTTTTCGATATCTAGTATTCCACCAAAATAAGCTAGATAGTAACTACCAACTTCAAAGAATTACTACTCAGTTTAATAATTTCATTCTGTAATTTTTCCGAACCATGACAAAAGTTGGAATTAAATGCACTGATAAATATATGCAATACATATTAAGAAAATAAGATATATCTTTCTAATCTCTACTTCTTTTCGAAGTGTAATCGATATTTCTGTTGAATAATGTGCTTGCATTTTACACCACGAAACTTATGGTCAGGGCATGAGCAAATCCAGCCCAATTCCGTAGAGCGGACATCATATGAAATGTGCCAGATTCTGAATTTACGTTGGATGAAGTTTCGCTAATTCTTTTTACTGAATGGTTCATACCCGCAATTATTTTCCCTTGCTTTTGCCTGTCTATAGCTGTTTGCTTGTTGAGAAATTAGTAATCCCATAGGATTTGCTAAAAAGTAATTTCCTATTTCTGAAATAGGAGATCTTCCTAACAAGTTTATGTAGACTTTTATATATCAGACTTGTGTAACTAACTTATTTAACTTTCATCAACATATACATTAATGCTTTTTGAACATGTAGTCTATTTTCGGCCTCCTCCCAGACAACAGATGAATTTCCATCTATCACCTCAGCGGTTACCTCCACGCCGCGTTTAGCAGGCAGACAGTGCAGAAAGATTGCATCTTTTTTTGCTAGTTTCATAATTTCGGAATTTACCTGATATTTTGGAAGGAAAACTAGCTGCCGACTATTTTTTTCTTCATCTTTTCCTATTGAAACGAACGTATCTGTTATTACGACATCAGCATCTTTAACAGCTACAACTGGATCTTCAGTAACTATTACCTCGGCTTCTGTCTCTTCTCCTTCCTTCTTTGCCAATCTTACTATTTCATGCATTGGTTCGTAACCTCTGGGACATGCTGCAGTCACGTTGATGCCGGTCTTCGCACAACCAAGCAATAAGTCATTGCAAACATTGTCACCATCTCCCATCCATGCAAGTCTCAATCCTTTTAGTTTCTTCTTGTTTTCTTGAATCGTTAGAAGATCAGCAAGTATTTGACATGGATGGAAAGTATCAGAGAGTCCATTTATAATTGGAATAGACGCAAAGCTGGCTAACTTTTGGACATCAGCATGATCATAGACTCGCGCAATAATGCAGTTGAGATATAGCGATAATGTCCTTGCTGTATCTTCTATTGATTCTCCACGGGATAATTGGATATCATTGAAATTAAGATATACTGTATTTCCACCTAACTGAAACATTCCAGCCTCAAAGCTCACTCTTGTTCTAGTTGACGGCTTTTGGAATATCATCCCAAGGATCTTGCCTTTCAGTAATTGTCGCGACTTTCCACTCTTCAATTCTTTTTTTAAATCACTGGCTGATTTTATAATTGAAAGAATTTCATTTGAACTTAAGTCCAGAAGGCTAAGAACGTCCTTGTTACTTAAGCAAGTCCTCAATTTCTTCATCGGAAAGATATACTACATTATCTTTTTCTTGTGTCTGTGCCTCTTCCGAACCTCCTTTCTGTTTCCTTGACTCTTTGCCATCTGTTTGTTTTTCAGATTTTTGTAGATTTGTCCCTTCTTGCTCCTCTTCTTCCCTTCTTCCATTCTTGTCTTTGTCTTTTCGGCTAAAGAATCTACCAAAACGACTCTTCTTCTTCCCTTCTCCCGGTTCTCCCTTTTCGATCACTGCCTGTTGGTTTTCGATTCTTACAGGAGGCTCCTGCATCAAAGTTGGTTGAGTTGGCTGCCTTTCCAAAGGCTTTATTTCCTCCTCATTCTCTTTTTCTATTTTGGGAACAATGGTAGACATAGAAGATTCTTGGTTATTCGCAGCTGTAGGTATTGTTGATATCGAGGGTATGGGTGTTGTAGACTTTGGTTCTTCTTTTGTGGTTGTTGTATAGGCACCTAATGTACCCATAGTACTAACTGTATTTGGTTTTTGTGTTTCTGTGTCAGGAACTTTTGGAATGGGAGAAGTTATATCAATCATAGACACATCACCAAATATTGATTCAAGGAACTTGTCAGAGTCGAAAGTGATTATGTTATCATAGTCCTGTCCAACCCCTAGATAGACAATTGGTTTTGATGTTATATGAACTATAGAAATTGCAGCTCCACCTTTTGCATCAGCATCTGTTTTAGTTAAAATAGCGCCATCAAAATTAGTATATTGGAAAAATTCTCTTGCTTGATTAATAGTATCATTGCCAGCCAAGGAATCACCTATAAATAATTTCACATCAGGTTTTACTACCCTGACAATTTTACTGATTTCATCCATTAGATTCTTGGCAGTCTGCATTCTGCCAGCCGTATCTATTAATACTGCATCAATATGGTGCTTTCTTCCAAAATCGACTGCATCTCTTGCTACTGCTGAAGGATCTGCACCATACCTTTGAGAAATAACTTTTAATGATAATTTTTCTGCATGTTGAGTTAGCTGTTCAATTGCACCTGCTCGATGAGTATCCCCAGCTGCTAAAACTACAGAAATGCCATTTTTGCGTAGAAGATGAGCCATCTTTGCAACTGTGGTGGTTTTTCCGGTTCCATTGATTCCAAGGAATACAATAACAAATGGTCCGCCCCTAGCCTCTCTCTTCACTTTAATTTTCTGTATTAGATCTATCTTTCCTGCTTTGGTAAACATTTCTGCAATTGTACTTTGAATGTTGGTTCTGATTACATTCTCTATATTATGTTGCCCTCTCTCCAACTTTACCCCCACTAATTCTCTTTTTAATTTCGCGGAAAAATTATCAATTACTTCTTGTGCAACATCGCTTTCCAACAGTGCAAGTTGTAAATCAAATAGATTGTCATCGATCTCTTTTTCAGAGATCTCTTTTTGACCTATGTTTTTTATTCCTACACTTGATAATGCCTTTTTAAGCTTGTCAAACATTCATGTTCAGCCTAATGAGAGTGTGGTTGTCCGCTGTTACGGCTATATGCTTGGGGAGGTGATTTGGCCCCAGTACCGGTTTGCTGTAACATCTGGTTAACCTGCCCTTGAATTTGCTCCATACGCATTTCTATCTGTTGTTTTTGGACAGCAAGTTGTCTTAAAGCTACCTCAAATTCTTTTATTCTAGATTCAATATAATTAACGGTATCTTCTCTACTTTTCTCTATAGTAACTCCTGCTCCTACGTTTACCAGCAATTTCTTCACAGGTGGTACTAAAGCTCTTATATAAACTCCAATTCCAACAGGCATTAATGATTCAACTTCTGATTCGCCTGTAACGTTTTGAATAGCAGAAGAAGCAAGGCGAGCCTCTCCGATCAATCTTGTAACAGTAGCTTCACGAGTAATGGTCTCATTCATATATGCCTCAAGGATTCTTGACTGTTGAACCATTTCGTTAATTTTCTGTTCTATTGCAGCCTGCTGATTAGTTTCATTGCTCATTTAAGTTCAATTTTCAAATCTATCTTATAACTGTGACTAGTCAATTTAACTTTTTATAGTGTTATTAATAGAGTTTGCCAAGGAGACAGGAAACTACATATATATTCTTACATCTATAAAAACAAGGAAAATAGTCTAGTAGTACGACAAGCATTATTAACTCTATACTCTCTCCATAGGAGTTTAAACTGTACCTTTTGAACGATGCCATGGTTTTGTCCTTTTTGATTCTTATGAAACTGTGCTTATATTAAAGCTTATGAATTGTTAAGAACAAAGATAACAATGTAAATTTCGGAACGCTTTCAATATAATCATAAAGCAATTCGCTGAAGCTGCTATTATCATATTTATTGATTCAGTTTCGATAGCTAATAATGGTCGGGTACAATTTATGCAAGCATCAACCCTGTTGTTTGTTATGGGGATAAAATTGTAATAGTGTCTACTATATTCTCTACTACATTTGCACCAGCATAAGATATTCAGTCTTCTCGGCAGCAGCACTGTTACTGTCTGGTTGTATTCGTCAGAATTCAAAAATAACTATTTGATAATAATATGTATAGAAAATATGTTAGCAGTGTCAATTTTGTTATGCTATTGGAATATTATTTGATTTTTGAATTGGAATTCTTAATGTAACGATACCATCTGCATATTTTGCTGTTCCAACCACTCTATTGTCATCATTAATCGAAATAGGTAATACTACCTTCTTGTCTAATCGAGTAGGTCTATGTCTGTAATATATTGTGCCAAGGTTTTCCTCTGGTTCTCTACTTGCACTGATTGATAATATATTTTCGATTATTCTAAGCTTGATGTCCTTCTTTGCGAAGCCTGGCAAATCAATTATAACAATTAAATCGTTTCCATCTTCTACCATATCTATGGCCGGCATCACAAATTCATAAAATTCTCTTGACCTATTCCCCAATTCCTTCATAATCTCTTTAGTCATATATTGCCCAAATCCCATATCTTAACTTCCTAATATTGATATAAATCCTTTCTTTTAAAATACTTATGCGTGCTCCTTCTTGGAATCTTTTAATTCCATTTTAACCTAGTATGAATGAATAATTAGGATGATAATCGTTGTCACTACCTTCCATCACTAAAAACTCCAGTGTAAGTTATAAAAACAATCGTATAGATTACTTGCTTATAAAAGATATGTACAACGAGAAATTTTCTATTTGTAAAAAACTTGAGTGTAAGTGAAATTCAAGGTGCATAAAGGAGTAGTCAAAAATGATTCTGGTTCGGAATAAAGTACAGGGAATAGCAAATAGTAAGATGTGGGACAGATTATGCATAAAGAAGTAATGATGAAAAGATATATTGTCAGTTAACTTGTTCTGGTTTTAAATATTTATTTTCACCACCCGCAATAAAATGGATACAAGAAAAACATCTTTACAAATAACATACAAAACTAGCAAAACTAATACTTGCTTACTGCAATGTGGTTGTAGTAATTATTATATTATAGCAACCGAAATGAGATCAGCTAGACAGAAAGTATTGTGGTAGAAGGTTTAAATCTCAACTTGAAAAGTTGGTCTTTGTTTTCTCTAAAATACACACAGAGTATTTTTAATCTGACATTTGAACTGCATGATAACTAGATTTACAAATAGGGCATGAGAAATGGTCGCACAGACAGTCTGTACAAAATCTACGTGCAGCTTTAAATTCTGAAATACTATCGTAATAAAGGCAATTTTCGCAAACGAGAATTTTTTGTAATCGAGGATTATCAGTGGATGCAAATTCTCCAGACAATTTCACATTTAAATTTCAACTGTCAATATATACTTTAGTTACGTTGATTCCTAAGCATTCAAGACTAAATATTATAAGTTTTATTATCTAACTATTTTATTTTATAGGTCAGAAAATTACATATTACAAAAACCATTTTACTACGGGTCAAAACACAAAAGTATTGATCAGCATTTTATTACCGTTTTTCAGAGGTGTTGGTGCTGTTCCATTCATAATGTCTCTAGCATTAGTCATGCCAAGTTCTGTTAATTGCTTATCCAGTAAGTTCAGGTGTACAAGCACCCATTGGCCGCTCTGTAATGCCATACAAGTTTCATTCAATTGCACCCTTGCTGATTGAATCAAAAGAGATATCTCTATTATGGTGTTGCCAACCATTTTTGTTCCAGGTATGGTGGGAGCTAAAAACTTGAAGCATGAGACCAAGGATATGAAATTGTCATACGTTGGAAGTAGAATTACTCCGAGGCAGATAATAAAAAAATTAAGATACTATTAAGATGTTATTGATAACCTGATGGCGTTATACCACAAGAGTTCAATTTTGGTCTGCTTGTCTTGTATATCATCTTCATCTCTATCAAGTGTTGTGAACAATGGAAATAAATAAAAAAAGGAATATTCAACATATATAGTGGCGGAAGCATTTTTAACTTAATCTTAATAAGAGCTGATACGCAGTAATCTTAATGCAGTAGATGCATAAAAATGAAGACAAAGATTTTGACACATTCCTCTGATTTGAATGAAATTTTACTGGCCAAATTAAATCAGGTCGGGCTGACCGGCGAAACTATTGATTATAATCGACCCCTATCGCCGCAACTCCTAGATGCGGAGGTACTTGTAACTGGTTTTAGTAATATCGATAAGACAATTATAGATTCTTGTCCAAACCTAAAGTTAGTGCATCAGACAGGTATTGGAGTTGACAATGTTGATGTTGGCTATTGCACATCAAAATCAATCTTTGTAGCAAATGTCCCACTCGCCAATGCTGTTTCAGTGGCTGAACACACTCTTTTTCTCATATTATATTTGGCAAAGAATGTGACAAATACTTCAGCTTCTGCTACCAGGTCAAGTTTACTGGAAAGAAGAGTAGCTGGCGTTCTGGGTTCTGAGGCTCAAGGAAAAACTCTTACTGTTGTTGGTCTTGGGGCCACTGGCTTGGAAGTAGCGAAGCGGGCAAAATCTTTTGGTATGCAAGTAATTGCAGTAACAAGGAATCCCTTTTTGAAAAAGCCGGGCATTGATAAGGCGTATTTTGTAGACAATATAGGCGGGCCTGAGATCCTTTCAGAATCTATTGCCAGAGCAGATTATGTTTCATTGCATACTCCACTTACAGAGGATACAAAGAATATGATAGGGGCAAAGGAGTTAGGTTTGATGAAAATATCCGCCTTCCTGGTAAATGTTGCCCGGGCTCCAATAGTAGATAAAGAGGCGTTATTTAGGGCATTATCCAATAACAAAATCTCCGGAGCTGCATTTGATGTATTCTGGGAAGAACCAGCGGATCCTAATGATAAACTACTGAAACTCTGCAATTTCGTGCTTACTCCGCATATTGCAGGATGGACTGCTGAATCAGTAGATGCAATAGCAAGGATAATAGTAACCAATATTGAACGCTTTTCACAAGCACAAGTTCCGTTAACACTAGTGAATTCAGAATTAGCCTATTGAATATTTGTCTCTGTACTGTTGGGATACGTGATACTGCAGACACCGTTTGAAAGAATGAGTATTTGCTTTATATTTTATTTCTTTCTGCATGGTTCTTCTTCTCAATCACCCCGCTTCTTTTGTAGTTGAAGCCAAAAGATGATCTGATAACTGACATGCCACCGTCTTTCAGCTTGTCATGATGCCTTCATGACTGATGTAATTCTCTTACTACACATTGACCTTGTGAATATCTATCTACACTTGTCCCTAACTGATGAATATTTAGAAATATTAAGGTGGTATCGCTTACTTGTAATATGTGTATACCCAGATTCATGTTGTAATGTTTACTATATATCCCAATTGATATTAATTAGCTTTTTAGTAGTAGCGCCCTCAGCAATGTTGCTTGTACCTATTAAACTCGTTGTAGGAGTGGTTATCTCGTCAGCAGTTCCTATTCTCCTTTTCTCTCATGCATAGATGTTATCCTTGGCCATTGTGAATATCAGTAGTCGATAGAGTTTTGGATCTCTTCTTGTCACATATAACTACTACTTTTTTTTATCAACTCTTACTTCAACTTCACTTCCCTCGTAATTTAGATTCATGCTTGCATACGGATATTTGTAGTTGTTGAAATTAATCACACCCCCTCTGAATACAGCAATAGTGGTCGTATTACTATAGATTGTTTGTAATTGTTTATTCGATCTCATATCCGAGATGAAATGCTGATCTGATACCAAAAGAATTTTTTCAGTTTTAATTGGTAGAAAGAGGAGATCCCTGAAATCTGAAAATCCGTATGCAGTCTTGTTGTATACATAACTGAATATCCAGGAATAAACTGGACTTGAAACTATAGTTGTACCTTTACTCCCAGTGCTACTGTCTCCAAGATACCTTGCGACAAATGTTGCTGCTTGAAATTGGCTAGAAACGTTTGTTGTTATCAGCATAGTGGTGCTTACTAATCCAAAAATCCCTATTGCTGAAATTACGATAAATGGTAGTATTTTCTGAATCCTCTTCTTACTGATTTTGTTTGGTAGATCTACAATCAGTCTAGCCGATGCAATAGAAAATGCGGGTAATACGGGAATCCAATAAAAATATTGGACATATCCTATAAAATAAAGTAAGACGATATATGGAATAATCCACAGCAAAATAAAGAAATCTCTTTTCACAGCTGCGTAAATAAATCCAACCGTACCTAGCACCAATAAAACTGGATCGGTTTGGAAGAAGATGTTTACCCCATCTGACAATGTCTTATCGCGCACATGTCTCTCTGTTCCCTGATATAGGACACCACCCAGCCAATAATTAAACTGACCAAGCGACATACTGTAAGCCGGCCAAAGTAGTGGTATCAAAATTACAGGAATAAACCATAATCCCAGTGTCCTTAGATTCCCATTGTAACTAAGCTTTAGCATATGGTCTCGCAACTCTTTTTTATCATTGTTATTATTTCTGTATACAAGAAATCCAACAAGTGGAATCATTGCAAATGCTGGAATTTTTGTAAATATAGCCAATCCCAAAAAAACACCTGAAAGTAAAATTGATGGGATGTTTTTTTCCTTGTTGCTATTATTATTGTTAGTATTGTCGTTATTTGAAGAGGAACTTTTTGTATCACGATAATAATAGACTGCAAATAATATAGAGGATAGAAGAACCGGTAGAAGGATGGAATCTAATAATATCCTTCTGGTAAGCCATGTTATCGGCATTACTGCAAATAAAATGGATGCAATAAATGCGATATTTCTGTTATAGCGGCGTTCTGATATTTTATATAAAAGAAAAGTATCAACCACGGCAAATACTCCCATCAGTACCCTGGGAACAAGATAAAGCGTTTGAATTGAATGTAGTATATTACTATCAGAAGAAGAAGGATTCAACAAGAAATTTGGATAACCAATTACCTTAAATACGCCTGCCAAAAAGAGCTGCCCAAAATAAGGATGATCATAATATGGATTCACTCCTTCAAATAATTCTTGGGGGCCAAAACCACTCAATACATGCATGGCCCTTCGCATGTATACACCTTCATCATAGAACACATCAGGAAATCCCACGGGATTCCAAAGATGTGTAAATGTAGCTAATACTAAAGGTATAGCTAGTAAGAAGACAGAATTAAGATGATGATTATTGATATTGTTAACTATTATATTTTTGAGCCTAGATATTTTTATGGACCAGGAATTCCTTTTATTATCATTATTTTTAAGTCTTTTTTAATCCATGAACAAACAATTTGATTTCACAAACAGTCTAAATCCAGAATAATATTGACTGTTTCTATAAAAATAGGTTTGAATATGGCTTTCTTAAATCTAGTTTTAAGCAAAAGGCTACAATCCTCTGCACTTGCAATAGTAAAAATACTATATAGGACCCCCAGAGTCACTACTGTTGCCGGCAAGATCAACAGGGACTATTGAAATTACATGCATACATTGCATGCGAGTTAACAAAGCAAAAGGAGAAAATAGCAAGAATGGGCATTATGAGGAATGGCAGTAAAGCTAGTTATAGGATCTAGAGGAAGTAAAGCCCAATCACTTATCAAAAAATTGCGTATAAATGGGAAGATATAAAATATATAGATTCATAAAATATATTCATCCTAACTTTTACACTTTGACTTTATTTTTAATATAACTTGATCAGCTTTTTATATTCCAGGAGTGCTTTTTAAGTAAAATGGGTCGAGTCGATAAAGGCGTCAATTGTAGTGTCCAAGGTTGCGACAAGACAGCGGAACGTTCGATGAGTGGAAATAAGGCAAGCATGGCAGGAGATTTGGTGGTTAATTCATCAAACAGAAGAGTGTATTTGTGTAGAGAACACTACAAAGAATGGAAAAAATCCACCAAGGAAGATCGTGAAAACGAAAGGGCCCGTTGGGGATAGAAGCATATAGCATGGTTTTTATTTAAATAACAAGAACCTATCCCAAAATATCCTCCGGTATATAATTATGCAGCAAGACAGATGTACTAGTCCAAGGTAATCTCCGCTTTCTTCTCATATCTAACCAGTAGTTTTCTGAATCTGTTGTGCCATGAGTTTGTTCTTTCTACAACAACCCATCTTCTTGTTGTCGTATGTATTATGTTCTTTATCCGTTCTTCTTCTCCCCTATGAGGTATATTAGTAATGTATCTTCTTTTGATAGATTCTCTTTCTATTTCTGAAAAGTCGTATCCTTTATCAAGACATACACAGATTCTGCTTATATGATGGTTTTTTAACAACTATACTATCCAGCGTATCTTTTGCAGCCTTCATGTCACGAGTATTGGCAGCTGTGATCATAACAGATAACGGAGGAATACCTTTCTTGTCTACCAGCACATGACGCTTTGTTCCTATTTTACCTCTATCAGTAGGATTGGAACCTATCTGTCAGATCCCCCTAAAGGAGCTTTCAGAGATATACTATCTATCTACTGACTGCCATCCATCCCCATTCAATACCATGGATATCGTCGTATACTTCTAATAACATGGCCCATAACTTCTGAAATACTCCTTTACCAATCCACTCTTGAAATCTTCTATGACCTGTGTGTGGAACCAGAACCATATTCTTTAGGAAGCATCTTCCACTGGCATCCAGTTCTCAGCATATACAATACACCGTCAAGTACTTTTCTAAATGGTACAACTGGACGTCCTATTGTTTCAACCGGCTTTTCAGCAGGGAGTATGTTCTTTACCTCATTCCATAGATCACCTGGAAGTATTATCGTTGGAAGGTGTTTCTTCTTTTTGTAAACACCGATCATTGATAAAATATAAGAACATCCGAGCTATATCCTTATCTGTTAAACAAAAACATCAGATCTGTATTTTTGGGATAGGCTCAAAGTCAATAACCACTCGACATCGTGACAAATTCGCACATTATAAGACACAAATACAAAAAAATCCTTACACTAGGGGGACTTGACTACACAACTCTATATTTTTAATATAACATTGTGAATACTTGAGGAGACACCAACACGTATCAATGGGTTCCAAGTGAAACTTCAATTTTATTTCAACTCTTTGGAACTGTGGTTGGCAAAAATACAAAGCTTTAATTCAGCTCGGGGGATACTTCTGTGTCCAGTAAATAAATATGCGTCTTCTTCAACTACATTCTGACTTTATAGAGTACGAACCTGTCGCTAGGGAAATTAAGGATGCAGAAGACAATGTTTCCAAATCCAAAGTTCGATTGGAAGATCTTGTTGTTGTACTTATTGCTATAGAAAACGATGATGATGAGAGTGTTGCAAGTATTGCAGCTGGAGAAATTAAAAAATACTTAGACACAGTAAAGAGTAAGAGGTTACTGATTTACCCATATGCACATCTTAGCTCTAACCTTGCCGCTCCTGCAACTGCTGTTGGAATTATAAAGGCAGTTGAAAATATTGCAAGAGAGTCAATAGATGAGGTTCATAAAGCGCCTTTTGGGTGGACCAAGGCTTTTGATATTAGAGTTAAGGGACATCCATTGGCAGAAAATGCCAAAGTATTAACAAGACAACAACAGCAACAACATCCTTTAGATAAAAAAGGTGTAGGTGACAGCAGCGGTGGCGATCTAAGTATTGGTGCTGCTACGACTACTGCTACTAGCCAGTCGGAAGAAAAAGTGTCATCTGCTCTAAAAGCAGAAGAAAAATTACAATCACTCTGGTATATTTTGCATCCAGATGGAATGCTGACTCCTATCAATGAATATAAATTCAAAAATCAACAAAAGAATTTGCATGCTCTTGCAAATTATGAAATGGCAAAGAAGAGAGTAGTAGATGAACAGCCACCACATGTTAGATTAATGAAAAAGATGTCAATAGCAGATTACGAACCGGCCTCCGATGTGGGAAATATGCGCTTCTATCCGAAGGGAAGATTGATGAAATCGCTCATAGAACAGTACGTGACTAAAATGGTGATGGAATACGGTGGTATAGAGGTTGAGACACCAATCATGTACGATTCTAAACATCCCTCTATGGAAAGTTACTTTAACCGGTTTCCTGCACGGCAATACAACATCGCTGCAGATGGCAAGCAACTATTTTTGAGATTTGCCGCCTGTTTTGGACAGTTTCTGATGGCCAAAGACTTTCAGATATCATACAAACATTTACCTTTAAAGCTCTATGAGCTTACTCGTTATAGCTTTAGAAGGGAAAAAAGTGGTGAGTTGGTCGGCCTGCGACGTCTGAGGGCATTTAGCATGCCTGATTGCCATGCAATGTGCAGGGATATGAACCAGGCAAAGGAGGAATTCCTCAAGAGGTTTGAATTATCCATTAGCGTAATTAGCGCACTTGGATTATCTATTGAAACGGATATGGAAATGGCAATAAGATTTACTCAAGACTTTTATAATGAAAACAAGGACTTTGTGAACCAACTGGCTAGCAGATTTGGCAGACCAGTTATTGTGGAGATGTGGAAAGAGCGATTCTTTTATTTTACGCTAAAGTGGGAATTTAACTACATTGATAATTTGAACAAGGCCTCTGCACTTTCCACAGACCAAATAGATGTTGAAAACGGTAAACGCTATCAAATTGAATTTGTTGATGAGGATGGCAACAAAAAGAACCCTATTATATTACACAATTCGCCTAGCGGCGCGATAGAGCGCGTCATATATGCATTATTGGAAAAGGCTGCTAAAATTTCAAAGTCAGGTGGTGGAGTACCTTCATTTCCTCTCTGGCTTGCACATACGCAGGTCCGATTGATTTCTGTTGCCCGGCAACATTTGGTTCTCTGTGAAAAAATAGCTGCAGAGCTTTCTGGTAAACAAATTAGGACGGACATAGACGATAGAGATGAGTCTGTTGGAAAGAAGATCAGGGATTCAGAGACTGAGTGGATCCACTATACTCTTGTAATAGGCGATAAGGAAATGCAGACAGAAAAAAAATTTGTAGTTCGTGATAGAAATGCAGGCAAGCGACTTGAAATTACATTGCAGGAGCTTGTTGATAAGATAAATGTCCAGACAAAAGACAAACCATATCTACCGCTAAACCTGCCGAGGCATCTTTCGCAGAGACCTCAAATCATGGTCTAGGTTTTCATGTACGACCGATGATCCATTGATTTATTTCTATGTAGAACAAGATAGTATCTGTGCTATGCGTATGAGTCATACGGAATACATTAGCAGTTGAATAAAACGTTCGCCCGAGTGTCTATCTGCATATATGCATAGATGCTACCACCGTTGCAAGTAAGTAGGGATAAGTTATTAAATTACTCATGGACATAGTGACGGTTGAAGAATATGATTTCATCAAATTAAATTGATTGGTTGATTGCTGTCACTTCATATGAATATGAATATCATAACAGATAATAAAAAAATTCATTGGTCGTGGCTTTCATTAGATGTTACTCCCGGTACTAACGTTTTAGCCCCGCATTATTGGGCTCTACCGCTATCATTAGTACTCTCACGCCGTGCCGGCATTAAAAGTATTTTAATTGCTTTTGTCGATGTTTTTATATTATTTACGCTGTATTGAAGGCAGGAAGTTTTCCCAGTCTTCCTCATCACTTACCTCGTCTTTGAGAAAATCCTCAAATATTTCATGGGTAACAAGGTCTTTCATATGATATTTTTTTGTCAAGTTATTATATTTTTCAATAGCACATCTCTCGCCTTTGAGTACAAGTTCTATTATTGAATTAAGATCATGTGGATCATCAGGAGGCGGGGAAAAACCACATGTAGAAGATCCCATCAGGTCTGTAGTTGGCTTTCCACCAAGCTCAAGTAGCCTGTTAAGTAGGATTTTTGCATGATTCATTTCGTCAGTTGATTGCATTTCAAGTTTTTCCTTAAGTTGTTCCGCATCCATACCCTGCATAACCTGAGCATAGAGGAAGTATTGGTAATGAGCTAACCATTCATCAGCATATGCGGAGTTTAAATCCTTTATCACTTCATTTACATCGATTTCGACTATCTGTTTCCCTTTTTGTCCCATAGGCTAAACTAGTGTAGATCATGGCTTAAAGCAGTTAGAGATAAATTGTTTCTAATCTATATATAATCTTCACAATTTATTTATAATACTAGCCAATATATCATAACATTACAGTTTGAATGCGAATGTGTATCTAGATAACCTCTCGCAGATTTTATTTTTAGATTTAATGGAAAATGTAGATCTTGAACATCGTTTGCTTTCACAAGCACAAAAAAAGAGCCGTTAAAAATATTTACTAGCCTCTTTTCTGAAAATAATATGCTTTGTTGCATAACTCCGATATTGGCCAGAGATACGACGATGAATCTGTTTGTGTAACAATAAACATATCTGATTAAGAATAAAACATATTGAAATCGTTAGCATCTTGCGATTTATTTAGTTACGTGACAGCGCACTGTAATACTAATGGTGATGGTTAATGCTCCACATGGCGTCATTATTGCATTTGTTATTATTATTTTACATAATTTTGTGATAGTATTCTGAAGAGAGTTTGTGTTGCCATGGTACCTTCTCGGTAATCACCATTTCTTAGAGCAACCTCAACAATATCCAATCCTATTAGTTTTGCAGATATATCTATACTTTTGATGATCTGTAATACTTCAAAAGGGTTCAACCCAAATGGTTCTGGGGTTCCCGTACATGGAACATAGGGCAAATCATATACGTCTATATCAAATGATATGTAGATCTTTTTATCTACTGTTGCCCTTCTTAGATACACCAACAAATTGTCAATTCTATTGTGAATGTCCCAAGCATCAAAAGTAACGACTCCATTTTTTTCTGCCATATTATTTTCTTGTCTATCTGTCTGACGTATTCCAATTTGGATTAAGTTCTTGCCTGATATGTAGCCATCATTTATTATATGATAAAATGGGGTCGTATGACACATCCTCATACCATCATATTCTGGTTTCATATCCCTATGGGCGTCAAAATGAATTATAAGTGGCTTTTCGGAGGATAATGCCTTCATTTGATAATAAGACAGTGTATGTTCTCCACCTATCATTACAGGTAGTTTTTTGGCTTCATATAATATGGAAGTTATTTTTGGTATCGTCTTGCCCAGAAATGATAATGTACGCGTGATATTGCCGATCTGCTGTCTATTTTCCTTCTCATCATCTTCATCTTTTCTTTCTCCCCCTTCTGTCTGTGTAGGAATCTTTACATCTCCAAGGTCATAGATTTTGACTTTATCATAAATATCTACTTTTTCATCGAGGATAAAAGTTTCCGTCTGTCGTGCAGAGGTTAATCTAATTGTTTCAGGTCCTCCGGAGGTTCCTTTTCCAAAACTTGTCGTAATATCTACAGGAATACCATAAACCACCACACTTGATTCCTTAAAGGAAATTTTGAGAGGGATATCTGCAAAACTATACCCTGCTTTTGTTTTTTCAGGAACAATGAATAGAGGTTGAAGAAATTCAAGAGCAGCATCACTACTGGTAGTAGCAGTCTCATTCTCCTCCTTCTTCAATACTATTAAGGAATTAACCACACTATATACATTAATTGCTTTTTTGTGTTTTTCTCACGTAGGCGATATTACTATATAGTACTATTACCATTATCGTAGGACGGTTATTCAAGATGGCTATTTTTAGGTAAACAGCGCCGTATAGTAGTCGAGCTAAAAACTAACTAAACTAACTGCTTTGTTGCATAACTCCGTTATCCGTCAGTAACAGCAGAAATATATGCCTTCATAGTGACGACTCAAGTATAATTAGGGATAGGCTGTAGTGAAATAGTCAATATTTTGCGATTTATTTAGTTATTGCAACAAAGCAAAACTAACTAAAAACTGACTTGGAGAGTGCAAAGAAGATCGTTTTGATTTCATAAGAAATAATTTTTTGTCTTGCATATACCCAAAAAACACATGCAAACATACATACACGCAACCTCTACCGTCATTTGCTCCAGAACAACTCATCCAAGTTTGATTGGTGTGGTTTGCCTAGAATCGATTTGAAGTTAAAGTTCAAGGATGATAAAAGCTGATCGAACGTTGCCTCCATAGCTTCAAGGTATTTTTCTGTATCAATTTCTTCTGCTTTTACTAACTCTACAGGTTTGACACCGTCTCCTGTTTTTGTTTTGACATATGAAATAATATCTCCTGCCTTGATCTCCTTCCCTATATCCAGTAGTAATTTCGCAGCCTTGATGTGTTGTGGTAGTCCCTTGTAGTTTTCAACTTCTCCATCTCTGCCATCTAGTGAAGTTGCTTTGGTACGAGCTATAGTCATTGTTGATGATGTTGTTGTAGTATTACTACTTGTGATCTTCTTTCCATACTTCGCAGGAGACTTGTTTACCATTACATTAAAGCTGAGGTCTGAGTGCGGTATTTTTCGAGATTCTAAATTTCTGGCATTTTCTTGGATAATTTTTTTGATCTTTTCTTTAGCAGACTCAAAATCCTTTTCTGAATTTACCTTACTTAAAATATCTAAAATATTGTAAAATGCATGCCGTATGAATGGGGGAGTATGTGATTTCTTTCCGGTAAGACCTTTGACATCTACTGTGCCATCTGCTAGAACACCCAGATAATTTTTCTTTAGTTCACTAAATACCACATACCGGTATTGCTTGTCTGTTTCAAGATCGACGCCAAGATTGCTTCTTGCCCAAGCAGATATTTCAGATACTGTTGCCTCGGAGGGATTTTTTAAGAAAAGAGAGTCAGTATCTCCATATATCACATTAATACCTATTGCCTTGCATTTCTCAATTGTCTTTGTTGTGGTAGTCCTCCCAATAGCGGCAGTTGCATCTGCTACTGGCAAGCAGTAGAGGGGAAATATCTCTGCTCCCATTACCCCGTAACTGGCATTAAGAATTACTTTAATTGCCTGGCTAACTACATTATATAATTGCCGCTCTTCAGGACCAAGAGTCTTATTTTTAGATAAGTGTTTGTAGTAGTTCACCCTTAAATCACGGAGCGAGCCGATCAAAAGAGATGTTAGCCCTCTTCGTTCTTTGCATATCCAGTGTGTAGTCCCCAGTATCTGCAGATTAGGATCATTTTTACAGGATTGATGTGGGCAGTTTACAGTCTCATATGACAGGTTGTGTACCTTAATGATGCTTGGATATAGGCTTGCAAAATCCACAACAACAACATTAAAGTGAATACCAAGCGTAGGTTCCACCACTAATCCACCACGATACTTCTTTTCTTTTATTATAGCGGTAGTTGAAGCACTGCCTTTTGCTTGCAGTTCATCACGCCTTGGAATCAGTACGTTTCTCTGGCGATGTTCGTAATATAACATCCCCCTAATCCACTGGTTAACACCAAAACGCGCAATGTCGTCTATAGATAGCCTACTGATTCTTGCAATGACTACCAGCAGTTTCATCAACAAATTATCATTGAAACTAGTTAATTTAAAAGTCAGATCAGCGTCTTTAAGACAATATTGTGCCAATTTCTGCATTGATAGTTCACCGATATCACCTTCAAATTCAATTTTGCTATCATTTAGCAAAGCTTCGCAAATTGCATTAAGTGTATATTCTGAATACTTGTGACTAAAAGCATAGATTTGTACCGATCTATTCTGAAAGGTCCTAAACAAGTCAATATGCAATCCATGTCTTATTTGAACTGGCTCAGCTTGAGCACCTCGTTTTATGAAAGACTCCCGTTTGATTATGATCGGAATCTCATTTTTTGGGATAGAGACTTTGCCGATTGGATCGATTCTCGGATCCTGGGATCTAGCATAAAGGTATGGCAGATCAAAATCGTCACCGTTATATGTAATTACAACTGGGTAAGAGCTGATAATTTTGAATGCTTTTTGCAGTAATTCTTTTTCAGTATAGCAAATTTCTGCTTCAGGAATTAAAGGAGTACTAGTGCCATTATCATTGGATTTACCTTGTTGTTCTAATACCAGCACCTTTTTGAACCCATCATTTCCAACAAAACCGACTGCAGTAACACGTCTATCATGGTCACGGGGGGTGGGCATTCTACCTTCTTCAGATTCAACCTCAATATCAACAGAAATCCTTCTTAGGTCAGGAATGGGCTGATTGAGAAGTTCTGCCCAAGTCGTAATATATTGTTGGTATTCATTATTATCGTTTTTATTATTATCTAACTTTCTTGCCTCTTCCTCTATTCTGTTCCATAACAAGTTTTTTAATGCTTGTTGGACTTCGTCAGAAATTTGATATTGAAATTGTCTTATTTCATCTCCTGTTCTAATGTAATATGTTCCTGGAATTAGTCCTGTATCATAAAGATAGTTTTCATGATATTTTATATCCGCTTCCCATGAAGTGACTTTTTCCCTTATGCTATTTTCTGTGCCACCAATTGATAATGGATCTGGTGCAATTATCTTTAGCAGATTGATCTCCTTATCGGAAATAGGATCTCTTTTGTGTGTTTGTTCTAATGTGTATTTTTTTTCTTTCTCGGCGATCTTTTTAATTGCATCACTATGTTGCATTTTTGTATAGCAATAGGGTTTGTGATTTGTTCTATCGCGCCAAAAGTATATAGTATTATCTTTCATATCATAAAACTTCAGATAGATCTTTTGCTCATCTCCAGAATAAATTGCTGCTAGTAATAGGGCAGGTCTATTTTCTGGCAGCTCTTGTATGTCATCAAATCTTTTTCTCTTTTCTGTCAGAAAACGCTCTTCTTGCTGATAAGACATTGTATGTTATCTAATTTCGTTTGCAAATCATATTAAAAGTTTCATGTCAAAATAAAAGCTTGTTAAGGTATGATATAGTTATATTATTGTCTACTGTATTTGTCAGATGGGAAGACGAAAAGGTGCGTTAACGAAAAAATTGCTAAAGCACAGGATAGCAGATAGATGCCTGCAACGGCATTCAGCCTTACTCATGTGGCATCCAAGTAATTTCATCATAAAGCATGTCGAGCATCGCAGCAAAGGGTGCAAAAACGTGCCGAGAAAAAAATACAGAATCAATTTACTCTCTAGATCCTATAACTAAATTTGCTGCCCTTCCCTATGCTCATTCTTTCCATTTTCTAATCTTACTTCGTTAACCTCTATCCGCATCATGTTTTACTTTTAAAAACTATAGAAACCCAACAAGCATAGGAAACTAAAATATGCAGTGTATCTTATAAACTTCCAAATATGTCAATGCAAGCACCATTTTCATATTGGTTATCAAAGATGGTTTCTTCAATTTTATATGCAACCTCTCGTGGTCCCAGCATTTTATTTTTATTTAATCCATAATACAACGGATCTGCATTCTCTGGCATTTTAGTGTCTACTTCTCAGGACATATCGACATAACTTTAATGCGATAATTACAAACTTCCCATGCCAAACTTTCTGCGGCCGATCACTCCAATTTGCTTGCACAATATGCTGACAGATTGCCTGCAGCTGAACTGACATTACTATTTATACCTGATTTCTTCCTTATCACAATGTTACTAATAAAATAGCAATATGACCGAATGTATCTATTGTATGCTCAACAAGAAAATCAACCTATGAAGACACTAACATCATATTTTACCCCTAGAACATCAGGATGTGATCGCCTAATCCCATTCACTACAGCGTCAATGTAGAACTTACAACTACCTCATCTCTCTGTCCGCCCGTAAGCTTGCAGTTTCCTTTCCCATCCATCTACTACTCCCTGTAACTATTGCAGTTATTTTATTTGGGCTGTTAGAGCGGCGGTGGCGCTATGGGTGATGATGAGGAAGACCATCATCACGCAATTCTTGACATGTAATATTTACAAATATTGTTTTTTTGTAAATGTGTGTGTATCAACAAGGCAGAATAATAATCCAACAACAGTAAAATAAAAATCCCCCGTAGCATAGCATATTGCAATTTTTGTGATAATGTCAATGATCTGGCGACAAAGGGATATACCTATAGAACCAAAGAAATGATCTAGATTAATTATCAATTTTGATAAATTGCTATGACTCTTTTTGATAAATATCTCAGTTAACTAGAATGCAACGATAAATGCCATTACAGGATTTTTTGATTCCTTTGGAAAATATAAAGTTTCAGAGTAAAACTCTTATACGCTATGCAGGTAAAAAATACAAAGTTGTAATTACAGATAAGAGATTCATTTTATATGCACAGAGAGGACACTTTCTAAAATCAGATGACATAATCAGTGAACGCTTAGACAGACTTAACGGACTCGAGTATTCGGAAAAGGGACTTATGTTTAGAGAAGCAAGGATATCTATCCAAGGTACTACAAAGATGAATGTTCATGGTCCAATTTCAGAATTAAAGCCATTGTTTCATACTATGGAATCAATTATTAAAAACGTCTGAAAAATTTCATCATATGTGCACATTTGGATTAGAAAGTAACCATAATTATAGTAGAAGTGGTAAACTAACAAGATCAAGGTTGTAAGATCAATAAAATGGATTTACGTTATTATGACCATAGGCGACGACCTTTGCAGCAGGAGAGTATTTGAGGTCCCAATAACAATCAAAGATGTTCGTGTTTGATATGAATTTAGATATCTATCTATATATCTATGTGTATATGTGTTGATCGCCATTCTACCCCATATTGGGTTGCATACCGTAAAGTAAGGTATTATTAACGTACAACTTATATTTTGGATACAGATGTTGGTTTTTCATGGCGAAGGGAGCTAAGAGGGGCGGCGGCAGAGTACGCGATAAATGGCGAGATAAACAATGGATAGTAATTAATGCCCCGTCTGCATTTGGAGGAGGCGCTTTGAACTATGTCCCCGTTACTGATGTTGATCATGCTAAGAAGCGTGTAATTGAAAACACCATGTTTGATATTTTAAAGCAAGATCCTACACAACATCAGACAAAGGTCTTTGTTCAAATTGATAGAATTAGCGAAGGTATTGCTACTACTATTTTCAAAGGACACGAGTATGCAAAGGAATTTTTGAGAAGTTTGGTTAGAAGGGGTAGCTCCATGATCGACGATGTACATGATTACACAACAATGGACGGCTATACTTTCAGAGTTGAGGTAATTGCATTCAGTCAGAGAAGGCTCAACACTTCCAAAAGACACGAAATCAGAATGATTGCTCGCAAACTACTGTCCGACAAGATTCCAAAATTGACAGTAGACCAATTTGTACAGGAAGCAACTATGGGCAAGATGGGAGCCGATCTTCTAGCAGAGGCAAAGAAAGTCGCATCACTAAGACACATAGGTATCAAGAAAACAAAGTTGATTTCAACGTCAGAAACAAGAGCTGTTCATGAGGCAAAGGTTATTGAGACAGCGCCATCACCTGTAGAGGAAGGAGAAGGAGAAAAGGAAGTGGCAGAAGAACCGCCGGCGGAGTCACTCCAATAGGTTTTTTATTTAATATTTTCTCTAATGTTTTTTACATTATTTTAGATTATGGCTCTAGCAGACGATATCAGGCTTTCTTCCGCAGAAATTAATGTTTTAGTCCATGCCACTGAAAATGAAAATAAAATATTACATTCTATAAATAATGTCCTTTCAATATCTGCTGAAAAATTTTCTCACTCAGTCTCTGAGGGCCATTGGGGAAATAGAATCTTACTGTTAACTGCCACTATCGACGGTCAATTTGCTAAAGATCTTGTTGTAAAAATTATGTCTTCATTGAATAGCAACGATAAACACCTTCTTTCAAACCTTTTTGATAAATATATTGATGAGAAGGGAAACTTATACATTCGTTTGGACAAACAAAGGATCTGTAATGGCAAGGTTTCTCTTTCTGAAAGTGATTCTATTAGGGTTAGATTCAGACCAGTCAGAAGATACAAACCTAGCAGTACTCTACAGAATTACAGGGGGCTCTTAACTTAAAGCGAATAGATCTCTGTATTCATGCTACAGATCTTGTAGAGATCACCAAAATGGCAAATATTTTAGGAATTGATATACTAGGAATGGACTATCACAATAAAGTAGAAAAAAATACTATATATCGCATAAATAGGAAACAAATACCAAGGCGAGCGCCACTGGCATCATCACTGCCATCACCGCTACCAGCAACAATAACATCATCATCATCATCATTCTCATCATCTATAACAACTACTAGTACTAATACGACGACGTACCCCTATCTTGTTGTTTCTGAAAAAATTGACGAATTATTATTGTCGTCTTCTTCTATAGACATTTTTGTAGTCACAGCTTTTAAAGATATTAACGATAATCTAAAAAAGAAAGTAAGAAAAAAGAGAGGAATTGGATTGGAAGTTTCATTAGCTGATCTCCGTAAATCTGATGGATTGCAGGTTGGAAAGTGGTTTAATCAGATAAGAGACCTCTACAAATTTTGCAGATCCAGTAATTCCCAATTCATTCTTTCTAGTGGTGCGAATTCAGTCGTGGAAATGGTTTCTGGACGATCTTTTGATTCCATATTAAGAATTTGCGATATAAAACCAGAGCATTACTGGCGAGAACTTGGAGAGTGGATCGAGTCCAAATCCCATACAAGGTGTTTATAAATACTCAACCGGAGAGACAAACGTCGTTATTTGGCTATTTTACATAGCGGACTGAATAATGGAATTGAAATAGTTAATATTATAAAAAAACGAAATTCTGAACTTTTTGGTCATATAGCAACTGAAAAATTATCTATAAAGATGATCCAACCCGAAGGAGCCAATCTTATAATAATTAGATGCAAATTAGAAGGTCTTGACAATATATTATCTACTATAGCATTATCATATCCTCCTCTTATAACTCTAGATATGTCAGGTACGTTGAAGAGACTGCGCAAACGCTTGTCAAAAGGAACTAACAAAGGTTAATACAATGGATAGCGTGTTCGTATTGGGGATGAGGTAAGTTTCGCCGCTCCAGACTGAGTTAAATAAGCGATGAAGATCTCGCGACGAACCGACCCAAATACTATTATCACATCATTTTTTAAGAAAAACAATCCTTAGAAGATGACCTTTTAAGTGCATTATATAGATTGGAGTCCAATATTTTCAAAAACAGAATGCGATAAAGATGATATATCCATATATAAACATTATTATATAGTACATGTGTACTGACCAGCGATAATGACAAGATTAGTATGTAAATAATAATAATAATAATATGTTTATTCATTATTTACCAACCTTTAGTTAAATGGAATAAGTTAAATGGAATCAAATTTACATATAGGCAAATGGAAATTCTTTACGACTCTCCGCTTTATAGACCGCCTTCTGAAGCTAATTCAATGATATTTCAGGTTACATTAGGCTGTTCTTTTAACAAATGTTCGTTTTGTAATATGTATCGTACTAAAGAATATATAGAAAGACCATGGGACGAAATAAAAACAGAAATTGAGTTAGCTGCCAAGGCATATCCTGAAACTCAACGGGTATTTCTTGCAGATGGAGACGCACTGAACCTTGCCACTGATAAATTAAGTCAAATTTTGGAATATATTCATGTCAAATTCACAAACTTGAAAAGAGTATCATGCTATGCAATGCCAAAAAATATACTGCAAAAGAAAGACGATGACTTGGATAATCTAAGAGCGGCTGGACTTAGTATGCTGTATGTAGGAATTGAGACTGGTAACGACGTTCTTTTAAAGAAAGTAACTAAAGGTGCGACAAGCAAAGGAATTATTCAGAGCTGTCAAAAAGCAAGACGTCATGGATATACTTTATCATGCATGATAATTCTTGGACTCGGTGGTAAAACACATACTAACGAACATATTCGTGATACTGCTGGGGTCGTAAGCGAAATTGCTCCTAATTATTTAGGCGCATTGACATTATATCTAGAAGATGAAATTTATAATGAGTTTATGACCAAGTTCGACGAGCCTTTTACTCCATTAGACGATATTGCAGTCGTGGAGGAACTTGAAAGGCTCATTTCAGATATGAACCCTTTAACGCCAGTAATATTCAGAGCAAACCATGCATCAAATGTCTATTCAGTTGGCGGCACTATTCCACACGATAAAGAAAAACTGCTCTCTTTGATCAGACAATTGAAACTGCATCCAGAAATGCTAAAACCAAAGATTTTAAGAAGATTCTAGTTGATTAGTTTTCTTTGGTCGAGTAAAGTAGATAAAAGAAACTATGGCTCTACGGCTCTGCTCTTCACATAGGATTATGGTTATAGTACGTTATTTATTGAACTCTGATGCCAAAGTCGTCATTGCTATCGGGAATATGATACTATTAGGTCAGCAAAATATTCAGTATCTATTAACATCTTGGCTGTATGTGGATAGGTAGTCAGGTAGATTAGTACTGCAGGAACTGAGGCGCATACAATAATAGTAAGGATGATTAGCCAGACAGCGGTCATCTTTTCAACCATAATTAGCAGTTTTCGAGATAATATATAAATTTTAAAGTCTGCATGCATATATATCTATAAACATGTCATTTGCAGATATATCATCCAGATCCCATTTCGCTGTCATCAGCCCACTATTCCTCTCTTTCGATTGATTAATTATATCCTCAGCAGAGATATCTTGAATATTTTGGGTAAACTCGCATATATCTCTCATAACATCTCCTAAAGCTGAATTATTTCCAGTATTTCATCTGATCTTGTTATTATGGATTTTTTTAGAGATCATTTAATTGCTCTAGTATATCTTTACTATCATTCTTCTTAAATTTGGTCATCCAGCGTGCTCTCGAATGATAAACTTTTTTTGGAAATTACTTAAAAACAAATATTAATTCAAAGCATGTATCAGTAATAAATTGTTACTTTAGGCTTATTCGACTTGCTAATTTGGTCTAATGGGCGCCCGATGACGAATCGTGTCATAATGAAAATATTTTATGTCGTTATAAATTACTGATTATTAAATAATATAATATTTACAAAAATTTTAGGATCATCTGTATATTTATAAATATAATATGAAGCACATGATAAATATTAGAAGTGCATGTAATTTCAAATAAAAAAACAACCTTTATCTTTTTGTAATGAGAAAATATCATTAGAAACCACCAATTTCTGTGGCCCTATTCTTTGGCTTGCAGTGGCGAGCTAAGGAGTGGGCTATTTAAGTATTTATAATATACATAATTATAATATACATTTAGGCTTCTCTCTACATGGAATCTTTTTGATTAAAAACTACATATACACACTCCCATAGTTTAAAAAGAACGACGTGGCAAGATAGGTTACATATCATTATCATCATCGTATGTAACAAGCAAACATACGCAATGTTGTTAATATGAGATAATTCGTATAAAAGTAAGATTATAAATGAGCATATTTGACTGTCCTCTGCCAATACATGAGATTACTAGAATATCAAGGCAAGGAATTATTTGATCAATATGGCATTAGAATTCCAAAGGCATATCTTGCCCATAACACTGATGAGGGAAAGGAAGCAGCGGCAAGACTAGGTTATCCAGTTGTACTAAAGTCACAACTTACAGTCGGTGGCAGGGGCAAGGCTGGGGCTATTTTGAAATGCAAAACAGAATTTGAAATGGTGCCGAAATTTGATGAACTTATACATAAAGAGATAAAGGGCGAGCTTCCCCGTGGCATTTTAGTTGAAGAAATCGTAGATCTAAAAAAAGAACTCTATATGTCTCTTTTCCTCAACAGGAGTAAGAGATGTTACTCCTTAATTTCATCAGCTGAAGGCGGAGTGGAAATTGAGAATGTAGAAAATAAGATCATTATAGATATACCTATTAATGGACTATCCTCGCAGATTGCAGAAGATGCCGCTCGCAAGCTAGGACTGACTGGAAACACTATAGTTGCCTTTACTGATTTTACAATGAAACTTTCAAACCTTGTAAATGAGAAGGAGGCAGAATTAGCAGAAATTAACCCGACAGGTATTCTAGGTGATGGTTCGCTTATTGCACTTGACGCAAAAGTCATCATTGATGATAATGCTATGTTTAGACATCCAGAATTAAAAAAATATGAGCAGATTTCTGAATTGCAGGCACAAGCTGAAAAAAGTGGGTTTTCTTTGGTCGAGCTAGACGGTGATATCGCAATTATTGGAAATGGTGCTGGGCTAGTAATGTCAACGTTAGATATGGTTTCAGATACAGGTGGTAGAGCAGGATCTTTCCTTGACTTTGGTGGTAGAGCAACCACTGAAACAATATACGAGGCACTAAAAGTTATTAGCAAAATAAAAAGAATAGATGCAATTCTAGTAAATCTGTTTGGAGGGATAGTAAAAACGAACCTCGTTGCACAGGCAATACTTGAAGCATATAAAAATAAAATAATTGATGTGCCGCTCTTTGCAAGGATTTCTGGAGCTGAATCTGAGAAGGCGAAAGAAATATTGAAAGGAAGTCAGGCGAAATTATATGACACTGTAGATGAAGCGATATATGCAGTGGTTAAAGAGGTTTCAAAAGAACGGAATTGAATGAAATGACCAAGGATTTTGACATTTTTGATATATTGATTGGAAAAGAGAACGATAAAGATTATAAGAAGAAATCTGTGATAATACAGGGTATAACTGGAAGTTATGGTTCCACACATACTAGATTAATGAAGGCGTATGGGACAAATATTGTTGCAGGTGTTACTCCTGGCAAAGAGGGTCAAAATTTTGAAGGAATTCCTGTTTATAACAGTGTGGCTAAGGCAGTCAAAGCATCAGGAGCCAGAATATCTGGAGTATTTGTTCCAGCGAACTTTTTCCTAGATGCCGCAAAAGAGGCATTAGATAATGGAATAAAGTTGCTGGTTGCTATTCCTGAACACATTCCAATTAAAGATTCAATCAGGGTCCTTGAATACGCTCAAATACAAGGTGCAAAGATCATAGGACCCAATACCCCGGGCGTGATTGTGCCTGAAATAATGAAGGTTGGCATCATGCCTGCCCAACCATTCAAAGCAGGTAACACTGTGGTACTTTCACGTAGTGGAACTCTAATGTATGAAGTATCTTATATATTGACAAGGGCGGGCTATGGACAAAAATTATGCCTCGGCATAGGTGGAGATCCCATCAATGGAACAAATCTTATAGAAGCCTTCAATATGGTTAGGTACAGACAGGATATTGAATCAATAGTAATAGTAGGCGAAATAGGAGGAGACTCAGAGGAACAGTTGGCAGATTATTTGATAAAAACAAAATTCTCTAAACCGGCAGTTGCGTACATTGCGGGAAGATCTGCACCAAAAGAAAAGAGAATGGGGCATGCAGGGGCAATTATTTATGGAAACTATGGTTCAGCTGAATCTAAAGTTACTAATTTTGCAAAAGCAGATGTTCCCGTTGCAAAGCGTCCCTCAGACATACCAGAACTACTGGCAGAAAAGTTGAGAAAGTAGTTAGATTAGTTACCGCGCAGATAATTCAATTCTTGTCTCCAGCAGTATTATGTTAAGGAGAGTAAGTAATTTCACCAGTTACTTCTTTCTTTCCATTTCGTTTCTTTGTTCTAAAAATATCTTTTGTAAAACAGTCACATAATTCGAAATCAATTCGTTGCATTGCATTCCTTCCTGATATTTTTCAAGATCATTACCAAAAGCCATTGTTAAGGATTTTGGTAATTTTAGATATTCATTCATGTATATTAAAAGAGAATAATACATTATTTTCATAATTTCTTTATTGTCATTTTCTTTGGGTTGGTTATTATCGGTCATTATTTTTGATACGATGATTGAAAACTGAGTAGATAGAATAGCTCTTTCACCGCTTTGCGGTACGTCCTCAAATTTAATAGCTTTCATATAAAGTAAATCTTCAATAGCAGACACCATTTTTTCAATATCACGCTTCTGTTCTTCTTCAGATGGTGATGATGAGGATGAGGATGACATGTATATTATCAATAAGTGTTACTTAAACGGTTATTATAGTTATTAACGTCATAGCAGTTTTGCTAAAACATGTGTGTCAGCTAATAATGATTATGGTCTATTATTCGTTATCCTTTACCCAACTGCTATGTGTATCTACTGAAAGGTCTGCACCAGTAACATTAAAGTTTTGACAGTTAGCACTACCAAATACTGAACCTATTATATCATTCGCAACACATACTTGCGGTATTGGTATTAGGCCTCTACCTGTCAAATTTGCATCGCCAGTATATATCAAGACTGCTTTGCTCTTGATATAAGCCTTGCAGATTATTTCCATGACTTGCTTTAGGATATTGACAGTTTCCATTTTATTCTTTGATTCCTTGAAGAATTTTGTTAGATTCTATCAGGTCGGCAACCTGTCCCGCAACCAACAGCGATGATTGCAGTATTTTGTCTTAAGTAGCATGCCATGGATGTTTCTATCATTTAGCACATGTATCCAAACTTTGATTACATAATTTCTAGTTTCCGCAGTTTTATAGATGTAATTTTTATTTATGTAACACGTACTCATACCGGTCCTTTCCCCCTTCCTGTTCTTTGCAATGGTAACAGGTGATATCAAGAACATTTAGATCTTCAGAATACTAAGTCCAATACGAAGAAACAACAAGGCTTACAACAACATTAGGTTGACATACAGATCTGATTTTCTTGACATAAAACAAGAAAAATATGGCTTTGATTAGGAAGTATTTGTCAATTATTTCATTGATTTTTGCTCCGTTAAGTGTTCATGGAAATCCAGTGCTCTATATAATGCAACAATAGATGCTGCATTTACTATCTTCCCTTCAAAAAGTAGCCGTTTAATTTCTTTTATACTCATTCTCTCAACATCTATTTTTTCCATTATTCCTAATGATTGATTTCCCACTTTGACTAAACCATACGCAACAAAGAGGTTTCCTCTCTGATCAAACATCGAGTAATCAAGCGTATAATGGCCTATTGATATCACATCTTTTGCAGAATAACCTGTTTCCTCCTTAAGCTCTCTTATTGCTGCTTCTTTAGGACTTTCTCCTTCATCTATATATCCTGATGGTATTTCAATTTGGATTGAATCCACTAAATATCTATAACTTTTTATTACAAGAATTTCATTTGCAACAAATGGCACTATTGTTGAATAGTCTTTTCTTACTGCTCTTGTGTATACTTTTTCTATTCCGTTTAAGTCTAGGATATCTTCATATAATTCAATAAGATCGTTAGAATACACTTTTTTCACTGAATTAACTTTCCAGTCGTTAGGAGCATTTTTCAATGTTTGGCCTTCTATGTTGAACAATTATGTATTTATATTTTTTAATTTTCTTTGGGATATACTTAATAGAAATAGGCCACTAAATCCCCTGTCCTCTGCTTAACACAAATGATATTATGACCAAAAGTAGATTGTATGACCAGCCTTGTAGAATTACTACTCCAAACGTATTTCTGACAATAGATTGTTACATTTACCTAAGTAGATTAATGAAATGAGGAACAAAGAGGAGTGCGGCCATTAGCAGATATCATGCATAGACAATTAGTTATATAACTATTATTTACAATATTTGCAATAGTAGGAATTATGAATTTTTGGATATGATTTTTGCAAAATGCATTACCATAATGTTCGCATGCAGCACACATGTAGGCTTGGAAGAATGTCTTATCCTTGCAAGGGCTTTGTTTGGACATAATGCAATTTCATCGATTATAACTGTCTTGCAGCTAACAGGTCTCCTTTATAGGACTTGCTACTATTTATGAGATCTACGAATTTCTTAGTTATCATTTAAGGCTTTGGTTGTAGATATCTTCCTGTGTTCAAAGATTTTCTGTAACTGTTTGTATGCATAGCCTTCAAATAACATCCCTAATTTGCCATATGGTATTTCAAATTCAATTTCATCTACTACCTCTGTTTGTTTTCCATTGATATTTTGAAACTTGTGTAAGTGTCCCCATTTTTTGAACGGGCCTGTCAACATCTCATCTAATATTCATATGGTTTTAGATATGTAATCTTTGAATGTCATATTGCTCTTCTTTTTGCAATTATTTTACTACTAACCCACATCTCCTGTTCTTCAACAATGTTATAACTTGTAGTTTTAATGATCTTGAGATCTATCTCTTTTGGTGTTATTATTTCCAAATGCTTGACATCAGTATAAAAGTTCCAAACTTTATCTAAATGGTTTTTGACAATATAAGAGTGTCTGAATGTTCGCATATAGACCTGTTATCTTCTGCACTAGCAGTATTTACAATAATCTATAGCACATGATGGTTGTCAGAGTAAACAGATAGTGACTAGGAATGATAGATGAGCCCACAACTACCTCTTTTCCCCTCTGATAATCTCGGATATTATACTGAATATAACTTGGAGTACGCCAAACTAAAGTTCTCAAAATTGGTGGATGAACAGTACCCGATTTAGTAACAGGATTTAGTATTACGATGGAGATAATGTGATTCAATACATCAAAATGCGCCTTACATTCAGCTTAGATGGATGGAAAGTTTCAACCATTAGCCCTAGACCATTTGCAAATAAATCACACAATTTGCTTCAATATCCGATGAGTAGAACAAGTGCTTACCATTATAGGAGTAGTAGTTTGTCATATTCCTATTTAAGCAATTCTATAGCAAAGACGGACGTGTTAACTTAAGTCCTCTCACCTCATAAATTATCAAATTTAGCATCGGATTTGACAATACTATTATGCATAAACACAAAAAGAATTGGCCATTTGTGAACAGGTCGGAGGTTGCATAATCCAGATTTCATACATGAATAGTAATAGTCATCAAATATCTCTTCTAAATATCCTTTAGATATTCGATTGTCTTTCAACTATATTCTTTTCATATGATGAATGTAACTATGTTTTAGTCCTAACGAGACGCATGCTTCAGGACACCATGTTCCACCATCACTATAAACGATATATTTCCCATAAGTCGTGATTAATGATCTTAAGAGTGATTCAGCAGCTATCATATTCATATGTCTTGAGATGTAAATCCAAGAATTTGTTTGTGTATTGTATTAGTTCTACGGCGACCCATAACCACGCTTCGTCAGTGCCAATCTGCAACATGGTTTCATCAATTAGAAAAGCAGATACTCTTTTACAACGGTAAAGGCGTTTGGGACTGAATTTCTGAACCCATTCCCATATAGCGGCATGACTTCTTCCTTCCTTTCCAAATGGTTGAATCGCCTTAGAAGTACTTCTGAAACTTAGGCCTGGAGATGCTCGCATGCATTCTGATACCTGTTTGGCTGCCAACTGCATCACGAGTTCATGACATTAGAAGAATGCTGGAATATATCAAAAAATGATCTTTTGGTATTAGCATACTACGCATCATTTACAGATTTCAGAAAGAGAACAGGATATTACTTTAGAACAAGCGTTTCAATCTGAATATGCGGAACTATCTGGCTGGACATATGTCAACGGACTTATATTAATTGGTATAGTATGAATATAGGATGGGAATGGAAAAGAAACCACTCACAATAACTACCCAGTATATTATCATCTCCTACTGCTACCAATCATAATTTAGTTCAGTAGGTCTATATAATACCAACAAATCACGTAATAATATAAAATTTAACCCTTTACATTATTACTCTAGGCATGACAAATAAGCCCCACAAAATAGTTATTAGGAATACCTGTAAAAAAGATATCTCCAAAATAGTTGCTATACAAAGAGAATCATTTCCAGATGTGTCTACAGGAATGATATCTGAACCATCATTTCTAGAAGATCATATTAGTCTATTTCAACAAGGACAGTTTTGTGCAGAATTGAATGGAAGAATAGTTGGTTCAGCGAGCAGCTTAATTGTTTCATTAAATCCTGAATATCGTGACCACACATGGCACGATATTGTTGGAAATCACAACATCTTTACAAATCATGATCGTAAAGGTGACAGCCTTTATGGAGATGATATTTGTACCCATCCTAATTTTCGTCGACTAGGAATTGCGACAATGCTCTTTAATGCTAGAAAGGAGCTAGCCATAAAACTAAATTTAAAAAGAGTAATAGCTGGAGGTAGGTTATACAACTATTGTGAATACGCAGATAAGATCTCTCCACATGAATATGCATGTAAAGTAGTAAAAGGTGAGATACAAGATCCAGTTCTCTCATTTGACTTAAAAAATGGTTTTAAATATATTAAAATAATTCCAGAGTATATTCATGATAGCCGTTCATTAAACTATGCTACATTTATTGAATGGTTAAATCCAAAATATCATCCAAAGCCTATTTCAACAAACAAATAATCAGATTCTTAACATCAGATTCTAAATTTAGCTCATAGTTTGACTCCCAAGGGGAATGATTTAGTGACTCTGAATTGGTTCACCAGTATTGTAATCATAGACATTTGGTGCTAACTCCAATGCCGTGAGGTTTATTGCTTATTGCCTTTGACATACGATGCTATTGTCGTTACACAAATTTAGAGCTAGATTATATAGAAATTATAGGATCAGTTAATGTATTAGAAGAGATTTAACATAGACGCCAGATGCGATGCAATATTCTAATATGCTATACATTGCTGCAGCGTCAGATTAGATCAGATTAATCTCAGCTATATCTTACAGAATAACATTATTGGTAAAATCTTTTTTTAATTTTTTTAACTTGTTAAATCAGTAGAAGATAAATTATATTATGATGTAGAGGCCCCTTCCTTTTCTTCTTTTTATATAGTTAGATACTTTCAATGGCTTTGTTCACTTAGCAAATATAATCATGCTATTAT
>Ga0207665_10000176_pt1 | contig 42953 bp, 41 predicted proteins | sample LARL112metaG_FD_184351 | JGI IMG/M metagenome (GOLD analysis project Ga0207665, IMG submission 184351) | Corn, switchgrass and miscanthus rhizosphere microbial communities from Kellogg Biological Station, Michigan, USA - LAR L11-2 metaG... | ecosystem: Host-associated > Plants > Roots >... | reverse complement strand
GCGTCAATTCTGCACTCGCAATACCGGTTCCGTGAGCTGCCACGCTGACTCGAACCTCGGGACGGCCATCCTGGTCAATTCCCGTCTGAGCCGAAATCCTGATCCAGCGCTCATGTTCGCTATACTTCACCGCGTTGATCATCAAATTCTGCAGAGACTGAGTCAGCCCCGCCATGTCTCCGAGCACGCGGGGCAGATCGGATGGAACGTGCGTCTCCACTCGGAATCCAACCTTTTGCAGCAGTTCGGAAGTATTTCGCAAAGCAGAATCCACGAGCGTGGTCACTTGGATTGCGGAAGAGACGCGTTGCAGTACGCCCTTGGAAGTTGATGCAAAGCGAAGAACCTGATCGACCAGTTCCATCAATTGGTTTGCTTGCTCTGAAATCACCGAGCCTTGCTCCATGAACGCCTTGCGACCTTCGGGCAAACCGTCACGCACGTTCTCTCCCGCCGAGAGAATGACGGCCAGAGGCGTGCGCAATTCGTGGGACACGGAGGCAACGAAGTCCATCTGCAGGTTCGCGAGTTTCTGGGCGTGTTGGCTAGCAACGACAACCATGACCATGCTTGCCGCCAGCAGCAACAGCACGGCACCACCGGTGAGCAAGTTGCTCCTCCATACTTGATTGACTGCAGCATCGAACCCTCCCCGACGATTCTGCAGCACGAGCGCCCACGGCCCTTCGCTGGATGTTCTTCGGATAACAGGAAACCATACGGGACTTGAAAAGTGGCGCCAATCTTCAACTTCACGAACCGAGGGAGTTGGCGGTGTTTGCGAAGTGTACCCTTTGAAAGTTGCCGGCGTTGGCCCGAAGATATTCATCACGGCATCAGACGTGCTGTCGATGCGGGTACCAAATCCGGGATCAGACGAATAGAGCACCTTCGTGGTGGCTCCTCGCGCGATGACGGCCGATTTGTATTCGAGCCCCTGTGGACCGCTGAAGTAACGTCGCATAAGCCCCGGAAGAATTCGATTCTGGATCGTCTCGAGATTCAGTACAACCACCACCCAATCAACCGGGTCCGCACTGCTCAAGGCCTTGGTATCGACAGCGCCGTGAAGTGTGTAATGAAAAATCGGGTGAACCAGCGCAGGAACGTGTTCGTCAAACTGCCAACCGGTCTCGGCGTTGCTGCGGAGGGAATATGAAGGGGAGGGAAGGTTGTCAGCGGGGCCGTAGGCTTGCTCGCCGGGCGCTCCGTCTGCCCATGCCCGCAGCGCGGTCCGTAAGTCTGACGAATTCCTCTCCAAGTGAGCCAGCAGTGACTGCAGTTCAGAGGGTACGACGGCATTCTCAATTCGCTCTTTTTCTGCGTCCAACCTGAGTAGTCTCGGTTCCGTGCGTCGGCTTGTCTCCCAGAGGTAAACTTCCCGGACTAAATCACGATTCGTATAAAGCTGATCGGGCAAATACGTTGTGTTTGCTGTTGTCCCCCATTTCGCATAGCGATGAAGGTAGTCTTCCCAACTGTCGCGCTCTCCCGAGTCGGGGCCGATCTGCAGGGCCACGCAGGCATTCGAAAATTCTCCGTAAAAATCGAGATGCCATTTGATCATCAACGATTCGAGATCGGCCGCAACCCGCACCTCGGAAACCTTCTTGATCTGTGTGCTCCAGCGGTACTGGAGAGTTCCCAGTATCACAAGCAGGATGCCGATCCCCGCCAGCACCGGAATCCAGAAATAGGGCGAGGATCGACTCTGGAACGCCGAGGTCGCTCTGCGGCTGCGTGCTCGTCGATTAAGGATGGAGCTTAACCGGCCCAATCAGTACCCCGAGTTCATTGCGATGGCAATCTGTTAAAGCAACCCAAAAGGTGAAGCGTACTAACGTTGACAGTGATCTCCCCCATTGGCAAGTTCAAAAAAGGATGGCTACCGACAGGACGCAACCTTCGGATTACGGTTGCTCGACCATTGTTTACGAATATGTTAAGTGGCGATTCGATCTTTGGTTTTGCAAGCTGGTAAGGTCGCAGTCCGCATAAATCGACAATACCTCTGCCGGATAGCGCTGGGAGCAAGAGAGCACCAGCGGCTTTTCGATCAAGCCGTCGATTCTTCGTGATATCCGAGGGTAGTTCGTGCACGTTTCCGAAAGGTAGCTTTCGCCGTAGTCGCGGTGAATGGTGCAAAGACTGTCCTGCGAAAAGAAGGGGCAACGCGCTGCTGCATCCAGATTGATGCGCGCATGGCGTGCCTCGCCTTCTGCCATCACGGTAAAACATTCCTTCAGCCGGGGTTGCATCGCCGGCAAGGATTCATATTTCTGATACGTGGTCCGGTCAATCGTAACGTCCCACCCCGAACAGCACGCATCCTCGCAAGCCGCACCAATGCACCGAAATTGCCTTGCATATTGCGGCCTGAGATTATCCAGCATTTTCTAATCTTGATTGGATGGCACCGTTTCTGCTGCACGACGAAGACCGGGCATCTGAACACTACGCACTTTGGTATCAGGTTGCTCTACTCCAGGACGTCGACATTGGAAACAGCCTCAACAAATCCTCGAGTTAGTCGGCCGAGTCTTTCCTCCACCATGTTCCCCTCACCAAAGTGCTGATACCTTCGCCGATTGTTCCAATGACGTAGTTAAGTGACACTTGATGCCATGGGGTGAGACAGCATTGAACGCCGCGGACCGTAATTTGCTTCAAATCGAAAGCTTGACGGTTATGTACTCGCAAGAGCATGGAATACCCGTGCGTGCTCTGGAAAGAGTCAATCTCTGGGTCGCTCCCGGTGAAATCGTTGGTATCCTGGGCGAGTCGGGGTGCGGTAAGAGCACTTTGGCACACGCCGTTGTCGGTTTGATGCCCAGATCGGCAGTCATCGATAGCGGGAAAATTACACTTAATGGCGTCAATCTCCTCGAGATATCGGAGGCACAACTGCGCACGATTCGAGGGCACAAAGTCTCGCTCGTGCCCCAAGAACCGGCGCTCGCTCTCAACCCGGTGATGACAATAGGGGCCCAGATCGGAGAAGTTCTGAGCGCACACTTACTTCTGGGGCGTAAAGAGCGCAAGGCACGTGTAGTTGACTTATTGGGACAAATGGGCTTCGACAACCCGGGGGAGGTTGCTGCCGCATATCCGCACCAATTAAGTGGAGGGCAACGGCAGCGGATTGTGCTCGCCCAGGCCATCGCGTGTGAGCCGGAGCTTTTGATCGCCGACGAACCTACCAGCAAACTCGACGGCGTTCTGCGATCTGAAATCGCAAATCTGCTCTCGAAACTTCATCGAAAGCATGGGATGGCGATCCTGCTTATCAGCCATGACGTTCCCCTCGTAGCGTCTTTGGCAAGCCAGATTGTGTTGATGTACGCCGGTCGGGTGGTCGAAAGCGGCTCTCGGGCAGACTTGGTTGCGCATCCCCTTCATCCATACGGGCAGCAACTGCTCGAGTTGGCAAGATCATCGAGTCTGAAGGCTGCCGGAGTCAGACCGGTCATATCTGTTATCGATCGCGATCCTCGAGAGAGGGCAGCAAACGGTTGCTCCTTTGAGCCGCGATGCAGGGAGCGAATGTCCGTATGCGTGGAGAGTGCTCCTAAAGATGTCCAGCCGGAACCCACGAGAACCGTGAACTGCTTCAAGTATGGCAAATAGCTTGCTAATCGAAAACGCAAAGATCGAACCATTGTTGCGCGTAGAAGCGTTATCGAAGCGCTATGTCTCGGGTGGGCGCTGGTCAAAACGAACGACGGTGGTGGCCGTAAGCGAAGCCACTTTTCAGCTTCGGACCGGAAGGACGCATGCGCTGGTGGGCCCGTCTGGGTGTGGCAAATCCACGGTGGCAAGATGCGCAGCGCGGCTTGAGCGGCCGGACTCAGGCCGAATCTGGTTTGACCAGCAAGACATCGCGGACCTGGGAAGTCGCGAACTTCTCCGTATCCGAAAGAACATTCAGTTGATCTTTCAGGATGCCGTGACGTCGCTGAATCCGAGATTTTCTGCAGCCGAGGCTATCGAGGAACCCCTGCGAATCCAGGGATGCGATCGCTTTGAGCGAAGACACACTGCCGAATCAGTCATGAAGGAAGTGGCTCTTTCACCGTCCTGGCTGGATCGCCCTATCTTGCATTTCAGTGGGGGCCAGCGGCAGAGGTTGGCGATTGCGCGTGCGCTCACCACACGCCCGAAGTTGTTGATCCTGGATGAAGCATTTACAGGACTGGATCTTTCAACCCAGGCACAGATCACGAGTCTGCTTTTAGAACTGCAGGCAGCGCATGCTTTGAGCTACTTGCTGATATCGCATGATCTAGCGTTGGTAGCGAGTATGGCCGACTCGGTTTCGGTCATGGCGCACGGCAACGTCATCGAGAATCGAGCCACGCGAGAACTCATCGCAGATCCACACCATGAAGAGACCAGAAAACTGATTGCCTCAACCAAAGCGGCGGAATTAGAACTCGCTTTCAAGGCCGGAGCATCCGTCTGATCCTGCAAGCTTTGTTGCGGTCGTCAGGTTTCGTCCGCTGCGCGACCTCGCTTTTCTACTGATCTCAACCTTCTTCAGGATGCGGCCGGACAATTTCCCGCCCTTCTTCAACAAGACAACGCGCTGTGGCCTTCAGAACGGTTGGGTCTCGATGCGGTTTGTGCTCCACGTTATCTAACCGTGCCCTGATCCCAATCTGACCTTGGCAGCTACGCATGACCTGCGCAACCACCCCCGACTACCCGAACATGTGTTCTGCGCCGATGAAGGAGGTGCAACTTCGCATAGGGCGGGAGTGTCGGCTGATTCCGCCGGCCACCGCCAAGGAGAATATTGTGTCCCGCAGGCTTGAGCCGCCCCTGGCAGAGAACCTGCGGGAGATCATGAACGTGTGCAGCCAGCTGTTCGTGGCGTCAGAGTCTGGGCGAATAACGCTGCAGAGTGTCTCATCGGCTGCGCAATGCGGCTCCGAAGAAGCGAAGAAGATGGTCTCGGTCTCAGCCCCTTCCCAAAAGTGCGGGATGAAGCTGTCGATCGAAGGCTATGGAGACGGAATGGTTTCCTTGCTTACGTAGTGCGGGACCAACTGTCCGATCCTGCAATCTTTGACCCGAGCATGTCGAACCTTCAGGCCGCCTTGGACTCGTCGCACAGATGCTGGTAGTACTCCCGCCCGCGCTGATAGCCGCGCGTGAAGGGGGCTTCCACGTCCACGCCCGGGTATTGCCGCTCAAGTTCTTCAACCCGGTTGGCCATTTCCGCGGACACCTGGTCAAACTCCATGCAGCGTGTGCGGGCGTGCTGGGCCGCCTCAAAGCCCATCCGGTAAAATCTCTCGTCGTCGTTGAAGTGACGCCCGGTCTCTGCGTAGTGTTCCTGTTCCGCACTGCGCAGGCCAATCCACCATTGATCGCGAGCGGCATCGATGGCCTCGGCGTCCGCGGCTTGCAGTGCCTTGCGAAATTGGTCGGCGGACTCCGAATCTTTGGCCAACGCAATCACAACTCTATGGCCTTTGCGCAGCGCGTCCTCGTAAACAAAGAGCTCATCTTCCGGCACTCCGCGACTGAGGGCACTATCCAGCGATTCGCCAGCAACGGCGCCGACCCCGGCCCCGGCTGCGGTGAGGACAGCCGCTCCCAGCAGACCAAGCGCGGTGACGGGACCGACTCCGGGGATGATCGCAACCAGCACCGCCCCCGACAGTCCGGTGGCCGCGCCTACCACTGCGCCGATAGCTTTCCCAATGCCCGGCTGTTCTGCGGCGTCGCTCTCCACAGACGCAGGTTGCGCCTGATTCTTCGACCCGGGCGTCAGCAACGTGATCTTGTCCGGATCAGTACCTAACGATTTCAGAGAAGCGACGGCGCGTTCAGCTTGCGCTTGCGACGAGAAAATTCCGGTCACAGCTTGCATGGGGAAGCTCCTGGAAACGCTGCTTCTATGGAGAATGATCTTCGGCTTTGGCATCTGTTCTTTGCCATACGGCAATTACCGTAGGAACCTGAGGAGATTGCTAATATATAGAGCAAGCAGACGCCCGAGTCGGCTCTCCCCGAAAAAGAGATGAGGGTATTCGCTCGGTCGAAATCCGACAGCCCCTGCTGTGCGAACATCGAAATCACAGCGCCCTCGAATCAGTTCGGATGGTTCCGTGATTTGAAGGTTCCGCTGCGTCACCCTGTCATCTCCGTTCCTCCTCTTTTGATTCTTTAATCGCGAAGGATCGATTCTCTCCGACAGATTTTTTCTCATTGCCGTACAGGAATCCCAGCAGCTTGCGAAACATAAATAAGGTAGCTCGTCGTGACGGCAACTTTGTATGCAAATGCGCATCCTTCACGCGCATCCTATGCGCATCACGTCAGGCTCGGGGCTGGAATGCACGCGGATACGGGGATGCCAAAGAGAGGGGGACTCTACGCTTCGTCGATATTGTTCGTGATCGTTAATGCTTTTGTTGCCGTCGGGCAAGACCAAACTCCTCAAAAGCAACTCCCGCCTGCCCCACCCACTCAGCAGGAGTCGTCAGATCAGAAAGAACCAACCACCGCCAAGCAACAAGCCCCCAAAACAGCTCCCCAGGTTGAAGAGGTCTTGCCCGCGTACGAAGGTCAAAATGTGGCAGCCATCGAAGTAGCTGGCAGGCCCGGACTCGATGAATCGCAGCTTCTTTCTCTTCTCGTCCAGCGCAAAGGCGAACCATTTTCGAAAAGCAAAGTTGAGCAGAGCATGGATGCTCTGAAGAGAAGCGGAGCTGCGAAGGAAATCGAATTGGATATCCGGCCCGAGCCTGAAGGAATTCGCGTCATCTTCGTGTTGCAGCCCGCCATGTACTTCGGAATTTATGAGTTTCCCGGCGCGGAGCGTTTCGCGTATTCGCGCTTACTACAGGTCTCAGACTACCCTCCGCGCGGAGCCTACAACCCGACCGACGTCGCTCGAACGCAAGAGTCGGTAACGAAATTCTTTCAGCAAAACGGTTACTTCGAAGCCGAAGTGCGCCCCGAAACGAAGACTGACGATGTGCATGGACTGGTGAATGTCATCTTTCACGTCACCCTGAAACGGCATGCCAAGTTCGGAGAAGTCGTACTCAACGGTGCCCCGCCCGCAGAAGAGAAGAGGCTCCAACGTGATTTGAGATCCTGGCGCGCACGGGTTCAGGGCGCTGCCATTCGACCTGGGAAGTCTTACTCATTTCGTCGGGTCCAGAAGGCATCTCAATACCTTGAGTCGCAACTCATCAAGTACGACTATCTCGGGAGCCGCGCTCAGTTTGAAGGTGCCGAGTACGATCCATCGAATCACCGCGCCAATATTCACTTCAAAGTGACCACCGGTCCCCCCGTGCACGTGAAGATCGATGGCGGACACGTCTGGGCTCGCACCCGACGCAAGCTGTTGCCGATCTATCAGCAGGCTGGCCTTGATCCAGAACTCATCCAGGAGGGACGTCGAAATCTGATTTCATATTTTCAAGCCAAGGGCTACTTCAACACCCAGGTGAACTCCAAGATTGAAACCCTTCCTACCGGCGAGCAAGTCTCGTACTTCATTGTCAAAGGCCCACGGCGAAAAGTAGCGGATGTTGAAATTGTCGGGAATCAGACTCTATCCAGCAAGGAGCTGGCAGGCCACGTCAAAGTCGAGAAGGGAAGATTCCCGATTATTTCGCGCGGAAAATTCAGCGAACAACTCGTTAGGACAAGTGCCAACAACCTGAAGCGCGTCTACGAGTCCGAAGGTTTCAGCAGCGTCCAAGTGACACCAGAAGTCTCCGATACGAGCGGCAACCTCAGCGTTAAGTTCCGTGTGAACGAAGGTCCTCGCGATCTGGTTGAGTCCCTGCAACTGGTCGGAAACAACATGGTCCCCGAGTCCGCTCTTGCTCCTCAGGGACTGAAGGTGGTTGAAGGGCAACCTTATTCCGCGAAAAAAGTGGACGAAGATCGCAACCAGATCGTCGCCCAGTATTTGCGTATGGGATATCTGAACGCCAGCTTCCGCGCAACGGCGCGAGCCACCAGCAAGGGTTCCCACCGGCTGAATGTCACCTACACCATCACAGAGGGGCCGAAGGTGATGGCGGATTCCGTTGTCACGCTCGGACGCCGCGTGACTCGACAATCGTTGATTGACAAGACTGTCCGGCTGCCGCTGGAGCAGCCCTTACGTGAGGATGATCTCTTTCGTGCAGAAGGGCGACTCTATGCTCTAGGTGTTTTCGATTGGGCGCAGATCGATCCGCGCCGGCAGATCACGACCCAGACGGATGAAGATGTCCTCGTAAAGGTCCATGAAGCACGACTCAACGAACTGAAGTACGGTTTCGGATTCGAAGTCATCAACCGCGGCGGAAACATTCCCAGCGGGACGGTCGCTGTGCCGGGATTGCCTCCGGTATTTCTGCCCTCCAGCTTCAAGACCAGCGAGAAAACATTCTGGGGGCCGCGAGGAACCGTGCAGTACACGCGCCGCAACTTCCGGGGACTAGGCGAGACCATCGCGTTTTCGGCACTTGGCGCGCGGCTCGTACAACGCGCCTCGGCCTCTTTCGCTAGTCCATATTTTGTGGGCACCAACTGGAGTTCCACCTTCACGCTTTCAGGCGAACGCAACAGCGAGAATCCTGTTTTCACTTCGCGGCTGGGGGACTTCTCATTCCAGTTGCAGAGGCCATTGAATACGGACGCGACGCAGCAACTGACGTTGACCTATAGCGTTCGACAGACTCGTCTGGCCAATCTGCTGATCCCCGCACTGGTGCCGCCCGAAGATCGAAGCGTGCGCCTGTCGGGGCCGACCGTCACCTATTCACGGGATACGCGCGACAACCCGCTGGACGCGACCAAAGGAATTTACGAGACCGCCGAACTTGATGTGAATCCGACGGCGCTCGGTTCAAGTGTCAGCTTTGCACGTCTGCGCGGGCAGGCCGCCTACTACAAAGACATCGGCAAGAAGATCATTTGGGCAAACAGCCTGCGCATCGGCATCGAGCAGCCGTTCGCAGGCAGCCACGTTCCCGTGAGTGAGTTGTTCTTTTCCGGAGGCGGCAGCAGCCTGCGAGGATTTCCGTTGAATGGTGCCGGGCCGCAGCAGGAGATCCCGGCTTGCGAAAATCCATCCGATCCTTCGACCTGCGCACTGATCCGCGTCCCCACCGGTGGCCGGGAACTCTTCATCATCAACTCCGAGTTTCGAATTCCAGTGCCCATTAAGAAAGGATTAGGGATTGCCGCCTTCTATGACGGAGGCAACGTGTTCCAACACATTGGCTTTCGAGATTTTGGATCGTCATACACCAACACAGTTGGCATCGGCCTGCGCTACGCAACTCCCGTGGGGCCGGTGCGAATTGACATCGGACATAACCTGAATCCGCTCTCTGGCATCAAGGCAACGCAGATTTTCATCACCCTGGGGCAGGCATTTTGAACGCATTACCACAACCGCCGTTTTCGAGTCGACCTCCACAACGACCTACCGCCGTGCCCGACCGCGCGAGCCGCCGGCCTCGATGGTTGAAGGTGGCGGGATGGACGTTCGCAATTTTGTTGCTGTTGATCCTATGCCTGGCCGTGACGGCCGCTTTCTTGATTCGCAGTCCGCGTGTGCATGCCTACCTCATTCAGACCGTCCAAGCCAAAGCAACGGCAGCCCTGAATACTCCTGTGCACTTCCGCGATTTCTCATTTCACTTATCAGGATTGAATCCGAGTGTGGATGTGTATCAGGTCACGGTTAAAGGTGCATCCACGTATAGAGATACTCCGCTCGCACAAGCCGACCAGTTGCATCTGGAAGTGACGATCGCGTCCTTGCTACGCCGCTCCTGGTACGTGAACAACATCCGCATCGAGCATCCGGTAGTGCGGGTGCTGGTCGATCGCCAGGGTGCCACGAATCTTCCGGCGAGTGAGACGTCATCTAGTACAAGTAGTTCGTCCAACATCTTTGATTTGGGAATTCGTCACCTCCTGATTGAGCGCGGCGAACTTTATTACAACGACCGCAAGAGCGATTTATCGGCGGATTTGCGACAACTGCTTTTCCAATCGCATTTCGACGTGACGGGCAAGCGCTACTACGGCAACCTCTCTTATCGAGAAGGCCACGTACAACTTGGCGATGCCGCTCCGCTCCCCCATAGTCTCGACGCGAACTTTTCGGCGACGCCTCAGGAATTCTCTCTGCAAAACACGCAATTGAGCGCCGGCAAATCGCGTGTCTCGCTGTCGGCGAAGGTAACCGACTACGCCAATCCCAAGGTGGAAGGCGAGTACAACGGCGCGGTCGACTCCGGAGAGATGCGCCGGTTCCTGCGCAACGCGAACCTTCCTGAGGGAACGATTCTGCTGAACGGCAAGTTTTCATATGCAAGCCAGCCGAATCGCCCCATGCTCGCAGTGGCAGAACTGAAAGGCAACGCGAGCAGCAATGCGTTGACGTTCAGCAACGGCAACATGCGCATCGCTGCCCACAGTTTTGCCGCCGACTACTCGTTGGCGCATGGAAATGCAACCGTGGCGGGACTTCGTGCGGACTTGCTTGGTGGCCGCCTCGATGGCCGTGTCTCGATGCGCGATCTCACCGGCGCCACGCAATCGCAGCTCAATGCTTCCTTACGCCAGATCTCGCTCGCGCAATTGCAGAAGACGTTAGCTCCCAACTCTGCGTCCAGCGCTGGGATCGAGGGATCAGTCAATGCGACTGCCACGGCGAACTGGGGAAAGTCGATGGAAGACCTGGTGGCCCGTGCCGACGCTGCCATCCAGTCAGCTGTGAAATCGCCACACGGCGGAGCGGGAACACCCATCAATGGTGTGCTGCATGGGACTTATCGCGGCCGAACACAAGAGTTGTCTGTCGAGAATTCCGTTCTGCGTGCCCCTCAGACCGCTCTGACCGTGGACGGAACCGTCAGCAAGCATTCGGCGCTGCAACTCGAGCTGCGCTCAGACCAATTGCACAGTCTTGAGGGATTGGCGATGGCCTTCCGCCCGGCGGAAGCCGCGCCCCTGGGCCTTTACGGTCGAGCCACGCTCAACACAAAGATCCAGGGTTCGACCAGCAATCCACTCATCACCGGCGAACTCGCCGGCACCGATCTGAAGGTCAGAGGAAGTTCGTGGAAATCTTTGCGAGCAAATCTCGCCGCAAGCCCCTCTGAGTTGAGGATTGAACAAGGCACGCTGGAGCCGGCAAATCAGGGACAGATTCATTTTGATTTCGCGACCAGCTTAAGTAAATGGTCATTTGAGAATTCCAGCAACTTCCGAGCTTCACTAAATGCTTCAAGAGTGAGTGCCGCTGAGTTAGCGAAGGCGGCGGGAGTCACTACGCCGGTTACAGGCGACCTTACGGTGGATGTAGCCGCTCGCGGGACGCCATCGGCTCCCTTGGGCCACGGTACCGTACATCTAGGAACATCGAAAATTGCAGGCGAACCGCTACGCTCGGCCGATCTGAAGTTCGAAGGCAATGGCTCACAAGTCACAGGCAATCTCCAGGTCGAATTGCCCAGCGCTGGCTCAGCTACGGCCACGGTGGAATATCAACCGAAGCCCCAGGCCTACAAGGCAACCTTACGTGCGGTTGGGATCAAGCTGGACCAACTCGAGACTTTGAAGTCGCGGAACCTGCAGGTGGCTGGCGTTCTGAACGCAACTGCGAACGGGCAAGGCACGTTGAGCGATCCCCAGATGCAGGCTCAACTGGAAATTCCGCAGCTGAACATCCGCGATCAAGTCATCAAGGGACTGAAGTTTCAAGGCACGGCCGCCAACCACAAAGCCAACTTCACGCTGGACTCAGAAGTCGTCCAATCCTACGTGCGAGCTCGCGGCGAGATCGCTCTCAGCGGGCAGTACGACGCGAATGTGACGATGGACACCCAAGCCATTCCATTTGCGCCATTGCTTGCCGCGTACCTACCTTCGCAGGCCGAGAACATCGCAGGTCAGACCGAACTCCACGCAACTCTGCGGGGACCGTTGAAAGATCGGAATCGACTGGAGGCCCACCTGGTCGTGCCGCAGTTTTCCATGAACTATAAGAAGACTATTCAAATCGCGGCCGCCTCGCCCATTCGAGCTGACTATACCAATGGTGTGATCGAGGTGCAGAGGGCGACAATCCGAGGGACGGACACCGAGATTAACCTCCAAGCCCGCATCCCCACCACGAAAGACGCGCCGATTTCTCTTTATCTGCGCGGCGGCGTTGACCTGCGACTGGCGCAGATGATCAGCCCCGACATCACCAGCGGCGGACAAGTTCAATTCGACATCGACTCGTTCGGGAGTCGCGCTGACCCCAACGTGCAGGGGCAAGTGAAGATCATCAACGCAAGCTTCGCCACCATCGATACGCCCTTGGGGCTGCAGCAAGGCAATGGCGTGTTGACGCTTACCAGAGACCGACTGAACGTAACGCAATTTCACGGGAAGGTAGGCGGTGGCGACGTGTCTGCGAGCGGTGGAGTCACCTATCGACCGAACTTGCGCTTTGATCTTGGCATGAAGGGGGAAGGGGTGCGGATTCTGTACGCGCAGTCTGTTCGCACAACCCTCAATTCGAGCTTGTCGTTGAGCGGAGATTTCTCGAACGCTGTTTTGCAGGGACAGGTCGGGATTGAAGACCTTTCTTTTACCGAAAACTTCGAGTTGATGGATCTGATGAACGAGTTTGGCGGGGAGGCCACCCCGCCCCCGGCAGAAGGGTTCACTCAGGATTTGCGCCTCCAAATCGGAATCACGACGCCCGGAGGATTGAACCTCTCCAGTCGCACCTTAAGCGTAGCCGGCAACGCCAACCTGCAAGTTCACGGTACCGCGGCCCAACCCGTCTTGTTAGGACGGATGAACCTCAGCAACGGCGATCTGATCTTCTCGGGCAATCGCTACATCTTGCAGGGGGGCACGATCGATTTTCGAAATCCTTCGCGCACCGAGCCGGTGCTCGACATGGCTGTGAATACCACCATCGATCAATACGATATCCAGATGCGATTCTGGGGGCCGGCCGATCACCTGCACACCAACTATGCATCGGACCCGACTCTTCCGCCGGCGGACATCATCAATCTGATTGCTTTCGGAAAAACGTCGGAGGCGTCCGCCAATAATCCCAGTCCATCGGGCAGTTTGGGAGCCGAGTCGCTGGTAGCGTCGGGAGTGAGCAATCAGGTTACAAATCGAATCGAGAAGTTGGCAGGTATCTCTCAACTCTCCATCGATCCAGTTCTGGGCGACAGCCAGCAGAGCGCCGGAGCGAGAGTAGCAATTCAGCAGCGCGTGACGAGCAAATTTTTCGTGACGTTTTCGACCGACGTCACTGGTACGCAAAAACAGATCGTCAAGATGGAATACCGCATGAATGGAAGAACATCGTTCGACACCGTGCGTGATCAAAATGGCGGGTTCTCTTTCCAAACCTCTCTGCGAAAACAATGGTAGGACAGACTTCTTTTGCTACTTGCTTGCGGATGTTGATTTCAACAGACGTTTAGCCGCTTTCAAGTCATTTACAAACTGCTTCAGTTGTTCCTCGCGTGAGGCGTCTTCTCGCGCGCGAAGAATCGATGAAGGATGCACGGTCGCAACAATCAGCGCGGCCAATGTGGATTTGATCGCCTTCCCGCGCTCCCGGCTAACGCGAAACTCTTTGCCAAGTAATGCCTGAGCGGCGCTCGCTCCTAGACAGACGACGATTTTCGGTTTGACGATCTCCAGTTCAGCGTCGAGCCAGGGACGGCATGCCTGGATCTCTGAAGCGCGCGGCTTTTTGTGAATGCGGCGCTTGCCGCGTTCCGCGGGCGTCCAGCGAAAGTGTTTCACCACGTTTGTTACGTAGACTTCAGAACGATCGATGCCGGCATCTGCCAATGCCTGATCGAGAAGCTTGCCGGCGGGCCCCACAAAGGGATGTCCCGAGCGATCTTCCTGGTCCCCCGGTTGCTCGCCAATCAACATGATGTCGGCTTTCGTCGAGCCCTCGCCGAAAACTGTCTGCGTTGCAGTCTTCCAAAGGTCGCACGCGCGACATTGCTTTGCAGCCTCTTGCAAATCGCGGAGGGTCGCCTGATTGGGGATCAGCTCTCGAATGTTTGTGGCATCGGGTTCGGTGGGGATGGATTTTGGCAGTGCCATATTTGTCGAATGCACGACTGTCTCACGCAAGGGCGATTTACACCATCCGCGCGGAGGCCGGATGGCATCTCAGCTTTAGATTCATTTCAAAGATTCGTAGTCATACAGATGACACCGGAGGACTTATGTTCAGAAGGAAGAATGTGGCAAAGGGATTGGCGGCGGGCGCGATCGGCGGTTTGGTGGGAACGATCGTCATGACGCAGTTTCAAAGTGCCTGGCAGAAGTCGTCCCGGAGCCTGAAAGGAGAAGAAGAATCCCAGCCGGAGGTCATGAGTTCCAGCGCGCAGGCTGAGGAAACGTGGGGAATACAGACCGGGACTGAAGGTGCATCGGGCAGCACCGCAAAGGTCTACTCCGTTCGTCAGACCGGCGCCGAAAAAGAGGGAGCAGATAAGAAAGAGCAATCCGGCAATAAAGAAAATAAGGAAGATGATAACGCCACCACCAAAGTCGCCGAGGCGGTCGCCAAGGTGGGGGGCAAGCATCTATCGCCGGGTCAAAAGAAAACTGGTGGCACCATTGTCCACTATGCGTTTGGAACCCTTATGGGGGCTGCGTACGGTGTGGCTGTCGAGCTCGGATCAAGGCGAATCCGTAGAAACCAATTGCTTTCAGGTCTGGGTTTCGGTGCGGCGCTATTCGCGGGCGCAGATGAAGTTGCGGTGCCGGCTTTACACCTCTCACAGCCACCTTCCGAGGTTCCAACCGTAAAGCACTTGTACGGATTTGCTTCGCATTTGGTATACGGAACGACAGCCGTGGCAGTCTGCAACGCCACTCGCAAGTTCCTATAATTTGTCAGCACCTTGATGCGCCTCCGATACCGGAAAGCCTGTATTGACCGCCTACTTTGGCACTTGTAGACATAAACGCGCAGAGTTCTTTGCTCCAAGTAGCGAATGTTCTCTGCAGATCTGGACGTTTTCCCGTGACTAGACGACTCTGTCACGGCGAACAATGGGCAGAGCGGGACTTGTGTCTCTTGGCCACCCCAAGTGCAGCCCTCCCCCCGCCTCGACTGAGAATTCCGACGAATTGATCGCGTTTCGCAGTAGAAAAAGGACAGCATGAATACGATTTCGATGACCACGAAAAAATCAACGGGCTTGGCCGACATCATGGCCGCCAAAGAAGACATCATCCTCGCGGAATGGATGCGTGAGATGAAGGACTCTTTGCGGCGCAGCGACCTCATCAAAGACTCCGATTTGCGCTCAGAGTGCGCGACTTTCCTTCAAGTTGTGAAAGAAGCACTCGAAACAGTTGGTCCTGACTTCCAGAGCCCCGCTTGGGACAAAGTTCGCCAGATGCTGGGCGATATTTCCCGCAACCGGGCGAAACTGGGTTTTGCTCCCGCCGAGACTGCCTCTTTTGTCTTCTCGGCCAAGAAGCCTTTGTTCACGCAAATCCGCCAGAAGTACAAGAACGACGCAGAGGGCATGGCCTCGGAAATGTGGTCCACAACGGAATTGCTGGACTCGATGGGGTTGTACACCGCGGAGATCTATCAAAAGGTGCGCGAAGAAGTGATTCGCCGGCAGCAGGAAGAGCTTCTCGAACTGTCGACGCCGGTAGTAAAGCTCTGGGACGGTGTGCTCGCCCTCCCGATCATCGGTACGCTGGATAGCGCACGCACCCAGATTGTCATGGAATCGCTGTTGCAGGCGATCGTTCAAACCAATTCGAGGGTTGCCATCATTGATATTACGGGCGTGCCCACGGTGGACACAGTGGTCGCGCAACACCTCCTGAAGACGGTAACCGCTGCCCGCCTGATGGGTGCGGACTGCATCATCAGCGGAGTACGTCCGCAGATCGCACAGACCATTGTTCACCTCGGAATCAACCTGCTCGACGTGACGACTAAGGCCACGTTGTCGGCCGCGTTCGCGGTTGCTTTGCAGCGCTTGGGCGTTACGTTCGTTCGCGAAACTCCCCAGCAGCGCTAGGAGAGCGTATTGGAAAAAATCCCGATTCTTAAGATGGGCGAGTTCCTGCTTGTCACCATTCAGGTCGACATGCACGATCGCCTGGCCATGGCCTTGCAGGACGACCTCACGCGGATGATCGCTGCCTCTGAGGCGAGAGGCGTGCTGATCGATATCTCCAGCCTGGAGATCGTCGATTCCTTCATCGGCCGCATGTTGGCGAATATCGCCGGCATGTCGCGGGTACTGGATGCTGAGACTGTGGTGGTCGGAATGCAACCCGCGGTCGCCATTACCCTCGTCGAGTTAGGACTTTCTTTGTCAGGTGTCCGAACTGCTCTGAACGTAGACGCCGGGATGGAACTCCTCAGATCTTCGCTTAATGGCTCCAAGGTCCTTTATGGCAGTCATTTCGACTGAGACCATTCCGGTGCAGTCCGAGCCGGATGTGGTCGCCGTCAGGCGCCGCGTTCGGGACGCATCCGCGAAACTGGGTTTCAGTCTCGTGGACCAGACCAAGGTCGTCACCGCGGCCAGCGAACTGGCGCGCAACACCATTATTTACGGGGGTGGGGGAACCATGCAGCTTGACCTGCTCAATGGTCCCCGCAACGGTCTGCGACTTGTCTTCGAAGACAAGGGTCCGGGAATTCCCGACGTCGAATTGGCTCTCAGAGATGGTTTCACGACCGGTGGCGGCCTGGGGTTGGGATTGGGCGGCGCGAAGCGACTCGTCAGCGATTTCGAAATCTCTTCTCGCCTCGGGGAAGGTACGCGCGTTTCGATCACCCGCTGGAAATAGAACTCTCTATGTTGATCGAGGTATCAGAGCCGAGCCAGGCCGGTGAGGCACGCCGTAAGGCCATGGCACTCGCCGAAGAACTCCAACTTGGCGAGAACAGCCGCGGCGCCGTCGCCCTGGCTACCACCGAAATGGCCACCAACCTGGTGAAGCACGCCGGGAAAGGGCACATCCTTGTGCAGCGCATCTTGCAAGGCAAGAAGCCTGGTATTCGAGTTATCAGCGTTGATAAAGGACCCGGCATCGAAGATGTGAGCCGTGCGCTTTCAGACGGCCATTCCAGCACGAACTCGATGGGCGCGGGGTTAGGAGCCATCCAAAGGCTGTCGGATTCTTTTGACCTCTATTCCATACCTGGTTCAGGAACAGTAATCAGTGCAGAATTCTGGCAGGAGAAATCCGGAGAAGCCTCGTCGGCCCCACTGGAAGTCGGTGTCGTCTCGGAGCCCATACGCAACGAAATCGCCTGCGGAGATGGATGGGGCGTCCGCGGTTCTCTCGACGCAGCGCTCTTGATGGTCGTCGACGGGTTGGGGCATGGTGAACTGGCGGCAGATGCGGCCCGAGAGGCTGAAAAGATTTTGTCGGCTGCCAAGCAGGACTCGCTGAGCGAGATTGTTCAGGATACGCACGCCGCTCTCCGCAAGACCAGAGGCGCTGCACTGGCCATAGCAAAGATTCAGTTCGAGAAGAAGCTGCTTTCCTTCGCGGGAGTCGGGAATATATCGGCTTCGATTGTCGCCATGGGGTCGAGTCGCAGTATCCCGTCGCATAATGGAACCGTGGGACACCAGATGTCACGCGTGCAGGAGTTCACCTATCCCTGGAATTCCGACAGCATCCTGGTGATGCATTCCGACGGACTGGGTACCCACTGGACCTTGGACAACTACCCCGGGATTTGGGGCAAGCAACCCTCGGTCATCGCCGCAATTCTTCACCGGGATTTTTGTCGCGGACGGGATGATGTCACGGTCCTGGTCGCGAAGGCTGGACACACCAGCACGGCACGTTCATGACGCTGAATCTTGTTTCCATCGATATACGTCTCGAAAACGACGTGGTTCTGGCTCGCCAGAAAGCGCGGAACATCGCCGCCGCTTTGAAGTTTGATTCGCAGGATCAGACGCGCATCGCCACTGCCGTCTCTGAAATCGCCCGGAACACGTATCAATACGGCGGCGGCGGCAGAATCGACTTCCAGATTACCGGTGAGCCCGACCACATGCTGCTCATCATGCTGCGCGACAAAGGGCGCGGCATCCCGAACCTTGACGAGATTCTTGGCGGCAAATACGTTTCCCAGACCGGCATGGGGCTCGGCATCATCGGGGCTCAGCGCCTCATGGATCACTTCAAGGTTGAAACTGCGGTTGGCCAAGGCACTGCCGTCACATTAGGCAAGAGATTGCCACGCCGGATGCCGCGCTTCGACAAGAACGAACTGAGCCGTGTTCTCGACAGCATCGAGCGCACTCCCCAGGACCCGTACGAAGAACTAAAACAGCAGAACAGGGAACTGCTGAGTACGTTGCAGGAACTCCGTGACCGGCAGGAAGAACTCGCCCAACTGAATCGCGAACTCGATGAAACGAACCGCGGCGTAGTTGCGCTGTACGCCGAGCTCAACGATAAAGCCGACTTCCTGCAGCGCGCCTCAGAACTGAAGAGCCATTTCCTCTCAAACATGAGCCACGAGTTCCGTACTCCTCTCAACTCGATCACGGCCCTCAGTCAAATCCTGCTCGACCGATTGGACGGTGATCTCACTGCGGAACAGGAGAAGCAGGTCAAGTACATTCGCAGCTCGGCTCAAGATTTGACGGAGATCGTAAATGACCTTCTGGACCTGGCAAAAGTCGAAGCCGGCAAAGTCACTCTACGTCCAACTCGCTTCCATGTCGCCGGCTTGTTCGCCGCCCTTCGCGGAATGCTGCGCCCATTGCTCAGCCAGAATTCATCGGTGAACCTTGTCTTCGAAGAACCCACCGACATCCCCGACATTTACAGCGACGAAGCCAAGATTTCCCAGATTCTCCGCAATTTCATCAGCAATGCGTTGAAATTCACTGAGCGCGGCGAAGTGCGGGTTACGGCGGCGCTCGGCCACGATGAGACGGTGGTTTTTTCTGTCGCAGATACAGGTATCGGCATCGCTCCCCCCGACCAGGAGCGCATCTTTGAGGAGTGGGCGCAGGTCGAAGGGCGGCTGCAGAAATCGGTCAAAGGAACCGGACTCGGGCTGCCGCTTTCGAGAAAGTTCGCTCAGTTGCTGGGTGGTGACGTCTACGTAAAGAGCGATGTCGGAAACGGCGCAACCTTTTTCGCTGCCATTCCCATCAACTTCAGTGGGCAGACGGAAGCCATCTACGTTCCAGACGCCCGCCGCGAACTTGATTCCCACAAGTTGCCGGTTCTCGTAGTCGAAGACAACAAGGAAGCGCTCTTCGTCTACGAGAAGTACCTGAAGGGAACTCGTTTTCAAGTCGTGCCCGCAACCAGCTTGAAGGAGGCCCGCAGCGCTCTAGGGGAGTTTCGGCCCACCGCCGTGATCCTGGATGTCTTGTTGCAGGGCGAGCACTCATGGGAATTGCTACAGGACATCAAACAGAATCCCGACACCCGCACCATCCCGCTGTTTGTGGTGACCGTCGTGGATAACCGGGACAAGGCTCTGGCGCTCGGAGCGGACGGTTTTCATCCAAAACCGATCGAGCGCGCTTGGTTGATTCGGGAACTGGAACGAATATCCAACGCGCCCGCCCGGCGTCTGCTGATCGTGGACGACGATGAAGTATCGCGCTACATCGTCAGAACAGCCATCAGCGACCAGGAGTTCGTGGTGACGGAAGCTGAATCCGGGCAGGAAGGTTTGCGTCGAGCCGCCGAGGAATTGCCCGACGTGATCGTTCTGGATCTCATGATGCCGGACTTGTCGGGATTCGAAGTGCTAGATCGGCTGAAAGCGGATTCCCAGACCGCTGGCATTCCAGTCATCATTCGTACGTCCAAAGTTCTGGACTCGCGAGATCGGGATCTCTTGAGTGCGGCCACCGCGATTGTTTCAAAGGAAAGCAAATCGCAGGAGGCTTCGCATGCGAATCTCGCCGATGCCTTCAGAATCGCAGGGTTCCCCCTCACAACGAAGTCCGGGAAAGAGGTTCATCATGTCTGACTCCACTCCCCAAAAGGGCCGAGTGAGGTGGGAGGGCTTTGTGGCCGGGTCCGCATATGGAAGCGGCAGCAGAATCCTGACGGTCGACGACAACGATGCGATGCGCTACTCGTTGGTGCGCTCGCTGAGAGACGCTGGCTACAACGTAGTCGAGGCCAGATCTGGTAAGGAGGCCCTCGAATTGGCCGCCACTGCCCCGGATCTCATCACGCTCGACGTCAACCTCCCCGACATGACGGGTTTCCAGGTCTGCCGCCAGCTGAAAAGCAATCCTGAGACGGCCAGCATTCCGGTCCTTCACGTATCTTCCACGTTTGTTGATCCGGAGTACCGCGTCAAGGGACTGGACGGCGGAGCCGACGCCTATTTGGCAGAGCCGATTGATCGCGCCGAACTGGTGGCCACCATCGGCGCTCTTCTTCGTCTCAAGAATGCGGAGACTCGCGCCCGCCAGCAGGCGGCCGAAGCGGAAGCGGCAAGAAAAGAACTCGCTCTTCTGAATGCCAGCCTCGAAGACAAAATTACGGAGCGAACCGCGGAATTGAAGATTGCAAATGAAGGGCTCCGCGAACTTTCGGCCCGACTCCTGAAGATGCGCGACGAAGAGCGTCGCCGCCTGGCTCGCGAACTACACGACAGCGTCGGACAATTGCTGGCCGCGATCACCATGAACCTGGACATGATCGGCAGGGAATCGGCCAATTTGAGTCCGGCATCCGCTCAAGCGCTGACGGACAACGGTTCCATGGTCCGTGAGGTCATGCAGAGCATTCGTACCATTTCGCATCTGCTGCATCCGCCGTTGCTGGATGAGGCCGGCTTGCCCTCAGCCCTGCAGTGGTATGTCGATGAGTTCAGCAAGCGGAGCGGCATTAAAGTCCATCTGGACTGCGAAGACTCGCTCGAGCGGTTGTCGAGCGACATGGAAACTGCGATCTTCCGGATCGTGCAAGAGTGTCTTGGCAACGTGCACCGTCATTCCGAGAGCCAGACAGCCAGCATTCGACTCGAGATCAATGGCGATCGCGCTTACGTCGAAGTGCGTGATCAAGGCAAAGGAATCCCCGACAATATGCAGGAAGAACTGAAGACCAAGGGACACTTAGGCGTGGGCCTGCGCGGCATCCGCGAACGAATCGTGCAGTTCGGAGGCGAACTGCAGATCGATTCCAGCAGCGACGGAACGGTGGTCAGCGCGGTCATTCCGTGCACTCCGATCGCCCCTGCAACCGACGAAGTGGCCTGACCTCTTACTTAGCTCCAAAGGAAAGAAACGGGGAGAGGATTTTTATCCTCTCCTCTTTTTCTGTTCCACCACCACTGCTCGAACCGAACCGCGCTTCTTAGAAAGAACGTGAAACGAGCGCCCAGTTGGCCTACACGGCTTCCAGAAGCACACTCGCCGCTGTCCGTGACCACGCTTCACTTGCGCGTGTATGCGCGGACATAGTCAACTTTCATGACCTGGGGAAGCGTCGTAGAACTATCGGGATTGCCGGGAAAATCGCCGCCGACTGCCACGTTCAGCAAAATGAAAAACGGATGATCGAACACCCACTTGCCGCCTTGCGGAACATCCTTCCGGCTCTGCGTCGAATACAGCTTGTCGTCTACATAAAAGCGAACGGCCGATGGCTCCCATTCCACTGCAAACGAATGAAAGTCGTCCGAAAAATTTCCGCTGGGAAGACTGAAGATCGCCGTGAGCGCGGAGCCTCCGGAGTATCCCGGCCCGTGCATGCTGCCGTGGTTCTTATTCGGCTCCGAGCCGATGTTTTCCATGATGTCGATCTCACCACAAGTCGGCCACCCGGCGGCATCGATGTTGTCGCCCAACATCCAGAATGCCGGCCACACTCCCTTGCCAGTCGGAATCTTGATTCGCGCTTCGAAACGTCCGTAGGCTTGCGTAAAGTGATTGGCGGTCTTCAGGCGAGCCGAGGTGTAGTCGCGGCTGACTCCGTCACTGCCGGTGAACGTTTCCTTGGCTGCCGTGATGACCAGGTTGCCGTCTTGAATGGAGGAGTTCTGCCGACGGGAAGTGTAGGACTCGAGTTCGTGGTTCCCCCATCCGGTTCCGCCGGTGTCCAGGGTCCACTTGGCGGAGTCGGGCGCCGAGCCGTTGGCACCGTTAAATTCGTCACTCCACGTCAGGGTCCAGCCCTCAGGGGTAGTCGGTTGGGGAGCAGCCCCGCAGGCCAGGCCAGCCAGGTACAGCGATATGAATGCTACCTGCATAGCAAATTTCATGCGTCCCCCTTGGGACTGATGAGTGTAATCCCCGGTCGGTCGTCTCGCCAGCGGCCGGGGAGTGTGAGCCATTAACTAAGTAGTTATACGGTGTACCCGGTATTCTTACTACGGGTCGCTTCTTCTTAGATATGCCTGTCGCTTGCGTGCTCCGGTACTCGCCGCCAAGGACGGCAATTTTGAACAAAGTGAAAATGGCTTTATGACGACGAATACAAATCAATCCTGTTGTGCATCCGGTTACTCGCGGGATAGAATTTCAACGCGACGATGGCGAGGCGCAGACCGACTTGCTTTGTGCGTACTTTCCTCCTGCCCTCCGTTCCGAGGGTTGAAACACTGATATCAGACCTGCGATCGTGTACTTGCCGATGACTCAGCAAGCGAAAATGAAAGTTCTGTTTTTTTCGGTAATCGCGTTTCTATCGCTGTGCGCGATCGCGACTTACTTGTCGTTCCTGAGTTCGCGGGCGGGCGAACGCTGGGTGAGCCATACCCAGGAGGTTCGGGGCACGATCGGCGATGTGGAGGCCGCCGTAAATGGCGCCGCGCGCTTCCGGACCATGTATCTGATGTCGGGAAGCCCCAGCGACCTCAGTAATTACCAGGCAGCGTCAGCCAAAGCGCTCGAAGAATTCGGACGACTGAAATTCCTTACGCGAGACAATCCGGTTCAGCGGGCGAAGTGCGAGCAATACGAAGCGACTTTCCGGGACCGGCTGAGGGTATGGGGCGAGGCGGTATCGGCCAAGCAGGCAGGTCACCCTGTCGACTTGGCGCAATTGCTGCCGCGAAATATCGACCTGGCGGCTAAAAGCGCTGCGGTTGCCGAAGACATTCGGGTGGAAGAGAGTCGCCTGTTGATTCAGCGAACCCAGTTTGCTCATCAGCGATTTGTCATCACGGCTTGCGCCGTTGTTGTTAGCTTCGGCTTGGCGCTGCTGCTAATGGGGCTTTACCACCGTTTGCTGAACCGCGAACTGCGGGTTAGGGAAGCTGCCGAGAGGAGTGCCCGCGATGCCTACGCTCGCGAGGTTCTGCTGCGGCAGGACGAGCAGCGCTTTCGCCTCTTCATCGAAGCGGTGAAAGATTACGCGATCTTCACTTTGGATCATCAAGGTCATGTCAGCAGCTGGAACGAGGGAGCTGCTCGCTTGAAGGGCTACGCCGCCTCCGAGATTCTGGGGCAGCACTTCTCCTGCTTCTATTCTCCCGAAGATAATCAGGCCGGGAAGCCGGCTCGGGAACTAGAAATTGCTACGCGCGATGGCCGGGTTGAAGACGAGAGGTGGAGCATCCGAAAAGACGGCTCGCGGTTCTGGGCGAATGTTACGCTCACGGCGATCCGCGACAAGACCGGCATTCTCATCGGATTCGCCAAGGTCACTCGCGATTTCACCGATCGAATGCGCGCGCAGGAAGCCCTGCGACTCGCCAATGCCGACCTGACCGCGGAGGTCGCAGAAAGAAAATCGGCCGAAGCCAAGCTTGCGACTTCCGAAAAATCGCTGCGCGATCTTTCCCTGCACCTGTTACGAACGCAAGATCAGGAGAGAAAACGCATAGGACGGGACTTGCACGACAGCCTGGGTCAATACCTCGCTGTGCTCAAAATGAATCTGGAATCTCTCGAGTCTGGCGTGGGGTCCGCATCCAATGGGTTTGCCGAACAACTGGCATCCTGCGTCCGTCTCGCCGACGATGCCCTCAAGGAAGTCCGCACCATTTCCTATCTTCTTTATCCGCCGCTGTTGGAGGAAATGGGTCTAAAATCGGCTATCCCGTGGTATCTGGACGGATTTTCCAAGCGGAGCAATATTCAGACAACGTTCGAAGCCGACCCCGACTTTCGTCGAATCACTCCAGAGGCGGAACTGGCGCTCTTCCGGATTCTTCAGGAGAGCCTTACGAATGTTCATCGACACTCCGGAAGCGCGTCGGCGGCCGTAAAGCTGTCGCAAGTGAACGGAGAAGCTGTCCTCGAGATTTCCGATAGCGGTAAAGGAATTTCGCCAAAACTTCTGCAGGAGTTTGGTGATGACTGGGCCGGATCTTTGGGCGTCGGGCTGCGCGGCATGAATGCGCGTGTCAGTCAGTTGGGGGGCAAGCTGGAAGTCCAATCGACGGGAAAGGGTACGGTCGTAAAAGCACGCGTTCCCGTCAGTGAGACCCTGAACAGCCTTACACGAACTGCGTAGTACGGCGAGAGTTGCGCTTCGTCGATTTATGAGTGCAGGGAGACAGGCAATGGCTACCCGAATCTTGATTGCCGATGATCACGAGATCGTCCTGGAAGGTATTCGCACTTTGCTGGGCAGGGCGCGGCGAGACTGGGAAGTTTGCGGGGAAGCGCGCAATGGCAAAGAAGCGGTCGAGATGGTGAAGTCGCTGAAACCGGACATCGCCGTGCTCGATGTCACGATGCCCAACATGAGCGGGTTGGCAGCTGCTTCGGAAATCGCCAAGCTACGACCAGGTTGCAAGGTGTTGATCTTCACGATGCACGAGTCGGAACGACTGGACGTCGAAGTGCGAAATGCGGGAGCCCAGGGCTATGTTCTGAAGTCGCAGGCTGCGCGAGACCTGGTGCGTGCCATCGAAGCACTTCTCGGCGGCGACACGTTCTACGGTGCTGCCTCAGAGCCCGCCAAGCCAGCGCAGCAAAAATCCAAAACCGGCAACATATTCTTCCAGGCCCTTGCCTTCGCCTGAGAGCCGGTGCCAGTGCTCGAACTCGTAACACCAGCGAGCTATTTTTGCTCGCACGCCAGTCGCCGAACACATGCGAGGGGGCTGCAGGAAATCCACAGGCATGGCCCATTGGTGCCATTCCCCCGGCAAAGGGCCAAAAGTAGATTTGCAATCGAGCAGCACTTGGGGGAGGGCTGTTCAGGCGAGCGTCCCAAGACTCTTTGAGTCTGGGACGTTTCGTTTTGCCTTCGAATAGGCCGCATTCAGGTACGATAGAGCGCACGGACCGCCACAATACTGCGGGGGAAGTCGGAATGGAAAAGAAACGTATTGAGAAGTTCAAGAAGCAACTGCTGGAACGGCGACAGGAGCTCCTGAAGAGCATTGCTCAGACGCAAGAGGAGGGCCGTGCCATGCAACACTCCTACGGCCCCGATGAAGGGGACCGCGCGAACAGTTCGCTCGACAAGGAACTCCTGTTCACGCAAACCACCCACTCGCGCGGCCTGCTCGGCGGCATCGACGCCGCGCTGGCCCGCATCGCGGACGGAACCTTCGGACAATGCATGGTCTGCGAAGAAGAGATCGGCGCCAAAAGGCTCGAAGCCCTGCCTTGGACCCGCTACTGTATTTCTTGCCAGGAGAGTTCAGAAAAGAATCGCTAACTTCAGGTGGGAACCGCAACGCCTGCGGAAATGGTCTAGAAAAAATTAAAAGGCTGCGACTTTGGTTATGCTCCAGCTGCCCGCTCCTGCGAGGGAGCAAAACAACCCGGATGCATGTACCGTCGCAGCCCTTGATGCGATCACCGCTTTCGCGGTTCCAAACCCCAACTGCCCCTCGCAGAGCCGTCGGTTTTTTCAGGTCTGGCAGTCCACCGAGTTGCCCCGGCTTCTTGATCACCCAGCTTACTTCGGACTGGCCAAGGTTTATTTTGGGCCAACCCTTTCAGCCGTCGACAGGAGTGAAAGTAAACGTGAGGTTAAAAAATGTCAATGCCGCATTTCAGTGCAGCATGTGGATAAAACGGTGAGAATCGTCTTCTCTGCAACAGGCTGATTCGTGAATGCTTGTGGTTAGAAAAACAATTTCATCCTACTTTTCCACATACAATTCACAATTCAATTCGCGATCGGGAAAACTCTAGTTTGGGGGGAATCAACCAAAACGCTTGACCGAATTGCATTTCTCGCGCATCTTGACCACAGCAGATGTCGCATTTAGTCGCCTACGTCGATGGAGGCTCCCTGGGCAATCCAGGGCCGGCCGGTATTGGAGTTGTAATCGACGTTCCCGAGGGCGAAAAGATTCGTATCGCCAAGTGGATCGGTCGTCAGGACAATAACGTAGCTGAGTATTTAGCCCTGCTTGAAGCGCTGCAATGCGCTCTAAAGCTGCGCGCTCGCGCCATCCACGTCTACTCCGACTCGCAGGTAGTGGTCCGTCAGATGACTGGGCAGTACTTATGCCGCAGTCCGCGGCTCTATTCGCTGCACTGGACCTGCCGCAAATTGATCCGTTCCCTTGATTTCTCCATTTCTTACGTGCCTCGCGAATACAACGCTGAAGCCAATGCGCTCGCCAGTTCGGCGGCCCGTAAACGCCGCCGTTCCTGACGAGCAGTTCCCGACCGCAGTCCAGATTCATTCAGCCGTTGTATGGGACCCGCTCCTTCCTGCGACAATCTCACGCTACGCTTTATAATCGGGCGCACCGAATATAGCGAACTTGGGTCTTCATGAACTCACGCGATACAGATCGCCAACTTGGCTTGGACCGACAAATTTCCCGCCGCGATTTCCTGAACGGCGTGGCCATCGGGGTTGGCGGCATCCTGGCCGTCGATCCACTGCTGGCCGCTGTCATCGATTCTGAAAGCGTGAGCGACAAAACATCCGACTACTATCCGCCCGCGTTGACCGGCATGCGCGGCAACCATGACGGCTCATTCGCCTTCGCACATCGCTTGCGGGATGGCGAGCCGTGGGACTCGGAGGAAAAGCCTTCGATAACCGGCGAGACATACGATCTTGTGGTGGTGGGAGGCGGGATCAGCGGCCTGGCCGCTGCGCACTTCTATCGCAAGCAGGCGGGCGAAAAAGCTCGCATCCTGGTGCTCGACAACCACGACGACTTTGGTGGTCACGCCAAGCGCAACGAGTTTCGTTCGGGCGGACGCATGCTTCTGGCTTACGGAGGCACGCAGTCGATCGAAAGCCCGGGCAAATACAGCGAGGTCGCGCGCGAAGTTCTCACGGATCTCGGCATCGACACATCGCGCTTCTACAAAGCCTACGATCAGAACCTTTACAGCAAGCTGGGCACAGCGTGCTTTTTCGATCGCGAAACTTTTGGCGAGGATCGCCTTGTGCCGGGACTAGGATCAACTCCCTGGCCGGAATTCCTTGCGAAGACTCCGCTGAAAGAAGAAGTCCGCCGCGACATCGCTCGCGCGTACACGGAAAAGATCGACTACCTTCCAGACCTGTCAATCGAGCAGAAGCGGGCAAAGCTCGCGAAAATCAGTTACGCCGACTACCTTACGCAGATCTGCAAAGTGCATCCGGATGCGCTGAAGTTTTTCCAAAGCTACACCAACGACCTGTTCACGGTCGGCATTGATGCTGTCTCGGCGCTGGCCTGTTACGAGTCGGGCGATGACTACGGCGGGTATGCCTACGCGGGCTTCGCAGGCATGAAGCTGGGCGACGAGCCTGGAAAAGAAGAGCCCTATATTTTTCATTTCCCGGACGGCAATGCCTCGATCGCCAGGTTGCTCGTGCGCTCGCTGATCCCGTCAGCAGTCCCGGGACACTCCATGGATGATGTGGTCATATCGCGCGCTGATTACAGCCGCATGGATCAGGAGGGATCGTCGACCCGCATTCGCCTCAACAGCACGGTCGTTCACGTGGCCCATGCGGAGGCGGCCGGCGAGAAGGAAGTGCAAGTCGCCTACATGCGCGATCAAAAGCTGGCCAGCGTTCGAGCGAAGAACTGCGTGCTCGCCTGTTACAACGGCATGATCCCTTACCTCTGCCCCGAACTGCCCGAAAAGCAGAAAGAAGCGCTCTCATATCTGGTGAAGGCTCCCCTCGTGTACACGCACGTTGCCATCAAGAATTGGACATGTTTCCAGAAGCTGGGCATCCGCCAGATCGAGGCGCCGGGCAGCTACCACACATACGCCGCGCTCGATTTCCCAGTCAGTCTCGGTGAGTACCGCTTTCCGAGCAAGCCCGATGAACCGATGGTCTTGTTCATGCTGCGCACGCCCTGTAAGCCTGGTCTTCCGATGCGCGACCAGAACCGTGCCGGCCGTGCCGAGCTCCTGCGCACCTCGTTCGCGACGTTCGAACGCAACATCCGCGATCAACTGGGAAGAATGCTTGGGCCCACCGGCTTTGATCCTGCGCGCGATATCGACGGTATTACCGTCAACCGCTGGGCGCACGGCTACGCGTACGGATACAACTCGCTCTTCGACCCGGATTGGACCGAAGAAGAGAAGCCCTGGGTTGTGGGCAGGAAACCGTTCGGGCGAATCACGATTGCGAATTCTGATGCCGGCGCGACCGCCTACACCGACTGCGCAATTGACCAGGCATATCGCGCGGTCACCGAGCTCGGCAAAGCGTAGCAGGGAATTCTCGCCGACGTCGGGCGTAGCATCGGCACGTTCAGCTTCGTTAAAATTGAAGAAGGGAAGATAGAAGTGTCTGCCTGCGAGTGGGGAAATTTTGCCGATCACTGAAAATATTCGCGGTTACCGCCGGCCCGCCCGCGGAACGCAGCCAGAATATCTCCACCCCTCTTACGTTTCCTCCATCAAGCGCGCACCGACCAAGGCCCTCGTCGCCATTCCTCAAACTCTTTCAGAAATCACCGGCCCGCAGTTCACGCCCAATGATATTGGTCTCGCAATCACAGACCTCACTCGCCAGCATCAGCAATCGCCTATGGGCGAAAGGATCATCGTCGCGGGGCGAGTACTCGATGAAGATGCCCGTCCCGTCCCGCGCACGCTGGTGGAACTTTGGCAAGCGAATGCTGCCGGACGATACCTGCACCCGCTCGACCAGCACGATGCCCCGCTCGATCCGAATTTCACTGGCTTCGGCAGCGCCCTCACCGATGACGAAGGTCGGTACCGCTTCGTCACCATCAAGCCGGGATGTTATCCGTGGCGCAATCACAACAATGCCTGGCGGCCTGCCCACATCCATTTCTCATTGTTCGGCCCCGCCTTCGCCACTCGCCTGGTAACGCAAATGTATTTTCCAGGCGATCCGCTGCTAGCGTCAGATCCCATCTACAACTGCACCGCCGACGCGGATGCGCGCCAGCGCCTGATCGCGCACTTCGACTGGGACGCGACCATCCCGGAAACCGCCCTCGGATATCGGTTCGACATTATCCTGCGCGGCCGTGAGGAAACTCCCATGGAGCATCGCAATTGAGCCCCCAGGCCACCACCTCGCAAACTGTCGGTCCATTCTTTCGCATCGGCTTCGACCGCCTGAACTGCGCTAAGCTCGCAACTCGCGATGTGGCCGGGGAGCGGATCGTTTTAGAGGGAAGAGTGCTCGACGGCGACGGTGCTCCCGTCCCCGATGCAGTGATTGAAATCTGGCAAGCCGACTCCCTCGGCAAGTATGACCATCCGGAGGACCGGCAGGACAAGCCCACGCACAGCGGCTTCAAGGGTTACGGTCGCGTCGCTACAGATAACGAAGGGCGCTTCTGCTTCCGGACCATCAAGCCCGGCCCGGTTCCGGGTCCATCCGGTTCGACGCAAGCTCCGCACCTGGTCGTATCGGTGTTCATGCGCGGTCTCTTGAAGCGCCTCGTGACCCGAATTTATTTTCCGGGCGACTCCGAGCAAGCCCAAGACCCAATTCTCTTGCTGGTCGCTCCGGAACGTCGACGCACTCTCGTTGCGAAGGCCGATCCAGCAAACTCAGGTTCGCTGCGCTGGGATATCATCCTGCAAGGCCCACAAGAAACTGTCTTCTTCGATTTCTGATGGCCACCCCAAATTGATGACCATGCTTGATCCGCTCTTCGGCTGGGAAGTGACCGACCGCATTTTTTCGGATTCGGTGCGCATACAGCGCATGCTCGACTCTGAGCGCGCCCTGGCCGCCGCCGAGGCGCGATTGAGTGTCATCCCGAAAAGCGCGGGGCCAGCAATATCCAATCATTGCGAGGTTGACCTTTTCGATTTGCCGTCGATCGCGCGAGCGGCCGCCACGGCTGGGAACCTTGCGATCCCTTTGGTCAAGGAACTCACGAAGCTGGTGTCTCTAAGTGACAAAGAAGCGTCGCGCTATGTTCATTGGGGAGCCACTAGCCAGGATGTCATCGACACTGGCCTCGTTCTCCAGTTGCACGAAGCCTTCGACGCGATCGAAAGCGAGTTGCAGAAGCTTTCTGAAAAACTTACGCAGCTGGCGCAAGACCATCGCGCCACTGCTCTACCTGCACGTACCTGGATGCAGCACGCCATTCCCACCGTCTTCGGATTGAAAGTTGCCGGCTGGCTGGATGCGGTGACGCGTCATCGCGAGCGTTTGCGCGAGACTCGCGAACGGGTAGTGGTCCTTCAATTCGGCGGCGCCGGTGGAACTTTGGCAAGTTTGGGATCGGACGGATTGAAAGTTGCTCAGGCCTTGGCGGAAGAACTCGGCCTCTCACTGCCCGCAGTGCCGTGGCATTCGCATCGCGACCGCATCGCCGAAGTCGGCACTACGCTCGCCCTCATGGTAGGCACGTTGGGAAAAATCGGTCGCGATGTATCGCTGCAAAATCAGACGGAAGTTGGCGAGGTGTTCGAGTCTGCCGCCGAGGGACGCGGCGGTTCCTCCACCATGCCTCAAAAGAAAAACCCCGTAGCCTGTGCGGCCATCCTGGCGAACGCGAACCAAGTGCCCGCGTTGGCGAGTGCGCTCCTCTCTGCGATGCCCCAGGAACACGAACGCGGCTTAGGAGGCTGGCAGGCCGAGTGGAACATCTTGCCGGAACTGGTTCGCCGCGCCGGAGGCGCTTTGCATCATGCAAGAGAAATGATCGACGGCCTGCAGATTGATAGCGCAAGGATGTCGCAGAACCTGGATGCAACCCGCGGCCTGATTTTCGCCGAAGCGGTCGCGGCGGCACTCGCCCAACAAATCGGGAAGCAGGAGGCTCACAAACTCGTGGAAGAATGCTGCCGACGAGCCGTGGCCGAAAAGAAGCACCTGCGGGAAATCCTGGCTGGTACTGCTGAGATCAAATCCCGTCTGTCTTCCGCCGAACTCGACAGTCTCTTCCAGCCTCTCAACTACCTGGGTGTCGCCAACGAATTCATTGATCGCGCAATCGCAGCCAGCAAGGCGGAGAGGCACTAGACAACATGCCCGTTCTGCACACTGAAAACGGCCCGTTTCACTACGAACTCGCGGGCCCTTCGAGCGCGCCCGTGCTGCTGTTTTCAAATTCTCTCGGTACCGATCTTTCCATGTGGCATCCGCAGGCGCAAACGCTAGCGCAGGACTTCCGCGTGCTGCGATACGACGGCCGTGGGCAAGGCCAGTCGGTGATAGCCCCCGGCCCTTACACGATCGACACACTCGCCGATGATGTCCTCGCCCTGCTGAAGGAACTCGACGTTGCGAAGATTCACTTTTGCGGCCTTTCGATGGGCGGCATGGTCGGCATGTCGTTGGCGATGCGTGCGCCCGAGCGCCTTGAGAAGTTGATTCTCTGCAACACGGCCCCGAAGATCGGTACGCCGGCAATCTGGGATGCCCGCATCACCGCAGTGCGCGCTGGCGCAATGGCAGCCGTTGTCGAGGGGATTCTCGAGCGGTGGTTTACTCCGGACTTTCGGAAGGCTTCATCCTCTTCAATTGAGAAAACCCGAGAGATGCTCCTGCGCTCCCCGGTGGAAGGGTACATCGCTTGCTGTTCGGCAGTGCGCGACATGGACGCTAGGGACGGCATAGCCTCCATTAGCGTGCCCACGTTAATCATCAGCGGCGCGCACGATCCGGTGACGACGCCCCACGATGGGCATTTCATGGCAGGAAAAATTGCCGGTTCCGTCTACAAAGAATTGCCCGCGGCTCATCTCTCCAACATTGAAGCGGCGGAGGCATTTACGATGGAAGTACTTCGGTTCCTGAAGGCATAAGCGAGGCTGCATGGACGATCGCCAGCGATACGAGAAAGGAATGGAAGTCCGCAGGGCTGTGCTCGGAGACGAGCATGTCAACCGGTCCTTACAAAACACGACCGACTTCAACCGCGACTTTCAGGAACTGATCACCCGCTACGCGTGGGGAGAAATCTGGATGCGTCCGGGCCTCCCCCGCCATACGCGCAGTCTGATCGTTATCGGCACCCTGGTCGCCCTGAATCGGCCCGAAGAACTGCGCATGCACATCCGCGCTGCTTTCAATAATGGCGTCACTCGTGACGATATCAAAGAGGTTTTGTTGCAGTCCGCCGTCTATTGCGGCGCGCCCGCAGCCAACTCTGCCTTTCACGCGGCCGAAGAAGTTTTCGCCGAGATGAGCGCCAAAAAATAGAGGACCTGACGCCCGACTCATGCTTACCAATCGAAAGACAATTCACGTGGAATGGGGAGACTGTGATCCCGCAGGCATTGTCTACTATCCGCGCTACTTCGCTTATTTTGACAACTGCACCTCTGCCTTGTTCGAAGCCGCTGGCCTTCCCAAACACCAGATGCTGAAGTGGTACGACATCGTGGGCATCCCGATGGTAGACACGCGCGCCCGCTTCCTCGCGCCCTCAAAATTTGGCGACGACATCGTGGTCGAGTCCCGAATCTCCGAATGGCGCCGCAGCAGCTTTGATGTGGAGCACAAGGTATTCAAGGGCGATGTGCTGGCCGTGGAGTGCTCCGAGACGCGGGTCTGGGCAGTTCGTTCCAAGAACGACTCTGAGGGGATCGAGGGTCACCCCGTCCCACAGGACGTAATTGCGAGGTTCGGGGCGCCGCAGCGCAGTTGATTGAGTCGCGCGAACATATGTTCAGGATGCCAGAGTGAGCACGATACGGACGCAGGTTGGAATCGTGGGAGCCGGGCCTGCGGGCCTCGTGCTTTCTCACCTGCTTCATCTCGAGGGCATCGAGTCCGTCGTTCTCGAGAACCGGTCTCGCCAGTATTGCGAGGAGCGAATCCGTGCCGGCGTTCTCGAATCCGGAACCGTTGATCTGCTCAACCAGATGGGCGTCGGCGAACGAATGAAGCGCGAGGGACTCGTTCACCACGGCATCGAATTGCGGTTTAGCGGACAAGGACACCGTATTGATTTCCAGGATCTCACCGGTCGGGCGATTACCGTGTACGGCCAGCACGAGGTCATCAAAGATCTCATTCAGGCTCGGATCGCAACTGGCGGGCAAATCCTGTTCGACGTTGACGATGTTCGCATCGAAGGCTTCGAGAGCAACCAGCCAAAAATCCACTACCAGCATGCAGGCCAGCCGGACGAAATCCACTGCGACTTCATCGCTGGATGCGATGGCTCGCACGGCGTTTGCAGGCCCAGCATTCCGGCAGGGGCTCTGACTATCTACGACCGACAATATCCGTTCGGATGGCTTGGCATTCTCGCGGAAGCGCCGCCGTCTTCGGAAGAACTGATCTACGCGTATCACGACCGCGGTTTTGCTCTGCACAGCATGCGCTCTCCGCAAATCACCCGGCTCTATCTGCAATGCGCCCCAGACGAGAACCTCGACGAGTGGCCGGATGATCGCATCTGGCAAGAACTCCAGACCCGCCTGGCTGGGAGCAGGAATTGGCACTTGAACGAAGGCCGGATTCTGCAAAAAGGCGTGACGGGAATGAGGAGCTACGTGGTCGAGCCGATGCAACACGGCCGTTTGTTCCTCGCGGGAGACGCCTCCCACATCGTTCCTCCCACGGGAGCGAAAGGCCTGAACCTCGCGGTGGCTGACGTACGCGTGCTTGCGCAGGGCCTCAAGGATTATTACTCGTCGGGGAGTAACGAGAAGCTCGAGAACTATTCGCAAGCTTGCCTGCGCCGCGTCTGGAAGGTACAGCGCTTCTCCTGGTGGATGACCTCAATGCTCCACAAGCATGAGGGCAATCCATTCGACGACTGCCGGCAATTGGCTGAGTTGGACTACGTTACCAGTTCCCGCGCCGCAGCCCAATCACTGGCAGAGAACTACGTTGGCTTGCCGTTCGACTAACCAAACCGGTCCTAGATGAATTCTTCATCATTTCCAAACCCAAAATTCACGATTTGCACAATCGACTCGTGATCTTTGACGCTCGCGGTCCGGCTGGATTTCTCCTTCTCCTGTGGGACTGGTCACAGCCCGGTGTGGACTGGACGATCTATGATCGAAGTACTCACAAATGCGGTCAGGCGTAAAGCCCACCGTCTCACGCTGAGGAGAGATATGGAACGAGTCAAAGAAGTGGATCGATGTTCGGTGAAGATGGACGAGAAGAAATCCGAAAAAGCGCGAGTATGTTCGATGTGTGGCAACCCGGCGACCCAACTAGTCGACGGGGAGCCCAACTGTGCAGCAAACGTCGGACAGATCTACGAGCACCAAGTCGAGGATTACACCAGCAAGCACCTTCACAGCAACGAGTGGCGTAAAGTCTAGTCTGCGAGGCTTCGTCCCCCAAGGGTGCTCCTTGCCAGGCGCCCTTCCCAAGGTGCGCGTTGATTCTGCGCCCTCCCCGCATTTTCCAGTCAGGCTTTATAATCGTCGAGCCCATCCGGCTTGATCGGGTGCGGTGTCCTGCTCAGCCGTGGCGATCGCGGAGAGAGTCGGTCAACAGTTTGAAACGACGGGGCGTTGACCCGTTGCATTCTCTCCAGCGAGGCGTGATGCAGATTCGGCCCGGAATCGAAGTGGCCAGCCTGAGCGATGTGGGTTGCCAGCGCGAGAATAACGAAGACGCACTGTCGTACTGGGAGCCCCAGAGCGACGACCAGTTCCAGCGCAAGGGCCGGCTGGCGTTGGTCGCCGACGGCATGGGTGGCTACGAAGGTGGGCAGGAAGCCAGTCGCCTCGCGGTCGATACCATTCGTGATGTTTACGATCACGATCCCTCGGGCAATCTTCAGGACGCGCTGATCACCGGTTTCCGCAAGGCTCACGAACGCATCCGCCAGTACGCTGATGCCCATCCGGAACTGCAGGGCATGGGCACCACTTGCACTGCGGTTGCCCTCAACGATTTCCGCCTCTACTTCGCGCACGTCGGGGATAGCCGCCTCTACCTGGTGCGCGGTGAAACCATTTCGCGCCTCACGCGCGATCACTCGTATGTCGGACGCCTGGTTGAGTCCGGAGTGCTCAGCACCGATGAAGCAGAACGCCATCCGCAACGCCACATCCTAACCGCCGCGTTAGGCGCAGGGGGCGAGGTTACTGCGGATGCTCCCGATGGCCCGATGACGCTCAACGACGGGGATGTTCTCGTTCTCTGTACCGACGGCCTGTGGGGCTTAGTGCAGGAAGCGGAGATCATGAAAATCGTGAGCTCGCACGATGCCACCGCTGCATGCGCCGAGTTGGTGAAACTCGCGCGCCAACGTGGCGGGCCGGACAACATTACGCTCCAGGTATTGCGCCTCTCCAACAACGGCCGTTCTCGTAGCTAGACGGCATCCGAAGCCCTCTTCAGCGCAATTTGTTGCGCACCTTAGCGGGCCTACCCGATCCGCTGTAGTGCCATTTAAGCCATTGCATTTCAATGAGATATCTGTGGTCTGGTTGGCCGCGGAATTGGCACATCGCTTGCAATGTACTGGATTGAAATAAACTCTATAGAAGAAGTAGACTTTGTGAGAACATAGCTTATGAAGATCTCCCAAAAGGGCCTCTACGCACTGCAAGCGATGATGATGCTGGCCCGGCACTACGATCAGGGCGCCATCAAGATTCGCGACGTCGCCTACGAAGAAGACCTCCCTGAAAAATTTCTAGAACTGATCCTGCTCGAAATGAAGAACGCCCGCATGGTCGAGAGCGTGCGCGGCGCCAAAGGAGGATACGCTCTTCGGCGTCCTCCATCCGAAATTCACCTGAGCGAAATCATTCGTCTGATCGACGGCCCGCTTGCGCCCTTTGGCGATGCCGAACAACTGCGCAGCCTGATCGACAAAGATCACGCCCACCGCGCGCTCTACCAGGTGTTTCTTGATGTTCGCGACGCGGCCGCCAAGATTCTCGAGAACACGACGCTGGCTGACATCGTGAAAGATCCTCGGCTCTCCGGAAAAGAAAAACGCTCCCGCAAAAAGAAGCAGAAGCACCCCGCCGCTATTCTGCCGATGGTGGTCTCGGGAAGCGGGAGCCAACACTAATCATGGTGCGAATTTCAAAATTCGCAGCTCTAGTGATGGGATCGTTGCTCTGTTTTGCGGCGCGAGACATGCACTCGCAGGTCACCGTGCGTGTCGGGGCGTTTCCGAACATCACGCACGCCCAGGCCATGGTCGGTAAAGCAAATGGCTCGTTCGACAAGGCGCTCGGCTCCGGAGTCAAGATCGAGTGGAAGACATTCAACGCAGGTCCAGCGGCGATCGAAGCCTTGTTCGCCGGCGCCATCGACATGACCTACATCGGTCCCAATCCGACTATCAGCGGATATGTCCGATCGAACGGTGAGGCGTTGCGAGTCGTGGCTGGTGCTGCCAGCGGCGGAGCGGCGCTCGTCGTGCGGAGTGATTCGGGAATCAATAAGGCGTCAGACTTTCACGGCAAGAAAGTCGCGTCACCGCAGCTTGGCAATACGCAAGATGTCGCGTTGCGATCTTGGTTGCGAACCAACGGCCTGAAGTCCACGGATAAAGGCGGTGACGTGCAAGTAATCCCGCTGGCCAATCCCGATCAGCTCACGCTGTTCGTAAAGAAGGAACTCGATGCTGCGTGGGCCCCGGAACCTTGGGCGACCCGGCTCATCCGCGAGGGCAACGGCCGCTTGTTTCTGGATGAACGCACCTTGTGGCCGAACGGGCAATTCGTTTGCGCCAACCTAATCGTTAGCACGAAATTTCTCAAAGAGCATCCCGACGTCGTGAAGAACTGGCTGCGCGCCCACGTCGAATTAACAGACTGGATCAACGGTCACCTGCCCGAAGCGAAGAAGGTTCTTAACGGGCAGATTCAAAAAGAGACCGGCAAAGCGCTGCCCGACGCCGTGCTCGAGGAAGCCTTCAGCCGGTTGCAGGTGACATACGATCCGCTGCGCACTTCGCTCACGACCTCAGCCAAGGCGGCCTTCGATGCCGGCTTCCTCGGCCGCCAGGCCCCGGATCTCTCGAATCTCTACGACCTGTCTTTGCTGAACCAGATCCTTGCGGAAAAAAAGAAGAAGGCGGCGCAATGAGATCCAATTCCAATCTCGCAGTCAACGATCTTTCGAGCACCGGGTATCGCAAGCCAGCGCATGGCACGGTGGTCCGTCCCGCAATCCTTCCCATGCGGCGCGCAAACTCCGCCGTACCGAAGGTTCGACTCGAAGATGTTTCGCTGAACTACTCGAGCGAAACCGGCGCCGGAGTGCTTGCGCTCGATCGAATCAACCTGCAAGTGCAGCCGGGAGAATTCCTCTGCATCGTAGGTCCCTCGGGCTGCGGCAAATCGACGCTCTTGCACCTGGTCGCATCGTTGCAGCACCCCACGTCCGGCGCAATTGCCATCGATGACAACTACGTTACTGCGCCCGGCACCGATCGCATTCTGATGTTTCAGGATCATGGCTTGTTTCCCTGGTTGACGGTGGCACAGAACGTTGAATTCGGACTGAAGATGAAGGGCCTGCCCACGGCTGAGCGGGAAGAGAAGGTCCGCCACTATCTGCGCCTCGTGCATCTCTCGCAATTTCAGGACAGCCGCCCGCACCAGCTTTCGGGCGGCATGCGTCAGAGAGTGGCGCTCGCCCGCGCGCTCGCCACCGAGCCCGATGTCCTGTTGATGGATGAGCCGTTCGCGGCGCTCGATGCCCAGACGCGCGACATGCTGCACGATGAACTCGAGAAGATTTGGGCCGAAACCGGGTGCACCGTGATCTTCGTTACGCACAACGTGCGCGAGGCTGTGCGCCTCGGCGATCGCGTCGCCCTGATGACGTTCCGGCCCGGCCGCGTCAAACAGGAATTCACTGTGAACCTGCCGCGCCCGCGCCATCTCGAAGAAGTCGAGGTCGCCCGCACCGCGCGCGAAATTCTCGACAGCCTGCGCGACGAAATCAACAAATCCCTGGAAGCGGAGTATGCCAATGAGCAGCGTCGCTAGAAGCGCACCCACGGGAGCGGTTCGTCCCCGGCCGGCGTCTGGAGTGAATGGGAATGACATCCACTCCTCTCCGGTCGTTCGTCAGAAAAACAACCGCATGGTGGTCGCGCGCAAGGTTTTTAATCAGGTCATCTTTTATTCGCTGCTTCTAGGCGTGTGGGCTCTTCTCGCGAAGCTGAAGGTTTGGCCGCCCTATCTTTTTCCTGCACCTTGGCAGGTTGCAGAGGCCCTGTGGGCAGGCTTCAAGGATCACAGTCTTCCGATCGCCATCGGCGTGACCATGAAGCGCATGCTGATCGGCTACAGCCTGTCCGTCATGCTCGGAATGATTTTGGGTATCGGCGTTGCCAGCAATCGCTTCCTCGAAGAAACCGTTGGCCCGTTGCTGGTGAGCTTGCAGTCCTTGCCGAGCATTTGCTGGGTGCCGCTTGCCATCCTGTGGTTCGGCCTGACCGAGAAGGCAATTCTGTTTGTCGTCCTGATGGGATGCATTCTCTCCGTCACCATCGCCATGGAAGACGGCCGCAAGCAAATGCCGAAGATCTACACTATGGCAGGTCGCAATCTCGGCGCGTCCGGGATTCGCCTGTTCTTGTATGTGATGCTGCCAGCCAGCTTGCCCTACATCGTCTCCGGCCTCAAACAGGGATGGGCTTTCGGTTGGCGCTCGCTGATTCAGGCCGAAATGATTTTCCTCACGATCGGGCTGGGACAGCAGTTGATGATGGGACGCGACCTGAACGACATGAGCCAGGTCATCTCGGTCATGCTCCTGATCGTGGCGCTCGGATATCTTGTGAACCGCATCGTTTTCCGAACCATGGACCGTGCGTTGCAAAGTCGCTGGGGACTGAATCCGACGGTCTGAGCCTGACACAAGGCGCCGCAGACCAATCTTGCTAATTTTAATTCCGCATCCGCATGTGGCAACATGCAGTTTGCGGTTTCTCTTTTCAGCTGTCATCAAAACCACTCGTGGGGCAGAAGCCAATGTTTTCGAGAAGAGACTTTCTCCGAACTGCGTCGGGGGCCGCTCTTGCAGTTTCGGCCTCCTCCTCGCTCGTGAGCTGGGCAGCGGAATCGTCACACCTAGCGATCCCCGGCAAAGAAGATCTCATCATTCGTTCCTACCGCTTCTTCGATCTGGAAACGCCGGTGGAGTTTTTCAATACGTGGCTCACTCCGGCGCAGCATTTCTTTGTAAGAAATCACATGCACGAACCGAGCACGCTCGAGGCATCGAGCTTGCATCTCAGCATCAGCGGAGAAGTGGAGAAGCCCTTCACGATTAACCTGGCAGACCTGACGAAACTGGAAGCGCATGCCATCGTCAACACGCTGGAGTGCGCCGGCAACGGCCGCGCCTTTCAAACGCCCAAAGTGCCCGGCGTGCAATGGCAGAAGGGTGCTGTGAGCACCGGACGCTTCAGCGGCCCCCGCTTGCGCGATCTGCTCGAACGCGCCGGGGTCAAGTCTTCCGGCAAGCACGTGATGTTTCGCGGCCTCGATGAAGTCCCCGGCAAAGTTCCTCCCTTCATTCGCAGCATTCCTATCGAGAAGGCGATGGATCCAGATACGCTCGTTGCCACCCAACTGAACGGCGCACCGCTGCCCAGGCACAACGGCTTTCCAGCGCGGGCCATGGTGCCGGGATGGATCGGCGCCGCATCGTGCAAGTGGCTGACGGAAATCAAAGTCCTCGACAAGGAATTTGAAGGCAACTTCATGTCTCCCGGCTACCGCATGCCGAATCAGCCTGTGAAACCGGGCGAGGCGGTCAAGCCCGAGGATACGCACCCCGTAACCACGCTCAACGTGAAGTCACTGATCACTGCGCCGCTCGATGGCTCTACCGCACGAGCGCGCGCCCTCGACATCAAAGGGGTTGCCTGGGCGGGCGAGGCCGACGTCACCAAGGTCGAGATCTCGACTGATGGTGGGACTTCGTGGAAGGCGGCTGAGCTCGGCAAGGATCGTTCGCGCTACGCCTGGCGGATGTTCGAGTACAAATGGAAGGCTCCGAAGGCAGGGGACTACACCATCCTGTCACGCGCCACCGACAGCCAGGGGCGCATTCAACCAGCAACTCCAGTCTGGAATCCCAGCGGTTATCTAAACAACGCGATCGACCAGGTGAAGATTCATGTTCAAGCATAACGCGAACTACTACTTCGGTCTTTCGATCCTTTTCTGTGCACTCAGTTACGCGCAGACTCCATCCCCGTCCGAACTGCCGGAGGGACCGATGCAAGCCAAGGCAGTCACGGCCTGCACGGAATGCCACGAAGCACGCATCATTGTGCAGCAGCGCCTGAGCAAGGCCGCATGGACCAAAGAGGTCGACAAGATGACGAAGTGGGGAGCCGTGGTCGAACCGCAAGACCGCGATACGCTGATCGACTATCTCAGCGGGAATTTCCCTGTTGATAAAGCGGAGTATGTCGCCGAGCGCTCCCGCGGTCCGGTCGCTGGCGTCAAGAAGAAATAATCACGGCAGGCCGACAGCAAAGCGCTATCGACCCAGCGTCGAGTGTGGCCAGAGGACGCTACGATAGCGCTGCTTGAGTACTAGGTCCCTTGCTGTTACGAGTCTAGCGCCGCCAAATCCGCGTTCTAGTGCATAGCCGGGTTCTGCCGTGTCGATGCGGGCTCCATCTCGAGTGACTTGGCGGCCTGCTCGAGAACATTCTCGAGCGCTTGCAGATGGCGTTCTTCCGTCAGATAGCTGGTCACCATCACTCGCAAGACGCTGCTTCCGTTTACAACCGTATCGGAGATCCAAAGCTGTCCGTCCCGGGTGACGGCATCGACGATTGACGCATGAGCAGCCGAGACATCTCTCCCGCCATCGCGTAAGCCCTTTACGCGAAAGTTGACGATGGTGAGCATGGTGGGCGCAGCCAGTTCGAAGTATTGGGAATGTTCCACCCAGTCGGTGAACATTCGCGCTAGCTGCAGCTGCCGCTCGATGTGTTCTTCGTAAGCTTTGCGTCCGTGTACTCGCAGCGTCAGCCACAGCTTCAGGGAATTCATGCGGCGCGTCCACTGCGTGCTGATACGCGCGTTATCGGGCAGCTGCGCTCCCTGCGCTTTCGGCATGTAGGGCGACGCTACGGAGAACGCCTGCTGTAATGCCTCCGGATGGCGCGTGAGAATCACTCCCGCCGCAAACGGAACCGCCAGCCACTTGTGTGGATCGATGGTGATCGAGTCGGCCAATTCAATGCCTCGCACGAGGTCGCGACTCTTGTCCGCGAACACTGCGGAAGCCCCGTACGCTCCATCGACGTGCATCCAGAGATTGTTTCGCCGGCACACCTCGGCGACCGCGACCAGGTCGTCCACAATTCCTGAATTCGTCGTTCCGGCGGTGGCCACTATGCAAAAGGGAGCGTGACCTGCTTTTCGGTCCTGCTGAATCATCTGCTCCAACTTCACTGGGTCCAGTTGCAGGTTGTCGTTTATAGGAACGCGCCGCAGCGCTTTGCGGCCGATGCCCAGCAGCCCAGCAGATTTATCGAGCGAGTGATGCGATTCGGTTGACGCGTACGTCACCGGTTGCTTGCCGATCGATGCGATTCCATCTTCCATCGCAGCGGGGAAGTGGTGCGCGAGGGCGAGGGCCAGTCCGCTGAAGTTCGCTTCGTTTCCCCCGCTGGTGAACGTACCGCCAAATTCGCCGCTCCAGCCCACGCGCTCGGCAATCCAGCGCACGGTTTCGAGTTCGATTTTCGAAGCCAGCTGCGATCGTGCAAGTGTCGCCAGTTGCGGATTCAAGGCGGATACCATTGCCTCCGCCACGAATCCCATGTAGGTCGGCGTCGGGTTCATGAGGCCGAAGTAGTTCGCGCTCGGCACATGAAATCCTTTGGCCACCATTTCGCCAAAGACTTCTTCGAGAACCTCGAGGGGATCTTCCCCGTTCTCAGGCAGGCGATCGTCTAAAGTTCCGAAAGTTCGCTGTTGAGCTGGGAGCTGAACGGGACGGTCGGGCAGGGAAGAATAGTACTGATCAACAAGGTCGATGAGACGGTGGCCGACTTTCCGGCGAGTCTCCGAATCAAAATCGAAGCGCATAGGAAGTTGGACGAGAATTGATGAGAAAGGATGCAATCAAAGCGATGGCAGAGGATAGGGTGGCGCGTCCGCCCCTACGCGGATTGACTCACGCATCTTAATCAATGTGCACACGGAGGCAGGTGCGAGTCTCGCGGTGGTTTACGCGATGAAGCTTGCTCGCTGTGTTAGAGGTTTGTTGTCTTGTGTCCCCTTCTGATCGCCTGGTTCTTGCCGATCTTGTTGCTTTTGTTAAGTCTCAAATGCTGTTGGCATCGCCTGTTAAAGCGATGAGGAGTGATCACTCCCACTGCGGGTACGGTTCACAGTGGCTAGGAGCCCTGTATGACTCGAAAGCCGGTGAGTAGGCCTGCGCCGCATCAGATGTTCGCCCGCGCTCCACAGGGGTGCACGCCCGCGATAAGGGTCCGCGCGGTTCTACCTAGGACACGCGGAAACGTCGCCATCTCTGGCCTGATTTTAGAATAGCAATTGGGGTGGGGGAATTGTGACACGTTGGGGAAGTTTATATTTGGCGTTGATTGATGGAGATGGGTGGGATTTGTGACGTGGGTGGGGCTTGACAGGTGATGGGAGTCACAGGAGAGTCAGTTCTCAGTTGTCAGC
>Ga0207665_10000174_pt1 | contig 43179 bp, 74 predicted proteins | sample LARL112metaG_FD_184351 | JGI IMG/M metagenome (GOLD analysis project Ga0207665, IMG submission 184351) | Corn, switchgrass and miscanthus rhizosphere microbial communities from Kellogg Biological Station, Michigan, USA - LAR L11-2 metaG... | ecosystem: Host-associated > Plants > Roots >... | reverse complement strand
CGCGGGCATCAGGCCGCAGCCGTTTTTCAAGCCGAAACGCCACATCTGCGTCGAACCGCACAAGGAATACGGCTGCTGGCTGATCGAGAACGGGTACGATCTGTGGGACATGACGGCGCTTCAGGCGTTGGAAGAAGCGAAACACGTCGATACGATCTTCATGCTCGACGTGATCGAGCACATGACGAAGACCGAGGGACTGGAAGCGCGGCACCTTGCCAAGCTCAAAGCCGATCAGGTCGTGGTCTACACTCCGATGGGATTCAAGGAGCAGTCCTACCAAGACGGAGACAAGGACGCTTGGGGCATGAACGGAACCTACTGGCAGACGCACCGCTCCGGATGGACTCCGGAAGACTTTCCCGGTTGGGATATCACGGCTGAGGCCGGTTCCTTTTTCGCCATCTGGGGATGAATCGTTATTCGCACCTGAAAGCGAGCCGTTACCCGGACAGAGTCGAGGCGATCAAGTTCCAGAAGGAGATAGGCCCGGTACACGTTCAGATCATCCTGTCGGACCTCTGTAACCAGGCGTGCCACTTCTGTGCGTATCGGGACCCGACGTATACGAGCTCTCAGCTCTTTCACGTCGAGGGGAACTACAACCCGAATCGCAAGCTTCCCACCGAGAAGGTGATAGAGATTCTGGACGATTGCGTTGACTTGAAAGTCGAGGCGATCCAGTACACCGGGGGCGGGGAGCCGACGATCCACCCGGATTTCAACTTCATCGTGGACGAGACGATGAAGCGGGGATTAAGGTGGGCGCTGGTGACGAACGGCGTGAAGAAACGCAGTTACGCCGGTGCCTCCTGGGTGCGGGTGAGTCTCGATGCCGCCAACGCGGAGACTTACGCGAGGATCCGCAGTGTCGATGCAAGTCACTTTGACCGCGCGTGCGAATCGATACGACTGTGGAAGACCGGCGTCGGGTTCGTGGTGACGCCCGAGAACTGGGAAGAAGTCTACGATGCCGCTCTGCTCGTAAGGAGCCTGGGAGCGAAGAACATCCGCATCGGGGCGCAGTTCTCAGACAAAGGCAAGGACCTCTTCAAGGACTTCTTTGCCGAGTGCCGGATGCTCTGTAAGCACACCGAGACCTTGTCGGACGATAGCTTCACCGTACACAACCGCTTCAACGAGAAGATCGGTGACCTTGAGTCGCCTCCGGACTATGAGCGTTGCGGATATCAGTATTTCACGACCTACATCGGGGCGGACCAGAATCTCTACCGCTGCTGCGTCTACGCCTACAACCCTCGCGGGCTGCTCGGCACGATCAAGGGGCGGCGCTTCAAGGACGTGTGGAACGAGAGCTGGGTCAAGTTCTCCGCGTTCAACGCGAGAGAGTGCGAGCACTGCCAGTTCAACGTCATCAACCGAACGATCAACGAGATGGTCGAGGTCGAGGACGCGGCGTTCGTATGATTTCCGTGGTGCTGCCGTACTGGAACCGACGTAACGCACTGCTGGCGTCTCTCGACTTAATGGCGCAGCACTATAGCGGGATCGAAGTCGTCGTAGTGGACGACGGTTGCCAGCCTTCGGAGGCGTTCGAGGTCGTCAAGGACTATCCGTTCTTCCTTAGCGTGGTGAAGCTGCCCCTGAAGGACCAGCCGAAGAACCCGTGCGTTCCGATCAACGCGGGGGTGAAAGCAGCGTCGTTCGATGTGGTGGTCATCTCGAACCCTGAAATACTCCACGAGACTCCGGTGCTCACGCAGATGCAGTGGGAACTTGAGGAGCTGGGAGACATGGGTTACGTTCTCGCCGCCTGCTGGTGCGAGGAGGAAAAGCAATGGCACTGTCACAGCTCGATGGAAGTGCGCCCGGACCGCGAGCCCGTTCCACGTGGAACCGGGTATCATTTCTGCGCGATGTTGAACAAGTCGCTCTTCTGGAAAGCCGGAGGGTTTGACGAGGAGTACCGCGAAGGTGCCGGCTGGGATGACCCGGACTGGGTCAACCGCCTGATCGTAGCCGGAGCGAAGTTCAAGATACGCGACGACCTCGTCGTCAAGCACCCGAAGCGCGGAGCACAAACCGACTGGCGCGGCGGGATGATGGAGCGCAATCAGGAAATCTATCGCAGGAAATGGCCGCGCCTACCCTCAACGTCGTCTGCGTAAAAGCGAAGCCCCGCTACGATCATCAGTACGTCAACAAGCTCTACAAGGCGGTTAGGCAGCACTTGAGCATACCGCTCCGGTTCTTCTGCCTGACGGACGACGTTTCGGGGTTGAAGTGCAGGACGAAGAACCTTCCACACCAGCTTCACGACTGGTGGGGAAAACTGTATCTCTTCAACCTGTATTTCGAGGGCAAGGTGTTGTACCTTGACCTGGATACGCTCATCACCGGGCCGCTCGATTTCGTGAACGATTACGAGGGGGATTTTGCCATTCTCAGGGACTTCTACCGACCGGAAGGCTACGGGTCTGGCGTGATGCTCTGGAACGGCGGCAAACAACCGAGGCACGTATGGGACAACTGGTTCGCGAATCCCGTCATACATCCCCTGGGGGACCAGGGATGGATCGAGGAGCAAGTCAAAGATGCCGACAGGCTCCAGGATATATTCCCCGGGAAGATCGTCTCGTACAAAGTAGATTGCGCCAATGGATTGCCCGAAGGTGCAGCTATATGCGCGTTCCACGGGCTTCCCAAACCGCACGAGTTCGCCGCGGATCACTGGGTGACTAAGGTCTGGAATGAGTGACCGATGAGTGACCTCTCTGAGATTGCCCAGAAGATCGCGGACCTCGATTACATCCGGTCCACGCGCCGACTCGAATACTACAAGCCCTACCCGTACCAGGAGAAATTTCACAACGCGGTAGGCTTCGGGACCTCACGACCCGCCAAGCAACGGCTGCTCATGTGCGGGAACAAGGTCGGAAAAACACACTGCTCAGCGATGGAGGTGGCGATACACGCGACCGGGAGATACCCCGCGTGGTGGAGAGGCGCTCGGTTCCTGTATGCTCCAGAGATTCTTGTATGTGGCCTTACTAACGATTCTGTTCGTGATCTTGGTCAAAGAGAGCTTCTGGGCGACCCGACGAATGAGAAAGAGCTGGGGACAGGCACTATACCCAAGTCCGCTGTCGGAAAGCGAAGAAACAAGACCGGAGTTCCCAACGCCTACGACTCCATAAGAATCCAGCACACAAGCGGACAGTGGTCGAAGATTTACTTCCGCGCCTACGAGCAGGGCTGGAAGAAGTTTCAGGGGATCGCAGCGGACGTGTTGTGGCCCGACGAGGAGCCGCCTCCCGATATCTGGTCGCAGTTGATCCGCGCGACGCTCGCCAAGCCGAACGCGATCATCTTTTGCTCCATGACTCCGGAAGAGGGGATGACGGAGACCGTCACGCAGTTCATGGAGAACTTGCAGAAGGGTCAGGCGCTCATCACGGCGACCTGGGACGATGCGCCGCATCTGACTCCGGAAGTCAAGGAACAGCGCCTCTCCGCGCTACGTCCTCACGAGCGCGACATGCGTTCCAAGGGGATACCGCTTCAGGGTGCGGGGTTGATCTTCCCGATCTCCGACGAGCAGGTGGTGGTCGAACCCATCGAGATCCCGCGCCACTGGCCGCAGATCATCGGGGTTGACTTCGGCATCTCGACGCAGCACCCGTTCTCGGCGGCGAACCTCGCTTGGGATAGGGATGCGGACAGGATTTACCTCACGCACGAGTACCAGACGACCAACGACTTGCCGGCGGTCCACATCGACGCTATCAAGCAGTGGGGTGACTGGAAGCCGGTTGCCTGGCCGCATGACGGACTGAACCGTGAGAAGGGCTCCGGGGACGAACTCCAGAGCATCTATCGGAAGAAGGGCTTGAATCTACTTCCCTGGAAGGCCACGAATCCCCCCACCGTCGGACAGGTGGAGGGCGACGGAGGGAACTCAGTGGAAGCCTCGGTGCTTGACATGCTCGATCGCATGTATCAGGGCAAGTGGAAGGTGTTCAGGACTTGCACGACGTGGCTTAAGGAGAAGCGCATCTACCACCGCGACCTGAAAGGAAAGATCGTCCGCATGCACGAGGACTGCATCTGCGCGTCCCGCTACGCCGCCATGATGATCCGCCATGCACGAACGGTGAGCGTTCTCCCGCGTAAAGGCGCTGCCGATACTGCCGTAGGAGTGCGGATGTGGTAGCCGATACGAAGACGATGGAGTCAGAATCGAAGCTCGCTTCGATGGATACGAGCGGAGATAAGGACGAGGAAATCAAGGCCCCCGCTAAGCCCAAGAAGATCACCAAGCAGGACTGGAACAAGGTCGAGACGCACCTAAAGCAGGAGTTGGAAGATCGCAAGAGGTCCGACTTCCGCGTCAACCACGAGAAAATCTGGAAGGAAGTTGACCGCCAGATCTCCATGAACCCGATGGTGAAGCTGAGTCGGGACGGTAACGAGGTCGATCCAGGCTGGCACAACGTCATCGAGCTAGGGGAACTCTCCAAAGCATCGGAGAACATCTCGGCGGACGTGAGAAGGATCATCTTCCCGCAAACGCGGTTCTGGTTCGACGCCCACGCCGACATCGAGGACGAGCTTCCCTTGAACGACATGGGTAAGCCCCAGAAGGATTCCAAACTTCAGGAAGCGGTGAACGGTCGCGTGAGATCCTTCATGATGCAACAGCACGCGGACTTCGGCCTTAAGGACCGGGTAGAGCTCTCCATCAAGGAAGCGTTGCACCATGGGTCTTTCGTGGCGGTGATCGCCGAAGATACGCAGGAATTCATTTTCGACGCGGTGAAGTCAAAGACTCGCGTAGCTCCGGTATGGGTGCCTCACTCGATGTGGAATTGCTACCCGGACTCAAGTCCCTCGGTCATCGGGACTAACATGTTCTACGAAGGCTCCATGTACATCGAGTCCTACGTTCCGAGGCACAAGGCCGAGCGTATGGTGAAGTCGGGCGAGGACGGCTATATGCCCTCGCAGTGGAAGAAAGTTTCCAAGGACCAGCATCAGATTAAGGACCAGAAGATCAAGGACGTGAAGATCACGACCTTCTGGGGGGATGTGAACATCGAGCGCGCGGAGGGAGACCTCTACTTCCCGAACCACAAGGCGATGCTGATGAACGGGACCATCGTCTACATGGCCCCGAACAAGACGCCCTACCCCCCGATCATCTACAAGGGGTACGAGCGAAACGACGTTCGGGATCCGTACTACATGTCCCCGATCATCAAGATGTCCCCGACGCATAAGCTCTCCACGGTGCTTGCGAACAAGATCATGGACGGGGTCGAGCTTCATGTTGAGCCGCCGATTGTCTACGACGGCAACGACCCGGATTTCGTCCTGAACGGCGGCCCTGTCATCGCTCCGGGAGCGAAAGTGTCTACGAAGGGCCAGAATTCGTTCTCCCAGGTAAAGATCGGAGAGCTTGCCGAAGCGGTGAACATGCTGCAATTCTGCCTGAACGAGATGAAGGAAAAGCTCGGGAGGCCGGGAAAGCCTGTCGGAGACCGGGCGACCAAGGCCGAAGTGCAGAAATCCGAGCGCGACCAGGAAGCCTCTCTCATCGACTTCATCGACAAGATGGAGATCAGCCTCCGGTCATTCCTCTACATGCAACACTCGATGAACCTGGATACGCTGGACACGTATTCGTACTACTCCCCGGAGATGATGGATCCGGACTTCCTCATCGTGAAGAAGGACGATCTTCCGAAGGCGGTTCACTTCGAGGTCGTGGGCGCTCGGGGTATTCTCGGAGAAGAAGAGCGCAGCCAGAAGATGTCCGTGGTGACTGCATTTGCGTTGGGTAATCCGCTAACCGCTCCGTTGATCGCGGCGCAGGACGTTCTATTGCAGATGTACCAGGACGCCGGGGTCAAGAACCCAGAGCGGTTCATCAACCAGCAGCAGCAGAACCCCGCTCAGTTGATGCAGCAGCTCCAGGAAGCGAAGCAGATGCTTCAGAAGCTCGGTGAGGACTTGAAGCAGGAGAAGTCCAAGTCAGCGGTCAAGATGGCGAAGATTCAGTCCGACCACCAGTCGAAGGAACACAAGCTCCAGGTCGATCATCAGGATCGCATGACCGAGCTTGCCGCGAACATGGAGTTCAAGCGTAAGGAACTCATCGCCAAGATCACCGAGTCCATCTCAGTCCTCAAGAAGGACATCACTATGGACTTGATGAAGCACCACTCGGAGAAGCATACCGAGATGCTGAAACTCCTGTCCGACCGCGAAACCAAGCAGTCGAGCCAGATCATCATGGATACCACGGGCAAGTCCGTGGTTGACATCTCGAAGAACATCGAGGGTCTTGCGAAGAACATCGAGTCTCTCAGCAAGAACCAGACGGCGCTGATCGAGCATATGAAGAAGCCGAAGAAGGTGAAGAGCAAGCGGGTCAACGGTGTCCTCGAAGCGGAGATTACGTAGATGGCAAGCTCAGTCGATTTGGGTCCCGTGGAGACTACGACGGTTAATGCCATTGGCATGGGCGCTCGTCAGGCCGTCACTCTGGGTTCTTCGCCCTGCACGCTCACCAATCGCTGCTCGACGCGCGCATCCGTCGTGGTTTCTCTCGGAACGGGTATTGCGATTGATCTTTCCCCTGACGGCGCTACGTTCGATTCGTCAGGTCTCCTCGGAGGGCAGTACATCCTAGCTCCCGGAGGCAGCGTGAAGATCACCTACGTCGTGGCTCCGACCGTGTCATTCTGGCCGATATAAAGGAGAACTGCCATCGCCTCTCAATCGTGGGGACAACTGATAGCGACAATCCCGGTATCGGGGACGCAATACAACACTTATACGACCTCGCAGTCGATGCTGACGACGGCGACGGTGACGGAAGCCTCGGCTGGATTCATTACGCTGCCGCCCAACTTTTTCCAGCGTGGATCTCTTCTGGTGATCGACTTTCTCGCGGCAATTTCCAATCGGGTGACAGGCCCCGATACCTTCACCATCAACATCAAGCTCGGAAATGTGACCGCTTTCACTACTGGCGCGATCACGCTGACGACCACGGCGCATACGAACATCCCTCTGAAGGGGAAGATCGAGCTTTCCTGCCAAACAGTCGGGAGCGGCACCAAAGCTGCTCTCATGGGGATTGCTGTCCTTACCGGACAGATGATCCAGCAGGGTGGTACGGCGGGAGCGGACTCCGCGACCTTGAGCAATACGATCATCATGCCGAATACAGCGCCCGCAGTAGGCACCGGATTCGACTCGACCGTGGCGAACACGCTTGATTTTCAAACCGCCCAGTCGGTGAGCAATGCGGCCAACGGCTTCCGGCTCGATGAATATCGCGTCGTCTCCTGGGGTAATTCTGCCGTGTGATGTATGCGCAAATGGCTCCTCGCGTTTCTTCTTCTCTGGCCTAACATGGCGACTCCCAGTCTAGTCAGTTTCATCATGGGGCCGTCAGCAAATGTTGGTGGCGGCCTCTGGACCTCGCCTGCCACTCAGCAGTTCGCCGACCCGCCACCAGCCGGATGTCTTCTGATGGCCTTCATTATTACCGGCGGCCCCGGCCCGACGATGGCGGCGAACGCAGTTACCGACGATCAGGGACAGACGTGGACGCGCGTTCTAAATCTTGTAGGTAACACCAACACCACGGGCTGGTTATTTAAGATGGAGAACACTGCGGCCAACGTTCGCAAGGTGACTTGCGCCGTAGGTGGTACCCAAGGTGTGGGGGGCCTCACGGTTGTCTTAATAGCGATCCGCAACGTCCTAGCCTCTGCCGCGACAGGAATAACGTGGAGCAAAGAAGAAACTGCGACTCCGGGGACGACGTGGGACAGTGGTGCGAATCAGACGCCCACCGCAGGCTCCTCGATCTACCATGTGGTCGTCGCCGCGAACGTCAACCACATCTTTGCGACTGGTGTAGCAGTAGCGGGCACAAACTACCAGTTGGAGGCCGCCGATCTCTTCCAAGGCCAAATCGCGCAGTCCTGGGAGGGCGTGACTGCCACCGCTCATAGCCCGACAGTGACCATGGCCGATTCCAACCTCTGGCTATCAATGGCAATCGAGGTGTTGGCGGGCACGAACGGAGCCGACACTCCGAACGGAAGCACCGTTCGCGCAGTGTGCAGCAACTACAACATCATGCCAATCGGCGTCACCACGGAGAAGTATCAATTCCCCTGTACCGGGAATTTGATCCTGGTGGACGTCTCCACAGGCTCTGATAGCACGCACACGATCTCTTCGATTACGGGAGCGACCTATACGGAACACGGAGCGAGTCCGAAGTCAGACCAACTCGGCGGCAGCACGATTCAGCATTTCCATGCCGACAACAATCCTCCCTCTAGGACGCTGAACGGCACGGTCACGTGGGTTGCTCCGCCTCAAGCAGGATCGGGCGGGTGCATCTGGCTCCGCGACATTAAGGGAATGGAGGTGAGCCCGCTCGATACCTCAGCTACGGGTTCCGGCATCCTGGCGGGCACGAACGGTGCGCTCTCTGGGCAGTTCAACCAGACGGTCGCAGGGGACCTGGACCTGGGAACGATCACGCCCTCAGCGGGCACTCGGCTTGTGACCTGGTACTCGGATGATGCGAGCGGATCGTTCGTCGGATCAGCCGATGTGACGGTGAACTTCCTGGAGCCCTATGTGAACCAGAACGGTGGGGCGGGGAACGACTACACCCTTGACTCGTGCCTTGGAAGCAAGATCGTAACTGGGCCGCAAAATGGCACCTTCCAGCGCAGCGCGACGGCGGCGGGTGTCGGCGAAGTTCTCGCGGCGGCGTACAAGGTAGCATCGACCACAACGAATTGGGCAAGCCTCGGGAGCGCATGGCATCCTGGACAGAGCCCTGGTCTCGGCGGGATCAGCTCGGCTCGATTTCAAACGAACTGGTGGCCGTTCAGCCCTCCGCCAACACCGACTGGACCAATAGGAGACAATATCTACATCCTGCCATGATGGTACAAACGCAAACATTCGAATATCAAAAAGGGCGCGAAGAAGAACTCGCGCTGATTTCGCAAGTACTCTGGGTGATGGGCGAGGGCAACTATGAGGAAGCGAAACGCATCCTCATCCATCGCCACGATAAGTTGACCGCAGCACCCAAGCTGAAACTCTACGATCAGCGTGAGTCCAGTGCATGACTTTCATCATCGGCACTCCGCACACGAAAGGCGCAGGCTATTTCGTCAACGACAGGAGGCTGCGCTCCCGCCAGGAAGCGGACGTACAGACTTGCTCTCACTGCCAGGCCGTCATCAAGATGCAGGAATGGAAGGACGACGGCGCGTGGTGCGCGAAGTGCATGAAGCCGATTTGCGTGAAATGCGGAACTCGCGCTCTGACCTTCGGTTGCGAACCATTTTTGAAAAAGATCGAGCAGTACGCCGAGCAACAAATGCGTTTCGAGAAGCTAGGGGTGGACGAGCCGGTTCCCCAGCGCTCCCTTGTCACCGGCTCTAAGGAGTAGATCATGGCGCAGTACAGTTCTGGAACACCGGCAACCTACACCCCGACCGCAAGCACGACCGTACTTTCCCACTGGGCTCTCACCGTTCTTACGGTCGGCCAAATGGCGAAGGTGAAGCTGATTTCTTGGGGCGGCGATGGAACCTCCCTCGTCGGCTACGTCAGCCGATGGGCACGCGTCAATAACACGCCAGCCACGCCCACGGCTTTGTTGATCGCGCCATCTAATCCGATCGCTGTCTCAATGGCGACGGTCAACACTTATTCAACCGCTCCTACAGGCGCGGCGGATAACAATCTCTTCAAGCAGAACTGGAACGTGCAGGGCGGCGGCGGGGTCGTAGTCTTGCCGATTGGCGGCGAATGGTTCGTCGTCGGCGGCGCGCTCGGAACGGCGTTCAACCAAATCGGCGCTGGAAATGTGACGGGTGCGGATGCGAATCTCTCCGCATACGCGCTACAGTGGGAAGAGTGAAATAGATGGCTGACAAATATCTCTGGGGTAGCCATGCTCTGCAGCATGGTAATGCTGAGGGGCTGAAGAGCGGCGTTTTCCCCTCGGTGCGCAAGGGCGCGGTCGCTGCCGTAGCGATTGCGTTCATCTTTGCGCCCCAGCAGGTCTACACGGATGTTCCGTCGTTTGTCGTCGCTCCTCTCGTTTCCGGCAAGACTCCGAGAACTATCCCGATTGTCAGCGGGGCTCCGCAACTCGCAGATCTGACGCAGCAGGCGTGGATACAGCCTTCGGTTGTAGGAACACGCCCACGACTTATACCGCTCACGACCGGCGCTCCGCAGCAGGTTGACCTTACTCAGCAAGCGCAGTTCAGCAGACCTCCCGCTCAACTGCATGGAGCGGTTCCAGCGACGACGTTAGCGCCGCCTCAAAGCGACCCGACGCAAATAGCCGCGGTTGTTCAGGCCTCAACCCGCGCTGCGGCGATCATTCCGAATCCGGTTGCGCCGTTCTTCTCGGTTCCACCACAGAACGAGAATAGGCAAGAGAGCGCTATATGGGCATCGCTCAGGGCCGGACAAACGCCTGTCGTTATTCCATCTCTCTATGTCTGGCCTACCGTTCCTGTTTCACCTCAGGACGATACGAGCGTCAATACGAGCATCGTCTGGACGCCAAGCACGTTCACCCCAAGTGCTCCAGTACCTCCGCCAGTCGCTCCGGCTGCCACAACCGGGGGAGGACGGTGGTTCGGTTACTACCCGACCACCGAAGAAAAAGAATGCCTCGAACGCGAAATACGAATTGTCGTCAGGCAGAAGAAAGCCATCGAGAGACAGCTTTCCTTTGCCCCGAGTCGAGAGGATTTATACGAGCTGATAGAACGTCTCAATGCAGTGCAAAGACGCCTGAATGCACTGACGACCGAGTACGTCTATCTCGTGGAGTCGTGGAAAACCTACAGGACCAAACTGGATGAGGAAGAGGAAGAGTTCATGCTGTTCATATCCGCCAATCTATGAGTGAGCCGTGGAAGGCGGCAGTCAGTGAATTGCGTCAGTCAGGTCACTACAACATGGTGATCCAGAAGGTAGAGTCACTGGAGCCTGTCGTTCCGGTCTTCGACTACAGGGGACAGTCCAATTTCGAGGAGATCAAGTTCAAGCTCGCCCAGAGACAATTCTGGGAGCTTATCGTCAACGTACTGAAAGGCAATGCCCAATGAGTGAGTCCCAAACCACCCAAACCACAGAAGCACCCCAAACCAAGACCGAACCCGAAGTCACTCTCGACGATGTCTACCGCGATGCGGGCCTAGACAAGATCGCAGAAACCCAGGTTCAACAACCGCCGCAGCGTCAGGAGACGCCTCCGGCACCCCCGAAGATTGAGCCTTCAAGTGTTCCGGACCCTTACGACACGGAAAACTTCAAGGCTTACCAAGCTCGGCTATTGGCCGAGACGACCGCGTTACGTCAGAACCAAGCGAGTCTAGCAGCCTACGTCACCAATGTTGAACGTGAACGGGCCAAAACCGCTCTGGAAGGTGATATCAAATCAGCCGTTGCGAAAGTCAATGATGTCGTGAATCACCCCGAACCGGAAGTCGTCGAGGCGATGCTCGATGCAGAGGCGAGGAGAAATCCCAAGTTCAAGGCCCTGTGGGAAAACAGGACCAAGAACCCGCAAGCGTGGGATAACGCCCTTTCCATAACTGCAAAGAAATTCTCCGAGAAACTGTCGGTGAAGGTGGATCCAACTCTCGTTGCAGCGCAGCGGGCCAGACGCGACTCGCAGAAACAAATGGCGACGACGGCCCCCGAGGAACCCGACGAAAAGTGGTCGGATGACTCGAAGTTCTCGGAACAGTGGGATCAGTTGTTGGGGCGGTAGTCTCTGGAAAGGATAGGTAAGGCATAGTGGCCGCTCTAGTCACCACCAATGCAACGACCCTCGTACAGCCAGTAAATTTCGTGCTGATGAAGGGTCTGCTTCAGGCAGCAAGAAAGAAACTTCCCTACTTCAACGGCACCCTTCCGGGTGAGCTTATCAAGAACGGGGGAAGCTCCGCAGTCAAGTGGGAGCGTATCAACAACCTGACCGCCGTAACCACGGCGCTCGGTGAAGTCGTCGGTACGTCAGCGTTCCTCTTCGGACGTTCCCTTGTAACACCGACCTACTCGTCCGTGACCGCAACCGCCGCGAAATACGGCAACGCAATCCAGGTCACCGAGGAAGTCGATCTTTTCAACGTCAACACGAAGGCCGCAAGGCTGATGGATACCATCGGAGCGAATGCCGGGGAGTCCTTGAACACCATCGCCAAGGCCGAGTACGACAACGCTGCCGCTGCGAACACCCGTTTTGCCAACAACGCAGCGGGCGGCGCGGCGAATACCTCGAACGTCGCTTCCAAGATCGCTACTACCGACCTTCAGTTCGCAGTCAACAAGCTGAACGTCAATGCGGCGATGCCCTTCACACCGATGGCTACCGGTTCCAGAAACATCGGCACCAACCCCATCCGGGCGTCCTACTACGGCATCTGCCACGTGGACGTGGAGGAAGACGTGCGCAACATCACGGGGTTCGTCCCTGTGGAGACCTACGGCGGGTATACCGAGACCATGCCCTTCGAGTTCGGGCATGTAAACGGCATCCGCTGGGCCTCCACTCAGGTAGCGACCATTCAGCTATCTGCCGGCAAGAAGACCGCTACGGGGTTCCGCGGGTCGTCCAACATCCTGAACGACGTGTACTCGACGTATGTGTACGGTCGTGAAGCGATTGGGACCGTGGGATTGGGGAACATGCACGCCTCCAACTCCTACGAGATGTACAACCCGAAGTACCCTCCGGCAGTCGAAGTGATCTTCAAGCCTGTAGGTAGTGCGGGTGCGGGTGACCCGTACAATGAAATTGCTTCGCTGGCGTGGAAGAGCTGGTTCGTCGCAAAGATTCTCAACTCGAACTGGCTCATCAAGATCAAGAACCTCGCATCGAAGCTCTAACGCAACCGGCGGGGGAGGAAACTCCCCTGCCTTTTTCATGGCGACCCTTCATATGCCGATGCCGGATAACCAGATTTACGTAGAAGTCAGACTCACCGGGCGTGTGTTTCGTATGACTCTTGGCATACCGGACGCACCCGGACACGTCTCTCCGACCGATCTTCGTGACGACTGGATGAGACCGAAGGTGATCGCGGCTCTGAAACCGATCTTCGGAAAGATTGCTGAAAAGGTCAGCGCCTAATGGCGATGCAATTCCTGGACGGAGTCAACCGTATACTGCGCATCAACGGCATCATTCGCGGGGATACGGACGTTCTGGTGACGTTCGCAGATACGTCGCATAACTCCACGTCCCAACTCGCGCAGATCTCCATTCAGACGGAGATATCGGAACTGTCGAGCAAGAGCGAGTTCCCTTACCAGCACAAGACTAATGGATCGCTGACGTGCGCCACGAATACGCGCAGCTACCCTCTGGCGTCGGACTTCATTCAGCTCTGGGGGCGTCCAGCGTTCTTCTACGACGCTATTGCGAACTACACCATTCAACAGTATCCAGGTGGCGAGAACCAGTTGAGGACGGATATTCAGACCTACCGTACCGATCCCGGATATCCGCTCTGGTACTACTTCGAGCTCGGCACGACCCAGCAGGTTTCGTTCTATCCGGTTCCTGATTCCATAAGAAACGGCCTAGTCATAACCTACGATTACTCTGCAAGCGTCAACGTGGTGAACTCCACGGACACGCTGCCCCTGACGACCATAGATCAGCAGTACGCTTTCATCGACATGGCCTCCAGGCGCTTCAAGTTCCTCTTTGAGGGAAAGGTCGATATTCCGATGGACTCCGATCCCGTGTACCGAGAGGCGAGGGCGCGTCTATTCAGCCTGATGGGCTGGAAGCAGCCCCCCAGGACTTACGGGAGGATTTACGTCCCCGGACAGAACTTGTACAGGTACTAAATGCCACAGGCTCAAGCAAGCTACTCTCAGGGTGCGGAACTATGGTCGGATAACGCTCCGCAGCCGCGGTTCTTGCTTGATTTCAAGTACGGCCTGAACGAGAACGCTTCTCCGGATGCGGGTGAGTGTTCGGTAGGGTTCAACTTCGAGATGAACGCCACGCAGTCTAGCTTCATCCCGAGAAAGCCTTTCGACCTTGCCGGAACCGCGCCAAATGGCGGTGCTACTACGGGTCTGTTGCAACTCATCAAGAGGGACAATACCGAAACCACTCTGACCGTCAACGGGAACACGGTTTATCAGTGGGATGGTGCATCAACCTTCACGAGCAAGGGAACGGTAACGACTCCGGCCTGGTTGCGGGACGCCTACTGGTCTCTCGGTGACTATATCGTCATCTCGGACGTGCAACTGAACAACGTGGTGAAGATGTGGGACGGGACGACGTTTCAGAACCTACCGACCGGACTGGGCGCGAGTTTCTCGGCCAAATACGCGGTCGTCCACCTGAATAGGGTATGGTTTTTCAACATTAAGTCGGGCTCGACGCTCCTGCCGCACATGATCGTTGCAAGCGCATTCGAGAACCCGCAGAGCTTGAATACCTCGACACGAGGAGGTCCGTCGAGCCTTGGAGGGGGGTCGTTCAGTACCGGCCTTGAGGCGTTTTTCCTCCTTGCGCCGGACTTGAAGCCGATCAACGGGGTCACGGTCTTTGCAAACCAGATCATCCTTTCTACCGACAGGGGACGGATGTGGACGATACAGGGTACTTCGTCCAAAGACTTCCAGATTGTTGACTTCCAGGACCACTCTCCTGCAATAGGCACCGAATCCGTATCGCAGATCGGAAACGACGTGATCTTCGTGAGACAGGGCGGAGCGATAGCTCTCTTGTCCGCCACTCAGGCTTTTGGTAACGCTTTCGTGTCGGACCTGTCTCGCTGGCTTCCGACCACGACTAACAACCTTCAGACGATCAACGCTATCGTCTACGACGTTCTGAACCAGAAGGTGCTGGTGTTCATCCCGAACAAGGTCTTGGTGTTGTTCAAGGACCTTTTGAATCAGGAACGCTCTCGTGTAGAGGGTGGAATCTCACCCTGGAGTCTCTACACAACGAACGATTCGAGCAGCTTCAATACGAACGCCGCCAAGTATATGTGGCGTCCTGGGACGCAGAACTACACGGTGTTCTTCGGGGATTCCACCGGAAGGATACTCGACCTGAACGGCCAAGGGTCTGGAGATGTTGGAACGCTTATACCGTTTCTGAGACGCTCAAGGCACATCGGTACGGACGTGATAAACCCATGGCCGTGGGTCCAGGAGAACATCACGGGAAGGATCAAGTACCGACGCCTGACGCCCTTGAACGTTTCGGTGACCCTGGATTGGGACGACGAATACAACACGGCTACGAATGTCGTTGCCCTGAAGGGTTCTCCCGCAGGAGACATCGCCGCATACTTCGGAGGGAACTTCTTCTATAACGACGGTGTTTTCTACAACGCCGGGTTCTCGTTTGCGAACCGGGTGTCGAACATCGAACTGGACCCGGGCGGCAAGGGTCCGGGGTTCTACTTGTCCATATCGGGAAACTATGGGGCAACCACAACACTCCCTCAGATCGACGCGATCGAGTTCGACTGACCGACCGACGAAGGAACGCCGGGAACGGTTGCTCGGCACGTCGCGCCCCTACATTCGCCCCTTCACGCGAGACGACCTGTGGGTCATGTGGGCGGCTTACGATCTTGGGTCGTTTCCGAATCTTGAGAAGATGGGCAAGGAGCAGTTCGTCAAGTGGCTGACGTATTTCGCATCGAACAAGTCCTCCTGCCTGATGGTCGAGGACAACTGCAAGTGGTTCAAGGAAAAGCGCGGTCCTGTGGCGTTCATCTCCATCGACAACTACGGGTGGAGGATCGAGCCGCAGGTTGACTTCTTCAAGTGGGCGACGCCGAGAATCATCCTGCGATGCAACGTATCGTTTTTCCAGATGGTCCGGTACTCGAACAAGGTCGGAGTATGCCTGGTGAGGTCCAAGGACAAGACCGTGAACTTGTTCGACCACCTGAGAGAATACGGAGTATTGTTCCCCTGTGGGAAGATCCCGGAAGGAACTCCGGACGGAGACGAACACCTGTACTACGTGAGAGGACGCCATGCACTTAATGGGACTGGAAGAGATGTTGGGGATCGAGGAAATCGAGATCGAGGGAAAGAAAGTCCAGTTCACGAAAGGCGTGGGCCAGTACAAAGGGATGAAACTGCTCACGGACGGGAAGATGGTCTACACCGAACAGAAGCAGCCGATAGGGCGACTGGACAAAGGCAAGCTCGTGATGCAGCCGAGGCAGTGACATGACCATCGATCCCACCACTGGGTTGCCCTATAGATTGTCTGCTGGGGGGAATCCTAACTTTAGAGAGGGCGGCGGATTCCAAGGATACGGCGTCGATCCACCTCCTGGAATTATGGGCAGTCCTGGTCTGAGTCCCGGAGGACAACTCCCTCCTGGGTTCTCATGGAATGGCAATCAAATAGTCCGTCCTGATAGCCCGGTTCAAATGGGCGATCCGTACAGCATGACGACTTTTGACGACAACAACACACCCAACACGAGCTACGGCAACTGGGACCGCATCCCCGGACCCATCAGCAATACTTTCGGAGACGCACAACCAGGCTCAGTTGGATGGTTGACCGAGACCGGCATAGGGATCGGTGGAGGAGCCGTCCTGAGTGGTCTGGGGGCTGCTGGCGGTGTAGGCGGCGACGCCGGAGCTGCCGCCGGAGGTCCTGGAGAGGCCGGGTCCGCAGGACTCGGAGGAGACACGGGTCTCTACGGTAGCGGGGTAGACGAATTCGGTAATCCTACTCAGGGCAACTTCCAAGGCGGCCCCGGCAGCCCCGGAACGGGTCCTGGTGACGTTCCCTACCCGGGCGATCCCAGTTCCGGATTCCCCAAGATTCCTGGGCTTCCTGGAGGCGGCGGGGGCGGTGGCGGTGGTCCGGGTGGACTTCCTTCGTGGCTCACTGGCGGCGGCGGACCTTCTCTAGGATCCATGATTCCTCCCGGGTTAGCCCTTGCCTACGCTTCCGGCCAAAAGCCGATCGACACTTCTCGCCTGGTAGACACGTACAACGCAGCCGGTGCCAATGCCCCCGCGTTCGTCAATGCTGCCATAGCCCCCGCTCAGCGGGCCCAGGCGACTGGCTACGGAGACATCCTGCAATCGCAAGGACAACGCGGGATCAGAGGGTCGAGCTTCGGTGACACTTTGATTTCTGACTTCCTCTCCAAGAGCAACGAGAACATCGGAAACGTCGGAGCCAGTGCCGCCGCTCAGGCGCTCGGGCTGCAAGGCGGTCTTGCGGGGAATATCGCACAGCTTAACGCTCAGTCCCAGCAGATGAAGAACGATCTCTACGGTCGAGCGTTTGACCTATTCGGGCGTTCGCTGAATCCCGGAGCATACAACCCGAGCATCAACATCGGGGGAATGCCAGGGATGCCCACGCCTGGGGCTCCAAGTTCCCCCGGAATGAATATACCGCCATGGATGAGGCAAGCCGGAAACAGTATAGGAAACTGGTTTGGTGGTGGTGGAGATTCTTCTCCCTCGATTGACTTCAGCTCTTACGCAGGATGACCCATGAGCTTCCTTGAGGACCTTGGCACCGGACTGCGGGGGGCGGGGGGCGTGTTGTCTCCGCAAGTCTACAAGGAGCAGAACGTCGAGAGAGAACGTCAGCTTCCTAACCTTCTTCTGGCGACGCAGGTTCAGGAACAAGTACGCAAGATGAAGGCCGATGAAACGTTCAGGAATATCCTTGCCAGCAAGACCTCCAGTGCTCCGATAACTGGAGCGAGTTCCTTGCGTGACGCCATGAAGGACGTTCCCGTGGAACTGATTGCCGCGTCTCCCATGGCTGAGAAGATGAGCAACATGGCATCGCAGTTCCAGGCGAGAGAAGATCAGGCCCAGGCCCGTTTCTACGCGATCGAGGAACGCAGAAGAGAAGCCGACATGCGTTCCGAGGATAAAAGACTGTCCTTGGCCGAGCAGGGAAGAGCGAGAGCGGAAGCCAATGAACTGAGGCTCCAGATAGCTCAGATGGTGGACACTACTCGCAGGGCTGGTATCAACCTCAGAAACGAGGGGAAGTTGACTCCCGAGGCCGTGAACAACGAAGCGATGTATTCGATCATCAACGGCAAGATCAGACCGGGTGCCGTTGCTTGGGGGGTGTCCGGTAACGCAGACCGTACAGCCATTACTAACCGCATTGCAGAGATTGCCACTGAATACGGTATCCCTCCTGAAAAACTGGCATCTCTAGGGCTTACCAATCGAGCCAAGGCTTCTGCGTTGCTTCAACTGGAAAAGCAGCGTAATGCTGTTCAGGCTTACGAACGGTCGTTCATCGCTCAAGTAGACGTACTCGATCAGTTGTCGGACAACGTCGCTCGTACTGCATCGTCTTGGGTCAACCGACCCTTGAACGAACTACGGCGTAGCGGAATGGGAAGCCCTGACGTAGCCGAGTTTGTAGCGCAGATGAGGCTGGTTCAGACGGAGGCCGCGAGAATCATCGCCAATCCGAACCTCACTGGACAGCTTACCGATACGGCGCGCGAGGAAATCCGTCATGTCATTGACGGCAGCATGACTCCGGCGCAGGTGAAGCGCGTTGCAGCACGACTCAAGACAGATGCCCGCCTCAGACACGAAGGTCTTGACGATCAGGCCGCGTCATTGGGGGCTGAAATTACTGGTTCTACGGTCATGCCAGCCGCGCCTACTGCAACAACTCCAGCTCCCGGTGCTCCCGCTGCGCCCAAGCAGTCTGACCCTCTCGAATACAAGGGGTACAAGTTCCCCAATCAAGAAGCTTTGGATAACTTCAAAGCGGCGGGTGGATAATGGCGAGCGGAGGGGTATTTTCAGGGATTGACGACATCCTGGATATCTACAGGGCGAAGACTCCTCAAGACCGCGAGGCGCTGTGGGACAGGCTGTACGAGTACGAGAAGTCTCAGAGACAGCCGGTTCCAATTCCTGACCGAAAGGCGTTGCCGAGTCAGGTGGAGAAGAAAACTCCCAAGCCAGAGGACTTCGGGGCCGTTCCTGTAACCAAACCTCCGAGACCTGAAGATTTCGGCGCTACCGCTGTTCGTGGAGCGTCCGGCATGTCCTCAAAAATACTCTCCGATATAAGAACGGATATAAGAACGATCAGAGACGTACAAAAAGAAGCCGCTGGGGCTGCCTACGAGATTGGCGGAAAGATCACAGACATCACGAAAAGCCCCACCGCCGGATACGTGGCTAACGTAATTGCCGAAACCATACCTTCTCTGGTAGGCGGGCAAATGGGTTCCAAGGCAGCACCGCTTCTAGAGAAAGGGGCGACTGCTTTGATGCAAAGCGCCCTGAAGCCCACCTTGGAACAGTTGAGGACCGGGAAGGCCGCAAAAGCGATCCAGACCTTGCTCGATGAAGGCATCAACGTATCCAAGGGCGGCATAGCGAAACTCAAAGCGAAGATTGCGGAACTCAACGAACAGATAGCAGAGGCAATCAAGAGCTCACCAGCGACCGTTGACAAGGCGAAAGTAGCGGGCGCTCTGCAAGGGACTCTGGATAGGTTTTCAAAGCAAGTCAATCCCAAGTCGGACCTTGCCACAATCGAAAATGCGTGGACCGAGTTTCTCACTCACCCTCTTCTGACAGGGAAGCAGGACATACCTGTGAAACTCGCCCAAGAGATGAAGCAGGCGACCTATAGAGAGCTGGACAAGAAATACGGGGAATTGGGGAGCGCAGCCGTAGAGTCGCAGAAGGGCCTCGCCCGCGGACTGAAAGAAGGTATAGCCGAAGCCGTCCCCGAGATTGCGGGATTGAACAAGAAAGAGTCCGAGCTCATCAACGCTCTCAACGTTGTGGAGAGAAGGGCGTTACTGGAAGCGAACAAGAACCCCGGGGGTTTGGCATGGCTCGCCAACAACCCCAAGACTTGGGCGCTCTACATGGCCGATAAAAGCGCCCTGTTCAAGTCCCTTGCAGCGCGTCTATTGAAGTCTCAGTCCGCAAGCATACCGAGAACAGCAGGACAGGTCGTCGGAGCATCCGTAGGAGCATTCGAGGGTCAGGAGTGAACGTCCTCGTAATCGACTCTGACGGAGTCGGCCTAGACTTCTGCATGAGGTGCATGGAACACGGTCACTCGGTCAAGCTCTTCCTCAAGAAAGACCACGGCGAGCGCGACTCGACCGGAGACGGCCTGGTAGAGAAGGTTCCCGAGTGGGAGAAGTGGATGCAGTGGGCGGATCTCGTCGTGCCCACACACAACAGCGTCTACCTCGACCGCCTGGAATACTTCCGGAACCTGCGCTATCCGATCTTCGGCCCCTCCAAGCAGTCGGCGCAGCTCGAAGTGAACCGCGCCTACGGGATGTCCGTCTTCAAGAAGCACGGCATCGAGGTTCCGCCGTATAAGATGTTCCAGACGCTCGACGAAGCGGAATCCTACGCCCTGAAGACCGACCGCACGCTCGTCTTCAAGACCGTGGGTGACGAGGAGGATAAGAGCCTTTCCTACGTCTCTCGAGGCCCCGATGACATGGTGAACCGCATCCGGTCCTGGAAGAAGAAGGGCCTTAAGCTGAAGGGTGCCTGCATGCTCCAGGACTGCATCGAGGGCATAGAGATCGGCGTCTCTGCCTGGATGGGAAGCGACGGGTTCCTCGGGGCGTGGGGCGAGAACGTCGAGTATAAGAAGTTAATGGCCGGGGGATTCGGACCGAATACGGGCGAGATGGGCACGGTCATGTGGTACGCGGAACAGTCCAAACTCGCCAAAGAGGTGCTAGCTCCGATGGAGAAGTTCCTCATGTCGATCGACCATCGCGGGGACCTGGACGTGAACTGCCACATCGACGCGAACGGAAAGGTGTGGCCGCTTGAATTTACCGCGCGTCTCGGTTGGCCCGCGTTCTTCATCATGTGCTCTCAGCACGAGGAGCCGTGCCAGTGGATGCTCGACAGCCTGAACGGCAAGGACACGCTGCGGCATTCGACGGATGTGTTCACCGGACTTGTCATTGCACAGCCGCCGTTTCCGAATAACGGGGTGAGCAAGGCGGAGCTCGTCGGGATACCGATACAGGGGATCACGCGCGATAACTGGTCGAACGTGCATCTGGTGTCCGCGAAGGTCGGGAAGGGCTACGAGGATCGCAAGGAGAAGGAAGTCTTCGTTACCACAGGTCCGTATGTCGCTTGCGTCACTGGACAAGGAGACACCGTTCGCAAGTCAGCGCGTAGGGCCTACAAGATGACCGAGCAGATATACATTCCGAATAGGATCGTTCGAGACGATATCGGAGAGGACTTGGTAGAGAAACTCCCTCTCGTTCAAAAACACGGATTCGCTACTTCAGTCGAGGCTTAAATGGGGTCACGCTACACGAACCAAACAATTTCCGGTTACAACTCATCGCCCCCGCCAGATGACGGCACGACCGTTGCCGCCAACAAGATCACTTGGGCGGGGATCAAGACGAAGCTCGCGGATGCGCTGAATACCTTTATCGCTGCCGTCAACTCGCAACTCGTCACCTTCACCGACTTCTCCAGCGTTACCACGTCCACGAACTTGACGACCGATGGAACGCATCACATGAAGACCATCGAGATCACGTCAGGCTCCCCGACGATCAGCCTGGGCGATGCCGCTTCGATGACGAACAACTACATCGTTACGGTGACAAATACGGGGACGGGCGCGCCCGTCATTGCGCTAGCGACTGCGGGGAATACGCTTGACGGGACTGCAAACGGGACGTTCACATTTCCCACTGGAACGAAGACCTCGTTCACGTTCAAGGTCAATAATGGGGCGACGGGGTATTACACGGAAGGGATAGGAGGAAACAAGGGCGCCCTGACTCTTGCTGGTACTCTGCAAGGACCAAGCACAATGTTATCCCCGATAACGAATTCTTTAAGCGGGGATGTTACTCTCAATAATATCGCAAACTATTTTGACGGCCCTAGTGTCGCTCAAGGAACTTCTGGGACATGGTTTGCGGCAGCAACAGTGGATCTTCTGGACTCCAATCCCGCCAACGCCTATTTTCTTAAGCTCTGGGATGGAACAACGATTATTTCGAGCGTGAAAATCACCGGTGCCGGAGGGAGTCAGGATAGCTCCGTCAGCCTATCCGGGTTTATCACGTCTCCTGCCGGGAACATTCGCGTGTCGGTGAAATGTACGTCATCCACGACGGCAAAAATAGTTTTTAACAGCTCCGGGAACTCGAAAGACAGCACGATTACAGCTGTACGTATCGCCTAAAACTCCATGCCTATTCCGATTCTTCTGTTGTAAAGGATAAGAGAAAGTTGCGCGGCTCCTCGGGCGTACTGCCACGTCTCTCTGTATCTTCTAGAAAACAGTGCGCTGATTGCCCAGTTTGCCGGTATTGATACTGCGAAGTAGTTATTGACTCTTCCAATTGACGGATGACTCCCAATAAGTGGATTGACTTCGTGGAATTCGGGATGTTTGGCGATATACCGTGTCTGTCCCCAATCGACAACTTGTAGGGTAGTAATGGCAATCTGTCGGTACGTGTCCTCGCGAGTCCAGTCGTCCGCCCAGGCAGAGGACGCAAACATTAGCAACAGCAGAAACTTCTTCATGAACGGAGTCTACTCCTAAATGACCCGCTGGTTCGACCCCTCCCTGCAAAATATCGTAATAGGCGATGCCAATGTCCCCTTGGACGGGACTGAAACAACCCTAATAAGCCAAGCGGGATCAGTAAGAGAGGTTGCAATAGGAAGCATTCCCGGGGTATCGACTCACGTTTCTTTCGGAAACGGAGCCCCCAATGATGTCAATGGGTCTAACGGAGACTTCTACTTCCGCCTAGATGGAACTCAGGCTGGGAATACCATCATTTACCACAAGGAAAGCGGAACCTGGGTGGCGGCTCTTACGGGACCAGTCGCTTACTATAACGGATGAACCTCTCCTCCTCCTTCTCACTTTCTGCATTGACCTTCAGCGAAACCGCAGTCAGGTGGCATAGATGAAGCTCAGAATCTCGCAGGGTCAGTCTACCGATCAGGGTTCATTCGGAGACATGACCCTTGAAAGCGGGTTGACCTGGAAGTGTCTTGAGCTTCCTTATCGCGGCAATCAGAACGGACTCTCCCGCATCCTTCCGGGCAACTATACGGCCAAGCTTGCGTGGTCAGAGCATTTCGGGCGCGACTTATACCACCTCAACGACACGAACGGGCGACTCGCCATTGAGATCCACTCTGCCAACTTCGCCGGGGATATTCTTCTAGGCTGGAAGTCGCAGTTGCACGGATGTTGCGCTCCGGGTAAGGAAGTGGGCGAACTCGACCGCGGCGATGGAATTATGCAGAGGGCGGTATTACAGTCTCGCCAGGCATTGGAAGAATTCATGACCGCGACGAATGGTGAGGACTTAGAGATAGAAGTTCTAGCATGAGCGCCCCCGTTGCAGACGTGGCCTGGTTCACCGTCCTGACGGGCGGAATTCAGTTCCTCACGGCCATCGTGATCGGGCTGGTCTGTTACATCATCAAGGGGATCATCACTTCGCACAAGGAACTGGCGGACAAGTTCGAGGAGTTCGCCCTAGCGTATGCGAAGGTCAGCTCGAATCCTCGGAACCTGGAAAATCTCCACATACGCATAGGCGAAATGGAGCATACTATCCTCGTCATGGGTACCGAACTCCACGGCAAAGGTCACATCAGCGAAATGCCCAAAATTGCCCAGGGAATTGGCTGGAGATAAAGGAGAAGAGAAATGACCCACGAAGAACTGGTGCAACATCTCGAAGAGCTGCACGCGCAATTGACCGCGCTGCTGATTAAGGTCAAGGAATCGACGCCGCAGCCGCTGTCGGGCGGTGGGCCGGGGCCGAAGTAGTGCGATGGTTAGCGCCGCTCCTCCTGCTGGGCGTGTTCCTGCGGCACCACACGAGCCAGTGGCTCCCAGGCTATTCTGCGGCGGAGTGGTTCTACATACTCGGTGGAGTATGGGAGGCGACCCTATGCGCTTCACTCCTCTTGCTTCTCAGGGAACCGTTAGTGCGGGTCGCGTTGTTGATTGGTATCCTGGAGGCCGCCCAGGTCTCGACGTGTGGGGCCATGCTTGGGTCAACGAGGCCACCGCCCGGAGTTGACGAATGCGACTATCTCATCGGCTTCCCGCTTGGCCCGTGGATAGTTGGACTCGAAATCATCCTGATCGCCGTCGTCACAGCGCGACAGTGGAAACGCTTGTAGGGATTACCCTTATGGTAGTTACCCTCATCGGAGTACAAGAAATATCGGTGTTGAATAGTCCGAAAGCAGCGTGCATAGTCCTCACCGTCGCCTTCTTTGCTGGGATGGTGAGCTACCGTCATGGTGCGACATGAGCCTTCTCTTGAAGAGCGGTTGCGTGCGCTTGAACAACTCGCCTCCGATGAAATCGCGGCAGAGAGGAAGCGTAGTACCTCCGTCTTTTCTGATGAGCAACGGCGACAAATGGACGAAATACTCGGGCGAGCTTTGGTGGCCTTTCTCGCCAGCGACCCCCTCACTAAGGTCCTTGACCTCCGCATCGAATACCGAACCTACCAGCAAGGTACACGTTTTGCTGTCTGGATGGTTCTCACGGTTATTTCTAGCGCCACGGCAGCCCTGGTCGCCTACTTCAAGCTCAAAGGATAGATGGTGAAGCTCGCGCTGATCCTCTGGGGCTCGACCGTTCTTTTCTATCTCCTCTTTCTCGTGTGGGCTTCCTACCACCAGGCTAGGGTTTGGCACCGCACGATTCCCTGGGAGGCTCTGGTGCTCATCGGTCCTGCGGTCCTGTTCGGCTTTATCCTCGACGTGGTGTGGAACACGATCTTAGGGAGCGCGCTGTTCCTCGAAGTCCCCTGGGTCGAGGACTGGCGACCTTGGACCTGGACATATACGAATCGCTTGAAGCGTTGGAAAAACGACATGACTTGGCGCGGATATGAGGCACGCTGGTGAGCTTCGCTCATCAACTGGGCTGACCCTGGGCATGTTTGAGAAATTCATCATGGCGCTCGCAATCGCGGACGTTCTCATGTGGGCACTCTATCCGTGGTATCTCGCAGTGAAGGGAGGACAATGAGCTTCAACTTGAGAGAGTTTCTAGGAGCGGTAGCGCCGACGATTGCGACAGCTTACGGGGGTCCGCTCGCCGGAATGGCCGTCAAGGCCGTCGGCGATGCGCTCGGTGTTTCGAATCCCACGCAGGACACCGTATCCGTCGCGCTCGCCAATGCGAGTCCCGACGTGCTGGCGAAAGTGAAACAGGCCGATCAGGACTTCGCCGCCAAGATGAAGGAACTGGATATCAACCTTGAGCAGATCGACGCCTCGGACAGGGCGAGTGCGCGAAGCATGCAGATCAGCACCCGGAGCCTTGCGCCGCAGCTCCTGGCCGGACTCATTACCCTCGGATTCTTCGGCATCCTCGTCGGCCTCATGGGCGGATGGCTGCATACCGGAGACTCGAACGAACTGCTACTATTGCTGGGCGCTCTTGCTACAAGCTGGGGCGCGGTGGTCAATTTCTACTACGGGTCGAGCCAGCAATCCCATATGCAAACCCGCATCCTCGGAGAGAAGGTGAAACCATGAAAAAACTACTCGCTCTGCTGCTATTCCTTTCGCTGCCCGCGTGGGGACAGGTTCCTCATGTGACGCAGCCGTTCAGGTATTTCTGGGATGAGGCGACGCCGAATGTGACCAATGTCGCCGGCGCGATCCAGGTCAATCACTTCGAGCTTCAGATTGATGCTGGACCCTTCAGCGTGATCGGCATTCCAGCCGGTAGTACGCCTAGCACTGTCCTAGGCTTCACTACGTTCGCCTTCCAAGCCGACCCGGCGCTCGCCCTCGGTACCCACACCTTCACGATCAAAACTTGCAGCGGCGCAACCTTGGGGGTGGGTTGCAGTACCACCGTCCCTTTCAGTTTTGTCTTAGATCCGGCAGCGCCCCCTTCCGCGCAGCGACTCGGCGTGGGAGTGTAGTCTGTCCGAAGGTATGACGCGCTGCCTGCTCGGCATCCTGTTGATGGCAGGTGCCGCGCAGGCGCAGACGGTGGTGCAGCTCACGCCGCCTGGCGCAGCCTTGGACAAGTTCACCGACTACCGTTTCTGCGGCCTGCCGCCGAAGCGTGATGCTGACGGGACGATCAGTCGGAGTTCGACGGTGGTTACGGCGTATAGGCACCTGCATCCCTGCCCGGCGACGGGTCTAGCATCAGGAGCTTGCCCCGGCTGGGCGCTGAACCACGTCTATCCGCTCGTCAACGGCGGCTGTGATGCAGTGTTCAACCTCCAGTGGCTGCCGACGCAGATCAAGTCCTGCTCGCTCGACACGGGAGTTCTCTGCGTGGACCGCTTTGAAGAACTGATCTTCGGCAGTCCGATGAGGCTCGTTCCCGCGCTCAAGGTGCCATGAGAAAATGGTTGCTCCTTCTTGCTTCGCTCTCCGGTGCTGCGGCGGCGCAGACGCACATCACCCAGCCCTTCAGCTTCGCCTGGGACTGGCAGGGGCCAGTCGACCGCTTCGAACTGAAGCTGGATGCGGGGGTGTATGCCTCAGTAGGTCTCCCAGCCTCAACCGCAGGGACTTACAAGCTCCTGGCCGATCCTGCGCTGGCAGGGAGCCATTCTGCAGTCGTTCGGGCCTGCACCGTGGCGGCAGGCTGTACGGGGGATTCCAACCTCCTCGCTTTCGTGGTGGACGCGCCGATCGCCACGCCCCCGTCTGCTCAGGCGCTCATGGTCGCGGTCGGGGGATCGCTGCCGTTGCCACCTCCTCCGCCACCCCCTCCCGCACCGACCGAATCCCCGAACCTGACCAAGGTCACTCAGGCAGGCGTAGGCTCGATCCAGGACAAGTCAGGATCCGTCTGGACCCTCGGCCCGAAGAATCCCGCGGTCGAAGGCGGGGTAGAATTCCAGATCGTGCAGAACGGGATAGGCTTGGACGGAGCTGCGACGTACCTGTGTTACTTCAGTCCGTTCCCCTGGGCGTTCAGCATCGGGAACTGGTATCAGTGGAACGGAACGACTTTCAATGGCCCGATGGGGGCCGGACCTGCGGGGTGCTGAGATGAGATACCTACCGTTACTATGGCCCGCCCTAGCTGGCGCGATCCTGATGCTTTGCATAGCCACATTTTTCTCTATCGCCTTCGCCGCAACTTCCATCGCGGAGTCCAAGACGCCCAAAGCCAAGGCCGGCCCGCTCCACGACCGAGCGTTCTGCGAGAACCAGGCCCGAGTGGCGATGAACGCGCAAAAGGCTCCTGTCGGTCATCCGGCGAAGATCAAGCCTGCGGGCGGCGCTTACGAAGCGTGTATGCGTAAGAAAGGTCGTCAGCCGTAGGAATGCCTTACGCGAAGGATATCGAGGAGCGCATCCGCATCGCCAAGGAGAAGGCGGACACGGCACAGCGTAACTACGAGGAAGTGCTCCGCATAAAAGCCGCCGCTGAGGTTCGCAAGACGAACGCTACGCGCCGCCGCGGACTCTACCAGTTAAGGAAACTGAACCAGGGCAAACTCAAGCTCGGCCTGTGCGCTTGCGGGTGTGCAGCTTGGGTCTATCCGCCGGCGTCGATTATCGAGATCCCGGGCGGCCCGAATCTCATCTGCAAGCCAGAATGCAAGAAATGGCTCAACCGGACGCTGACTGAGAGGCTCTAGCGCCACAGGCATGTGCTGACCCATACCCGCTTCCCGCCTGCCGGAATCTCCTGACTGAACGTCGCGTAAGTCCTTCCCTTCAATTTCTTGAGCTTCAGCAGTCCATCGCAGACCTTCATCGAGGCCGGGATGATCGACGGAGCGGCGTAGATTTCCTTCGCCCTCGCATCGTCCATCAGGATGAATACCAGCACCGCTACGAGAAGGAGCAGTAGCCCGAGACGGTGCTCGTGGGTCATGGGATAAGCTCTCCGATTGCCTTGCGTGAACGGCGTGTGTTTCGTGAGTTCCGCATATGCAGCTTTTGATCGTAGCGCAAATGACAGCGTTGACACATCGCTTTCAGGTGTTCGTCAAGGGCGCAAAGGGGCTCGCAACGACAGGGACCGCCTTCGGCATTCAGGTGCGCGACTGTGAGCACGATCTTTCCTTTGGCCCACTTCGCGAACGTACCGTTTCGCTCCTCGCAACGCTGGCCCGGATGCAAGCCGCACTCTCCGACGCACTCGCACCGTTGTCCAGCGCGCTCACGAATTGCGAGCGAGATATCCTTCCAATTCTTCGGATAGCGAGACTGATCCTTGATCGGCACCTATTCCCCGTTGCCCCTGGCGGCGCTCTGGGCGCGTACGTCCATCTGCCGGATCATCAACTTTGTCATTTCGTCGAGCAGCACGTAGCAGTGTCCGCAGCGCGAGCAATGCGCGGCTAATAATCTGATACCTGAGCTTCCCTCGCAGATCACGCGATCCTCTATCTTGCCGTGAAAACCTAGTTTGCAAAGCAAGCTCACGCCTTCTCCTTCCTCACCCGCTCCAGCTCAGCCTCCAGAGAGGCGATGCGGTCGGATTGATGTTCGACTGTCTTATCCCGCTCGCACATCATGTCTGCGCCGCAGTTCTCGCAAACCTTATGCGCCCAGCCTAGCTCCAGCGCCTTCTCCGCAGCCCGGAGCCGCGTTTCGAGGGAGCGGGCGTGCACTCCCAGAGCCACCATCGCTTCTCACCATCGGTCACACGCCGAAAGCGGCCCAACGCACTCTCAACAATCTCGCTCACGACTCCCCTCCCTCAGACTGCGGGGCGGGCGGGAGGGGCAGCGGGGAGCGAAGGGCTAGTTTCTCTATTTCCGTTTTCAGCTCCCACCAAACCTGAAATAAATTACCTGCTGGACGACCACTGGCGTCTGTGTCCAGAACTACGTCGTGCATTTTATCGACCTGTCGGATGAGATTGATATTCTCCGCAGCCTTCCCCGGCGCTTGCTGATCTAGGGCGGATAGCGCGAGGTCGCGTAAGCCTACCAGCATCCCCCAAGTGAATACGGTGCATCGCTCCCATTTTGGCTCGATGGCCGCTGCTTGGGCGAATACCTTCTCGATCATTTCGCGGGTGATCCCTTCGGCGGGCTTGGTCATGGGCGGTCCTCAATCCTCTGCTCTAGCGTCATGTCACAATCCCTGCGATTCGAGCCAGTCGGCTACTTCTTCTCGGCTTTGCCCTTGCTGCTCATATCTGCGTTCCCCCTCTATCAAGAGTGTAGTGGAAACGCCGCACTTCTCTGCCAATTCTGGGAAACGGCTACTAAGAAAGTGGTTATCCCCGCCGCTTCCGAGCCATGCAGCCCCGATCACGCACGCGAAGCAGTGACCTCCTGATTTCACTACCCACACGCGCGCTCCGTATTCTCGAGACGACAGACTCTTTTTGATTCCGCGCTTGATCGCTTCAGAAAGTTTCAGCTTGCCGACTTTCTGCTGCTCACCTTGCGGCCTGACTTGCGTATCCACGAATGCCATCACATCCTCCTTATCTGCTGCTTGCGTTTGTGCCACTTCACCTTCGGTGCGCCCAGACATTTCGGTATCCAGGTCGCCCGCGTAATGACTCCATCTGCCCTGCGATCATCATGGCGCTGCACGACGACCCATCCCGAAGGACAGTACGGCCCGATGATGCGGGGAGCAGCCAGCGCAGGCGCGGAGGTCTGTTCGGCAACCTGTGATCCGCCTAGCCGAGACTCCTGCGCGGCTGCATCCATTGCCCTGCACGACTCGAAGGCGCAGAGCCCAGCGGCGGCAAAGAAGCAACTTGCGAGCTTACCTTGCCAGCCGATTGTCATTCTCACATGCGCTCCAAAGTGAAACGCCCCCAGCCAAGATGCTTTAACCTCAGCCCCCATCTGCGGCAGATGAGCGAGACTTGATCGGGGGTGAGCGAGCCGATGGGGTATATGGTCGCGGTCATGGTTTGCCGTCCAGTAGAAATTCTTTTATCGCCAGCGGAATGCCGCCGAGGCTAACGATCGTCAACGAAATCCCCAGCCCAGCCCAGAAAAATCTTGGCGGCCCCTCAAACGGTATTATTCCAGCGCCAATCAACGAAAGGGTGATAAAGGCGCCGAGTACGTTAAGGAAGAATAAGCACACACAAGCGGCGAAAATTATCTTGCACACTTTGCTCACACTTCCTCCCCCGGCTCAGCGACCGCGTGCAACTTCGATGACTGATGGCGGTTCATAAAACATCCTTGTTTATTTGATTTCACTCTGTAGGACTAGGGGAACCTAGTTATAGGCTTTACCCTCCGCTCTCAGAGTCGCCTTCATGGTCTGCCACGCTCTGATCTTCGCTTCCGCTGCTGCTCTCATGTTCGAGAACTTCTCGTCTTCGAAGATCGCTACCTTCAAGCCTTCAAGATGATTCTTATACCTTGTGTCTGCGAAGGCGTATCTTTCCTGGGCGTTCACAGGTTCTGAGAGATGTTCCGACATGACCATAGCTTTCATGACGTTCTTGGTGTTCTCAAGATGTTGTCTGTTGGCTGTAGCCTGGGCTGCTTCGGTTGCTGTGTCTCGAAGATAGTCCAAAGCTTTGTCAATGTCGGAGTCGGAGATCATCAGAATGGCGTATCGTCTGCAAGTTCAGCGAGTCTCTTATTCGCTTCGTCGATACTCAACTTCTTTGCCGGTTGCTGTTTCCTTCTGAATCTGAGACCTCCGACCATCTCACCACCGAAGGAAACGTTTTCATCAAAATGAAGCTCGATTTCCTTTCCGATCCAGGCGTCGGTATCATCCGACCCGAAAGCCTTTTCTGCAATCCTGATATTGGTAACGTTCAGGATCATGGGCTTTTCAAATTCGGCAAACTTCACCGCCCACTTATATTCCGGTTCAGCGTCTTCTTTTGCCATGTTCACCTGTTTCACCCCACGGATGGTGACAATGACGGGCTCGGGGATATCCGTACCCTTGAGGTACTTGCTTGAAACCATGTCACTCGTTCTCGGCACTGTATCTCCTTTCGGCTATCTGAAAGCGTTTGATGGCTGCTCTAATACCTGGATAGGCTTCTAGTTGAAGCCACAACCAGAGTTGTTCGTGTACGTCAGTGACTTCGCTTGATAGGACGTAACATCCCCACTCATTACCTTTCTCGAAAGACCTGATGATCGCAACGACAAGATTAGCAAGCTCTTGCCTTCTGGCTCTCGTGAGTCCGAGGTCTTCATCGGTTCCCATGGGAAAGAAAGAATCCGATCAAATTAGCATCCCAATCTCGTTGTTGGTCTATTTCTTCACTCCATCTTTCCCAATCAGTATCTTGTTGTTGTGTTCCATCAGGAGGAGAAAAGAATTGATCCCGTTCAGTGTCCATTACCTTCCCCTGTTCAAGTCTCTGGCTTGTCCGTGTCTGGGGTCGTCGAGGTATTGGTCTTCGTCCCAATTGGGGTCTTCCTCTTCCTCGATCAGTTCGTGGTGGTTCTCGTTGAAGTCGTCAATCGCAGCTTGTTCCGTAGGGCCTCGACCTATTAATGCTCCGGGTTCGTAGGAGTCTTCATCGAAGGCAATCCAACCGAACGGTCCGTCAAATTTGGTAGCGATCTTCATGCCTTCTCTCCTGCATACCAACGTTCCTTTAGAAAATCCATCACGATAGATTTGGAGGAAAAGAAAAATCCCGAAGCTACAGGAGCTAGTTTCCTCCCCGCTTCTTGAGCCTCCATCTGGCGGATTTCCTTGTCAGGACTCAGAGCTTGGAGCCAGCCCGCTAGACAATGGGGTGTTCCACAGGAATGCTCTTCCTCTGGGGTATGGTCTGGAGTCCATTTGTCTCCGTGCCACAATCCCATATTCAGTCTTTCGGGTTGAGCGAGGATGATTTCCCGAACTGCATCTAAACGGGCAATCTCATCCGGCGCGGCTTTGAGGTCGGCATCCCTGAGGTAGGCACCCCAGAGGTTGGCACCCCCGAGGTTGGCACCCCTGAGGTTGGCACCCCTGAGGTAGGCACCCCAGAGGTCGGCACCCCAGAGGTTGGCACCCCTGAGGTAGGCACCCCTGAGGTCGGCATCCCTGAGGTCGGCATCCCTGAGGTAGGCACCCCCGAGGTCGGCACCCCAGAGGTAGACACGCTTTTCTACCGCTGCCTCGACACACAGTTTTAGAGAACCGAACTCACCCTCGAAGAGAATTGAGCCGGTAAAACGTGATTTGATCTGAAAGTGCATATTCACCCTTTCGGATAGAGAATCTTGGCTACCCTGTCCAGCTCCTTGAAAAAATCGAATGGTTGTTCTACAGCAGTCGTATCGGACAGTTCACATGGGATCGCTCCGCACCACCTGTCGCAAGGCGTTCCTTCCATTTGGCAGTTGAAAGGTTCTTCCCCTACAGTGGTGTGCTTCTTCATTGTGAACCTACAACGTAGAGGGCCACAGTATTCGGAACCGCATTGAGGGCACTTCATGTTCATGTGGGCTCGTTCATATATTTGTTAATGAGCATCTTGACGCATTGTTGAAGCTCCGTAACGTTCTGGACGAAGATCTCACCGCCGAAGCCCTTTTTGGGTTGCTCTGGACTGCCGACGAGATCATCGCCAACATGGTATTTCACTGTCCAACCGTTTTCGAGCTTCCGAAACTTCAATCCGTCTAGGATCATTTGGTTTCCCCTTGTAGTTTCCATGACCCGATACTTGCATACTGGAAAGGGGTTGTCAAGAACTTTCGTAAAGGGGTTGACTTTGGCTCGTAGTTGTGGATAATGACCGGATGAGTAGTGAATACCGACGATTCCTAGCCAAGGCGCACAAACGAAGGAAACAGGCAGCTTCCCTAAAGGCCAAGGGTTTATCTTACGCTGAGATAGGCCGAAAGATGGGGATCAGCCGGCAAAGGGCGAGGGTATTGACGAGACTCGCGGAGTATGCAGTATAATTTAGGGGCTGGATTTGGCAAGTTCCAGTGTTCTTCGGGAAAGACCTCAGATCATGAGGCAGGGTTCGTAGTGTGTCCCGAAGCACACGCCGCATCGCTGCCAAGCCGCCGCAAGGTGCCTGTCTCATGATGTGGGGTCTTTTCATTTCCAGTGGACGGGAAAAAGGTCATGTGCCTTTCTCGGACACATCATCTTTTTCCTTTCCTTGGGAGTTGGGCTTTCCGGAATCAACCGGGTTATCTCTCGTAAGGGGGGTAAGGGGGGATTTGAGGTTTCCCCGGTTCCTTTCCTTTTTCAGAGATTGTTCTATGCTCCTGTGTGCTTGACCTGTTTTCTGGTGCTGGCGGTGCGGCGATGGGGCTTCATCGCGCTTGGCCAGATGCCGAGATTACCGGCGTGGACATCAAGCCGCAGCCGCGCTATCCGTTCAAGTTCGTGCAGGCCGATGCGATGACATTCCCGCTTGAAGGGTACGATTTCATTTGGTCCAGCCCGCCGTGTCAGGATCATGTTCGCTCACCGGGGCCAGCTCCGAAGCACGGAACTGGATGGCTCCTGAAGGCGACTCGCGAACGCTTGGAAATGGCGCAGCTACGGCACATGACTCCGTGGGTAATAGAAAACGTGCCAGGAGCGCCAATGCGAGCAGACTATAGGCTTTGCGGATGCATGTTCGGGCTGTGGCGGCTGAAACGACAGCGTTGGTTTGAGGCCTCTTGGGTCGGGTTTCAGTTATATCCAGATTGCATCCATCTTGAGCCTGTGATCAGTGTAACCGGAACTGGTACGCCTACCGGCACTTGGAAGAAATATGGAAGCCTGAAACTCAAGGACTTCAATCGTGCAATGGGTATTGACTGGATGAAGCGCGCGGAGTTATCCCAAGCTATTCCGCCAGCATATTCTGAATTCATCGCGAAAGAGTATCGCGTCATGGACTCCATTGCCGACCAGTGGGGTCAATAATGATCTACGACCCAAATGCCGAGTACCTTGTCACCGAACCGCTAATCGTGAACGCTATAGCCACACTCCAAGCCGAACGCGACGAACTCCGCCAATGGAACACGGAACTATTAGCGGCGCTGGAAACACTCGTACGCGAATGTGAACTGGTAGGATTACTCGATTCGCCACAGCTTGCCGATGCCCGCGCCGCTATCGCCAAAGTCAAGCAATAATGCTTCCTGAAGACTTACCCGCTGGTCTATGGGAAGAGTTCAAGAAGCACCGAAAGCTATTGAAATCGCCAATGACCCCATACGCCGAGGAAAGAGCTTTTGCGAAGCTCGAAAGATTGAAGTTAGAGGGATACAATCCCATCGACGTGATAAACAACTCGATAGACGGCGGATGGAAGGGCTTGTTCCCGATTAAAAACGGACACAATGCTGCTACAGCGCCCGCTCAAATGAACATTCAAGCCGTTTGTTGTATCTGCAAGGGTCCGTTAGATAGCGGGTTTGTATTCTTCAGGGGGGAGCGTAAATGTCACAAGTGCTGATCGCTTGATTAAGCCCCGTCCATTTACCGCCGCAGAGCAAGCCGCTGCCCGGGCCAAGGGCTTGTTGAGAATTCGACAGCAGCAGGCGCAGACCAAGGACTACAAGAAGAACTGGCTGGACGCCGCTTGGTGGCAATCGCTCGCGGCGGCGAGGGGAATTCGTCTTCCCCCGTGGTACGGCCCCGCCGACCGAAGGCAAATTGAAATCTTGGGCAAAACGCCTAGGGAAAACCCCTTTTCGTGAGCATTACGGCTGCAATCCGGCCCGACTAATCGCCCTCAATCCCAAGACGCCCCTGCGCGCCTTCGTCGGTCAGATGCTCGAGCCGTGAGCGACGCCCTCGCCCGAATGGCGGTATGGCTGGTCTCTGCCGAGCCCAACTGGCGGCCTGACAGATTCTTGGCCACTGGTCCCAACTGGCATGCGCCGGAAGTCAATAAATCGAAGAAGCGCAAGGTCCGTCCGGCAGGCGCGCAAGCCATCAAGGCGCTAATCCTGACGGCACTCGAACGCGCAGGCCCGCAGACCGGAGCGCAGATCGCCGTGCGCATCAAGTGCGATTACCACTCGGTCAACTCCGAGCTTTCGCGCATGTATTACGAGAAGCTGATCGCGCGGGAGAAGATCGGGCGGTCGTCATCGACGGGGCGGACCGTGATGGTTTATGCGCTGAGGCCGGTGCGTGCCTAGATTCGCGCGCTCGTTCCGCGACCAGCTCAGGGCGGCCAATGCTGCCGATAAATACTATGCTGCGATGCACGACAAGGAACCCGCGTTCCAGAACGCCGTCAAGCCGAAGCGCGAACGTGCCCCATCCGTTCCCGACGTGAACGCGCCGCCGATGGAACGCGATGTTTTGAAAGCGGTTTGGAAGTTCCTCGCCCATCATCCGAAAGTCGCCTGGTGTTGCAGGGTCAATTCGGGGATGCTGCAACTTGACGAAGACCGCTTCATCCGCTTCAATACCAAGCGCGGGATGTCGGACATCATTGGTCAAATGCGAGATGGTCGCTTCCTAGCAGTCGAAGTAAAGCGCGAGGGTGCCGTGCTGCTGGAACATCAAGAAGATTTCCTGAACGAAGTTCGGGCGAACGGCGGGATCGCGTTCGTTGCCCGATCCATCGATGACTGTATTGCGGCGCTGTAGAGGAATCGCTACTTTATGTCAACCGATGCCGAGCGGGAGGCCATTCGTCGCTCAGTTGATATAGTTCAATACATCTCGCAGTACATCCAGCTTACCAAGATCGGCTCGGAATTTCGGGGCCGGTGCGTTTTTCACGAGGATCACGAGCCCAGCCTGTACGTGAATGGCAACAAGCAGATATGGGCTTGTTTCGCCTGCAATCAGAACGAGATACACGGCAGCGATATTTTTGGATTCGTGCGCTCCTATTTCGACTGCTCTTTCCCCGAAGCCATCGCCAAGCTCCAGAACGGCAACGGCGGCGCTGGGAAGCCCATCATCGCCCCGCCGCGCAAGAAACCGCCGCCGCGCGAGCTGCTCGTCCCGCCCGAGGATTCGATGCCCGATATGGAGCGCGAGGATCTGGGCGTGCCGGCGAAGGTCTGGACAATCCTCACGCGGGAGGGCAAGCCGTGGTTCCTGGAGGCGCGATATCTGATCGAAGGTCGCAAGGAAACGCGGTTCTACACGTTCGGGCGCTATTCCGACTCCGACACCCCACGCTGGGAATGCAAGGCTCCGACCAACCCGCGCCCGTTCTGGGGCCTGGAGGAGCTGGACAAGCGCCCGAACGCGCAAGTGATGATCCACGAGGCCCCTAAGAAGGCCGAGGCTGCGCGGCTGCTGCTGCCCGGTGTGCATTTGGGCATCATCGGGGGCGTCTACCAGGTCGCGCACATGGACCTGACACCGCTCGAGGGCCGGCGCTGCATCCTGCTGCCTGACAACGACGAGCCGGGCCGGCAGGCCATGAGCCGGCTTGCGCCGCTGCTGTGGGCTGCCGGCGCGAAGGAGGTTAAGGGCATCGATCCGGACACACAGCCGGATGGGACGCCGACGCCGGAATCTTGGGATATTGCTGACGCTGTTGCGTGGACGCCACAAGTGGCGCTGAAGTGGGCCAAGGACCACAAGCGCGATAAGGCATACCCGAGAATCGCTCCAATCGCTCCACAACGCGCTGAGAGCCTTCCAGCGCAGCCTACACCCGAACCTTCGTCCACCGTAGCGGTCGCGCCAAGCGCCCCCGAAGCGCCGCCGCCACTGGGCCTTCCTGCGCCCGATCTGATTCTGGACGCAAAGGGCGGCATTAAGCCCTGCGAGCACAACGCCCGGCAGCTCATGGCCGCCGCAGCGCAATACAACGAGCTTCACTTCGACGACTTCCTGTACCGCCCCCGCATTGGCGAAGGAACGACCGCGCGCGACTGGTCCGATCATGACGAGCGCGACGCCTTGATCTGGCTCCAGTCGGCGCACCGAGTGGCCGGATTCACCCTGAACCAGGTCCGCACGGCGGCCTCCAAGCTCGCCTACGACCGGCGCATCGACTCCTTGAATGAATTCGTGATGGGCGTGCCGGCCTGGGATGGCGTGGCCCGCATCGAACTCGCCTTCATTGAGGCCTGGGGGGCGGCCGACACGGAGCTGACCCGAGCCGCCAGCCGCAACTTCTTCCTTGCGCTGCACGCGCGCGCGGTCAATCCCGGGGCTCAGGTCGATAATCTGTGGGTCATCGAAGGGCCGCAAGGCACCCTCAAGTCGCTGTCCTTGCGCGTCCTGGGCGGCTCGTTCCATGCGGAGATTACCGCGCCCATCGGGACGACGGACTTCCTGCGCGAGCTGCGCGGGATCTGGATCGCCGAGTTGTCGGAACTGGACAGCCTGCGCGGGCGCGAGGCATCGACGGTCAAACGCCTGCTCTCTGCGCCTTCGGACCGCTTTGTGGACAAATACGACAAGCACGCCGCGGCCTATCCCCGGCGGGCCGTGGTCGTTGCCACCACGAACGAAGCAACCTACTGGCAGGACTCGACAGGCGCAAGGCGGCTCATCCCCATCGTCGCCGGCACGATCCGGCCCGACCTGATAGCGGAACTGCGCCTGCAATGGTTCGCCGAGGCCCGGAGCGCGTATCAGAGCAAAGCCACCTGGTGGGAATGGCCCGCCTCGATGCTTGAGGAGCAGGACCAACGCCAGATTGTCGATCCGTGGGAGGATACGCTCAAAGCGGCTATGCAATCGCCCCTGTGGCCGGTCGGCTGGGTGAGCTCGGCGAGCGTGATTGAGGACTGGCTCAAGCTTGATGCCTCCCAGCAGGGGGGCAATATCGGCGTGCGAATCGGCAGGGTAATGCGCAGGCTCGGCTACATCCCAGTCAGGAAAACAGCCGAGCGCATACGCGGCTGGCTGCCAATCGAACGCAGCGCCACGCCCGACTGAGCGGATCGCCCAAGCGCCACGCGAGCCAGTACGCCGCGAGCCGGGCGAATCTCATCATTAAGTCCTCGGGATCGGCTTACTGTCCGGTCGCGCGGGCGAGGAAGGCTTGAGCTTGCTGATAGAGTTCGTGCTCTCGGCGAAGGGGGGCCTCCCTGCTGGAGTCGTCATGATCTGTTTCATACCACTCGATGATCTTTTCGGCGAGCTGTACTGCATCCGGTGCTGCGGCGATCAGGCGAGCGTTGGCAGCAATCTCGCCAAGGTCTGCGAATCCAGCGAAGGAGGCTATGACTTGCCCAGCAGGCCCTTCTATTTGTCCAGCGGGAATATCGCAACCGTCCTCTGGCGAATATCGCATCGGCTGTTTCCACGGTCCTTTCGTATGCGTCATGATTGCTCCGGTTGGGGGTTAGAATCGAGCCTGTAGGGCTTCCGTTTTCCCGCAGAGCGAGCCGAGCGCCAAGCGGATAGCCTTCGGCGCATTCGCGGACTCAGCGAGTCGAAGCGCGTCCATCAAATTATTCTTCGCATCGGCCAGCGCTTCCTTAATCTGCCTGCGTTCCTCTTGGCTCATCATCCTCTCCTTCTATCGTGCCCCGAGGGGCGGTTAGGTTTTGCGTGCAATCGCTGCACGAGCGGCATTGCAGAACTCAAGCACGTATTCCGGCACATACCCGAAATCCTTGAGCAGTTTCGGGCGCAGCGATTCGGCGCGCTTGAGGAGATCGTACAGGTCGTCCAGCTCATCGGCTGCGCGTTCGAGCAACGGACGCGGGATGTGCGTATCGCTTGCGCCTGCGTGCATCCGCAGCTGTGGCAGGGTTGAGGATAGCGGCTCATCCTCGAGCAACTGATCCTCGCCGTAATTACCCGTGATATGGCGGTCAAGCGCATCGCGTTCGCGTTGATTCATACTCATGGTCTACTCCTTCGGCAACCAAAGGGTTGCAGCTTCGGGCCCATCATGGCAGGCGCCTACACTGTAGAGGCTGCGATCCTCGCCGTCCCGATGCGCGAGCGAAAGCACCGGATGCTGCTTCATGTGATTCTGAAGCCTGACACTGCCCTGCGGCATATAGGTCGGTGCGTCCAGGTTCCCTCGAGCAGCGAACACGAAACCCTCGCCGTACGTATCGGCATCGGCAAAGCCGGCACGTACTGTCGCTTGGCTATTACCTGTCACGCTACCGTAGATGATTCCGACTCGTTCCATCTCACTCTCCATCTGCGCGGCACCATTGCCGCTTACCACTCTACACGCAAGCTCCATGCCCGAAACGCCCCACAAAATACCCTTACGGATCAGTGTACGAAATATCAACGTCGCCGCTCAAGTGACGCCCAGCGTCAAACTGTGCCGCCCTTTTGCGCCGTTGCAGCGCAGCAATTCGGCCCTACGCCCAGCCCCACACCTAGGCCACATCGGGGTGTCGATGCGTCCCCGCCGTTCCTGACAACCTTACAACCTTGCAGAACTGTCAGCGTTGCGTCTCTGGAGACCACTTCCACATCTGTCCTGCCTCGGCGATCTGTCCGTGCCTAACCACTTGATTCCACCTATCTACAGCCTCATAGATCACATAGGACACATACATACTCTATATTACGTCACACGCACACACACGCACACATAAGAAGGTAGGCGGCTTTTATGTGTCCTTAAGTGGTCATGTGTCCTACTCGCGCATAATCAACGGCTTGCGTATGGACTGATGCAGGACACTCCCGGACACATGTCCTCCCATGCTGCGCTGCCGCAAAACTGGCGATCTATCGACCTACATCTTGACCTCTCTAACCATAGCCCTTATGCTCCAATCCCATGCCCGAGTGGATACCCCCGGAACACCGCGACACCGACTACCTCCTCAAACACTGGGGACGATGGGTTCGATCATCCACCACCCAGGGCTATTGCGGATCCATAGAACACAGGTACAAATCCCCGCAATGCTGGTATCCGCCCAACCCGAAACCGGAGCAACCCGACGAACTCGCAGCACTCCTCATTGAACGTTTCATGCGCATCATCGCCAAGCAACCCCGCAAGCTCCTCAAGTTCAAGTACGTGTACCAAGCCGATCAGGCTTACATCGCTCAACGACTCAAGCTCAAGGACTACGATCAGGCCCTCTACACGGCGAGGCAAATCATCTTGAACTTGACATCACCCTCAATCAAGCGCACTCTCGCGCGCAACAGCAGCTCACAATTCGTCTACTCCGGTTAACGCCGAGACATGCCCGCATGGGCCAACTCGCTCTGAAGGAACTCAATGAAGCGTAAAGCGAAACCCAAGACCAAGCGAGCACCACGCTACTAGACCGTGGCCGCTCGTCTACGCGCTCAGCATCAAGACGACATCAAGGACAAGATACGCGCGGCTCAGCTTGTCAAGCTTCTGCAAGATCACGCCCTTACCAATAGCCGAAAAAAAAAGAGGATTGACCCGACACGCATCAAAGCCGCAGAGATACTGCTTGCGCGCTCCATTCCCATCCTTAGCTCGGTCGATCAAACGATCAACGATGCTCGCGATTCTCTCTCTGAAGCTCAGGTCTTAGCCGAGCTTCAGGGTGTATTTACTGCCAAGCCCGAGCTACTCGACAGACTGATCCAGCTGCGAGACGCCGCGAGGCTCGTGCAGGAAGGCGCTGACGCTGTGTCGCAGGTGCAACAGAATGACGCGCCGCCGGCGAAGTCAGAGGCGACTAGCGCATAGGTATGTTATGTCAAGTGCGATATACATACGATGCGTGCTCACTCGTTGCTAGCGCACCACACTGCGCACCACACGCTGAGGGCCATACCCCCTTCAGCGGCTCGACGGGTAGGGAGGATCCCCCCAAGAATTCTTTGCTTTGGCCTAGATCTCTCCTCGAATTTTTCTCTCTGAATTGCAGTTTTGCGAAAGTCGTTCTGAAAGGAAATCGTATGACGAAAGTCGGTGGTGGCGTGAATCCGGTGCATCTGAGTGATACGAAGCATCCGTTCGAGATATCGACGAAGCGCGGCTCGTTCGGAGGGACTTCGAAGTTCGCGCGCACGGTGGGCGTGGGTGCGAAGCCGGGCGGCGATGGGGACAAGATCAGCGCGAATGCGGCGATGCGGAAGAAGCGTCCGCTGAACGGTCCGGGTGATGCGAAATAGGGGGATGACATGCAGCTGAACCAGTGGTTGATCGTGAAGGTGACCCCGGACATGAAGAATTACACGTACTGGGTGGTGGACCCGTTGAGTGCGGGGGTGAGTGCTGGGAGCCAGGGCAGTGCGCCGGCGGAGCCGATGAACGCGCTGGGGAACAGGACGACCTCCAAGAGCACGATGGGGACGAACATCCAGAACGAGTTGCCGACGCTGGGGACGTAATTCGTGGCCGAGGCTGACCTTCAGAAGGTAGCGGACATGATCCGGTACTTGCGTCTTCTGGGGGATGATCAGATCGACCGGTTGATTGCGTATTTGAGGAATCCTCCGGTTTCGACCGAGCCGTCGCTGCCGGTATGAAGTACGAGTACCCCGGAGGCGTAATGCCCGAGGAAGAGCCCTTGATTGAGCGGTTCGAGGCCGATGTGTTGCCCTACACGCTCAAGCACGGGGCGCGGATCGGGGAAGATGCGATGAACGGGAGCGAAGTTGCCGAGGAGATCATCCGGAGGCAGCGCTTGTTCGTAGAAGGGGTGCCGGAGTTGCGCGAGATGAACTACCGGTTGCTCGTGGCGGCGTTGAAGACGTGGGATGAGCGGCGATATCATTAGGAGAGAGAGCATGAAGGGAACCAACAGCGTCTCTGGAAGCGATTCCGGGAAGCCGCAGACGAGCGGTAAAACCTCCGGCAAGGGCCTGAAGCCGGGGTTGAACATGGCCGACACGGGATCCGTGGTGAACCAAGTGACCGGCACGGTGCGTTTCGGGCGGCAGAAGGTGTCCGGGAACGTGTCGGGCAGGAATTCGATGGTGTCTGCGAACGCGACGATGAAAAGCAGGCGGTAGACACGGCGCTTGGGCGTGTTCGACCTCGCGGCACCGGAAACATCGCTCGGTTTTTCCTACAACCGGGCGCTCAAAGAGTGGGAAATCACGCGAATTCTGGAAGGGCTTGCGATCGGGGCCGATGAATCGATCGGAACGCCGTTTACGCGAGCGCGATTCAAGAAAAAACTGCTGCGCGATGTCGGAAAATGGCTCCGGGAACACGGCAAGGACGGTCTAAGGTTCTTGAAACCGGAGTGGCGCTACACCTTGTGCTGCGCGCGCCTGCGGATGGGAGATTTTTCCGACTACTTCGGATGGGAATACCGCGGTTGGAACAATCCGGACGATTCCGCCGGCTGGGCCGCGCAGCTGTACTGGCAGGAAGCGTGGCTACCGAAGTGGAACGGGCAGAATTGCGAGCGTATTGTCGTTCTCGGGGAACAAGGGCTCGGAGATAGCGTGTTTTTCGCCTCTATCATCCCGGAGGCGATGGTGCGGGTGAGGGAAGTCATCTACGAGTGCGATCCGCGGCTGCACACGGTACTGGAGAGGAGCCTCCGGGGACTGAAATGCCGTCCCGAGAGGGATTTCGAGGACCGCAGAGCCGACTACGGCAAGATCGACGGGTACATCCCCGCCGGCGAATTGATGCGGATGTTCCGCCGGCGTCCAGAGGACTTCCCGGGAAAGGCATTTTTGCGCCAGAATCAGGTTCGCTTGCGAGAGATGGAGAAATACCGCGGGAAAGTGGGCGTTTCGTGGAAGGGAAGACAGGGTTCGATTGATCCTTTGAAGCTGAAGCGGGACTGCGATGCGATCTCCCTACAGTACAACGAGACGAGCGAATTCATCAAAGCGCCGCACATCGATCTCAAGGACGATATCGAGGGCGTCCTCGCCCTCTGCTCGGTCCTGGAGCGCGTGGTCACAGTACCCACCACGGTCCATCACCTTACTGGAGCTCTTGGAGTCAAAACACAAATCGTTCTACCGGAAATAGACGGAGAGAACGTGAATCAGATCAAATGGGACGTTCCTCCTGGAAAACTTATCTGGTATCCGGATGCCACGGTCTATGAAAACACCCGACAACTTCCTCAATGACGACTCGGAAGAGGAGGACGATATTCCGTGGGACATGGACAACGACCTGTCGGTCGATGACGAGAACGAAGCCGATGGGTACGTCACCGGATGAAATGCAGTGAACGACATCTTCAACCGCGTTGCACCGAAGATCCGCGAGACGAGAACGATCCTCGACATCGGCGCGGGCATCAGGCCGCAGCCGTTTTTCAAGCCGAAACGCCACATCTGCGTCGAACCGCACAAGGAATACGGCTGCTGGCTGATCGAGAACGGGTACGA
>Ga0207665_10000173_pt1 | contig 43183 bp, 37 predicted proteins | sample LARL112metaG_FD_184351 | JGI IMG/M metagenome (GOLD analysis project Ga0207665, IMG submission 184351) | Corn, switchgrass and miscanthus rhizosphere microbial communities from Kellogg Biological Station, Michigan, USA - LAR L11-2 metaG... | ecosystem: Host-associated > Plants > Roots >... | reverse complement strand
TTAGCATGGTCATCAGTATTCGGTCCAACTTCCTGAGGATTCTCGGCGGCGTAGCGGGCTGAGTGAACACCCGGAGCTGCTTGTAAGGCGTCAATCTCAAGACCTGAATCGTCCGCGAGAACAATTTCCCCCGGGGCGGCCAGGCTGTACTGTTCCGCTTTCTTGCGCGCGTTGTCTTCGAAGGATTTTCCATCCTCGACAACCGGCGGTAGAGATCTGAAGTTGGGTAGGCCTGCGACGGAGACGTTATGAGCTGCAGCTGCACCGGCGAAATCGCGCAGCTTGCCAGGGTTCGATGTGGCGATCAGGATGCGTTTTGCGCTCATTTCACAAGCACGCCCGAAGACGTTGACGTGCGCCCAGATTCTGTTTCGAATCGGAATTTCCAGAGCAACAACAAGATGAGCCCGGCGATCGAGCACACAGCCCCCGCCAGCCGGTCGCGGGTACGAGAGAACTCTACCTGCACGCGATTCATCCCCGTGTTCACGTGAATCAGGAGCTCGCCCGTGTTCGGCTGCGTGTAGGTCGACACACTTTTGCCATTCACTTCCACGCGCCACGCCGGATAGTTAAAGAGCCGCAAGCGCAATTCTTCGGGCCGGGTGCTCTCGGCGGTGAAGGTCTTGGTCTCGGCGGCCCAGGTCTGCACGTTTACCTGTATAGTCCTGCCGCTGGCCGTCCTGACTCGAGGAGCATTTTTGTCGACGTCCGAGGCATCGACGCCCACCGGAACATACTCATCGGTGCCTTCGTAGCCTTCGCCGTCTTCAATGAAGTCGTGCATTTCCTGGATGTCGGCGGCGTTGTCCCACCAGGGCTCTTGCACTCTGTGCCACACGATCCACAGAACTACCAACATGGCGCAGCAAATCATGGCGCGGGCTAACCATCGCCGGAACGCCACGGTTACGAGCAGCGCGAAAGCCACGTTCAAGCAGAGCAGCCATCGCCAGGGAAGCTGCACGAAGCGGAGTTTTGGCAAGTATTGCCAGAATATCGTGGTTACGGAGAGCATCATCAGAGATGCAGCCGCTCCCCAGCCGGCCAGTGTTCGCCACGGGGCACGCGAGTCTTGGCCCCATCGCCGCGAAACAAACGCAGCAACTGTGAACAGTATGACTTCTGACGCTCCCACCAGTGACACCACCATGTTAAAGCGGTTGTGGTCTACGTCATTGATCATGGTGAAGAGGAAGTTGTCTTGTGGCCGCAAGCCGGGGGCAAGCACTTGGGCGATATTCACCCACTTTTCTTCCAATGCTGCGGGGATCAGATAGAAGCCGGCGAGTGCGGCTCCCAGGCCCACGGCGAATGTGCCGTACAAGATCAATTTCGGCTGGCGGAAGGTGATCGCCATGATCAGGATCAGCAATGCCAGCGAGTAGTTCACCATCACTGCCGAAGGGGCGTTCGTCAGCCACGCGGCTGCCACCACCAGGCTGAGCGGTACAACGATCCGGCGACCCCTGTCATGATCGCGCAGGATCACGAGCAGAAGCACCGGCAACAGAGAACCCGCGAGCAGCTCGGCAAGTGCACTTCGCCAGTAGATCACTACGACGTAGTAAGGGTTCGCCGCATACAGCGCGGCCGCAAAGATAGCGTCGTTCCGCGGCAGATATCGCCGTGCCAGCAGGAACATCGTGCAACCGGAGGCCGTGAGCGCACAAAACACGTAGGCGCCGGAGGCCATCTTCCAGGGCAGCAACGCTCCCAGCACGGCGCCCAGCGACCAGGAGGCCGGCGGATAAAAGAGAAAGCGTGCTTCTCCATACGTAAAATGGGCGAATTCGGCCCAGCGCGGATACAGCACGCCCTGCTTCCATTGGTTCACAACTTCCATCCAGGATGGAACATGGAATTCGAAGTCGTGGCCCGAAGGGTTTCCATGGAAAAAGAACGGAAGGATGACGGCAAACGCCGCGCTCATGATGAACAACGCCGGGATTGGGAAAAGCGGTGGAGTGCAGCCAGTCGCTTCTTCGGGGTCGGACAACAGCGGCGTGTCAGGGGCAGGGTCAGGGGTCAGTGTCGAGATCTCCGGCTGACTTCTCTACTTCCCACTTTATCAGCGCGGGCTACAACTCGGATAGGGCGGCTCAACCGTGCAAAAACAGAGCGCAGCTTAAAAAAGCTGCGCCGAGTACGTCGGAAGCAAGATGGCGATCATCCGCGAACGGTAAGAACCGGGCAGTGCGCGTGACACATCACCTCATACGCGATGGCCCAGGGCAGATGCGAAGCCGCGCGCGACGCCCGCTTGTGAACCCCCATCACGATCAGATCGGCGCACCGTTCTTCGGCAACGTGCAAGATTCCTTCCGACGGAAACTCGAAGTTCACGACGGCGGAGGGATGGCACCAATCTTCGGCATCGGAAGGGATCAGCACCTGCAGGCGCTTTCGTATCAGTTCGGCAACCTCGGCCTGCCTTTGCGGAATCACCATCGGCATGACGTGCAGGAAGCTCAAGGTCGCTTGGTTCTCTTCTGCCAGAGAAAGAGCGTACGGAAGAGCTTGCAACGATCCAGCAGAGAAATCGGTAGCGACACGATGTGCCGGAACGCAGCGACATCGCCGGTGGGGGCCTCGACGTTCGGGCCGACGGTCAGCACCGGACAATCCGCATGGCGAAAGATTTTCTCGGCTCCGGAGCCGAACAGCAGCTTCTTAATGCCGTGCTTGCCGCGAGTGCCCAGAATGATCAGATCAATCGAGTGTTGCCGGATGATGTCATCGATTACGTTCCAGGTTTCTCCCCGGCCCAGGATGGCTTCGTGGAGCGTGTCTTTTAGGTTGTTGGCAGCGAATCGATTCAGCTGGACCTGAGCATCCTGCCACTCCGCATCCAAATCGATCGGAATGGGCTCCATCGGCATGAAGATGGGCGGCGCCGGATTTACGGCATGACTGATGTAGATTTTAGCTCCGTAATCTTCAGCGAAGGCTCGTGCATATGCGAGGGCTTTTTCCGAGGCGTCGCTGAAATCGATGGGAACCAGCAAATTCTTGAGGGCGAGGCGAGGACTGACGTGAACAGTCGGCATGGCAACCTCCCGGATCTTTCACTTTCACGCTAAGACTCCACGACCATTCCGACAGTGATTTGCATCACGCGGACAGGTGACCCGGGGAGGGCCGCGACTTTTACCGAGATTTCATCAAGCTGAAACCTGCCTGTAACAGTTCTCGGCTAAGTTCACGCCATCGAGGTGGAACAGACCACAAGGGACTCATGGACCTGGACCAGAGACGGGGTTCAGACTTCGTGAGTCTCTTGGTATTTGAGGGACTGGTTTGCAGGCAGGCTTGCCGGCAGTTTCCTACGACGAGGCGACGGCTTCCGGGTTGCGCTGGCGATGGAGTTCCGCCAGAAACTGATCTTTTGTCAACGTCTGGGCACCTCGCAGGAGATCGAGCAGCGGATCCTCAAGATGTTCATCGCCGGTCGTGGCGGTGGTAGCAAACTGATTTTCATCGGCCACCAGGGACTTCGGAGAGATCAGCAACTCGGGCAAAGTTCCGGGCCGGCTGGTCAGAAACTCGATGAAGTGCGTGACCGTCTCGCGTTGCTGGTCGGTACGGCTGGGGAACTCCAATCCCATTCCAAAGCTCGGATGCATGACCCGCACGACGCCATCGGCGTGGATTTCCATGCCCCCTGCCTTCAGGCAAAGATCAACCAGAGCCTGCTCCGGGAAGGGCGACTCGGTCTCAACGTAACAACCTCCCAGGCTCAGGTCAGTGAGCCTGCAAATCGAAACCGGTTCCGCTTCCTCCAACGGTACATCGGGAGAGTTCGCCAGCAGCCAATTCTTCAGGGGATCGACTTGAGCTTCAGAAAGATCCATAAAGCGCACGCCCGACTGCCCGTTCGGATTAGCCCAGGCCACTTCCGCGTGCGCGTCAATCTCTGCGCTGCCATCCGGCAAAGCGAATTTCAAGTGGATCACCGCCGCAGGCAGTAGGGGTTGAGCCGCCAAAACATCCATGCCGGTCTGACTGAGGTCGAGCATGATGCCTTCGAGGGGCTCGCCGGTCGACACGGTGATTTGTACGGGTGCCTGCACGGGAACACGAAACGAACGGCGGCGCTCGCGCCGGAGCATCGCTGTTACCGCCCGCAGCGTAGCTGCCGCTTGCTCCGCGCTCACGGGCTTGTGAAGGATGAATTTGGCGCCGTTCTGCAAGATCTCACGAATAGCGGCTTCGTCATTCACCAACGCCATCGTGATCATGGCACCGGGCTTGGATAGATAAGCAGCTTGTAAGAGCTGATGGGCGGTCTCGGGTTCGGCGAAATCGACGATCAGCCCGTCAAAACGCTGCTCTCCCAGGCGCTGCAAGGCGATCTCAACCTCGCTGAAGCGCTCCACGCTTACAGCAAAGCTGGCCAACACGCGGCTGAGTATCTCGGCCGCGTCATCGTCTCTGGTCACGAGCAGTGTCTGAAGATTCATAATGCAGCGATCGGTGTTGGGACGAAGTTTTTACGGCCAGCGCGGCGCCACCGGGCGTCCGGATTTTGCCGGGGCGGGGCTGCTTTGCGAAGCCGACGCCTTGGCTGCCATGGCTACGGGCGCGGTTTCTTCGTCCATCTCGGCCAGCACCACGTTGTCGTCCTCTTCGTTTTCTGCCAGCAAGGGCGCTACTTCACGAAGTTTTTCGGCGGCCTGCTGCAGGGCTTCAATTTGCTTGGCCAGTTGCGCGTATTTGGCTTGCTTACGGCGCAATACCTCATGGATGTCCTTCATACAACCCCCTGCAGGCGAATCTATGGTCGAGGGGAGGAAGGGTCAATACGAAACCCCCAGGAGCGGGTTACGGCAGTAATCGGTGACTTTACAAGATGACCACCCGAGAAATGCAAAATCCCTTTGATTTGAGGCGGCTAGAGGAATGGAGACTCGAATCTCCAATCTTGAAGTTGTAGGAGGGTACAGGTTACCCAGTCGCGACGAGAAGACACTCGAGGGAAAGAAAAAAGCCCCGTGCGCAACGGGGCTCTTTTGGTTCAGCCAGGGTTATTTTGTCCAGAATCTGCGGCGCATCAATCCCGCAATTCCCACGAGGCCTGTTCCGAGGAGACCCAAGGTTCCCGGCTCCGGCACACTCAGGTTAGTGTCGCCGCTCGAAAGGCTGAGGGTACCGTTGAAGAAGCCCTTGCCGGAGTTGCCCGTGAGCTGCACGGTGGCGCCGACCTGGCCGGTGGCATCCGCGATTGCTCCGCTCAGGGTGTACGAATGCGTTCCATTCGACAACGTTTTAACCGTCCACGTTATGTCGTTGCCGGTGAAGGCGCCGTTGAAAATCACGCCGTTGGGAACTCCATTCGTTCCGTTCCCAGTAATCGTGAACGAGCCCCCAGCCGCGAGCGTTCCACCCATCTGAGCGTTACCGCTGGTGAAAGCGCCGGTCGTGAAGGTGACGGACCCGAGATTCGAACCTACTGCGGACCCATACGAGATGAGCGTCGATCCAGTTAGGGACAGTCCCGCTGCGTTCCCGGTGATGGTACCGCCTCTGTTGGTTAAGTCGATGCTGCTATCGGCAAAGGCCATCAACGGCAACACCAATGCCAGCACCGCCAGAATAAGTACTCGCCTCATGACTACCCTCCTGAACCCACAAATCACTGTCAACAGCAGCTACCCTCTTCAATCTCGGGGGATCGAGACCCCTTCCTAGAACACAGAAAACGACTGGGTTACCGAAGAGTGCAGTTATGGTGCCAAAAGTAACCACCCATGCTCTTTGATTGTTTTCTGATACTTAGCGGCGTCAGAAGAAGCTTCGGAAGCGGGCGATATGCAATTATCTGCACACTCGACACAAACGTTTGCGGTAATACGGGGAACAACCGAAGTCCCTCATTTCGCGACGTCAAGGAGGCTGGAATGGTGCGTGTGGTAGGGATCGAAAAAAACTTAAGAGGAAACGGACGAACTTAGTGTCTGCCGGATCTTTTCCGCGAGGGCGGCGGCCGTGAAGGGTTTCTGAAGAAGGGAAGCGCCGTCGGCGCTGACACCTTCTTCGTCGAGGTATTCTCCTGCATAGCCGGACATGTAGATGACTTTCAAGTCGGGACGAAGCGCAAGTAATTCCTCGGCCAATTCTGGTCCGCTCATTTCCGGCATGACGACGTCGGTGAGCAACACGTCGATGGGGCCGGACGAAGCTCCGCAAATCTCTACAGCCTGAGCTGGGGAATTTGCGACTAGAATCTTGTACCCGTCGGCCGTCAGGATCGTTTCGACTAAGCTGCGAACCGCATCTTCGTCTTCGACCAGAAGAATGGTTCCCGATCCGGCCGCGCGCGTGAGGGGAATGGCTTCGATTGTCTGAGGCTCCTCGACGCTGTCGACCCGCGGCAGGTAGATCTGGAAAATCGTTCCCTCGCCCAGCTTGCTATCTACGGTGATGTATCCGCCGCTCTGTTTGACGAAGCCGTAGACCATGGAAAGACCGAGGCCGGTGCCCTTTCCCGGCTCTTTGGTCGTGAAAAAAGGCTCGAACAGGTGCGTCAATGTGTGCTCGTTCATGCCTGTTCCGGTGTCGCTTACCGACAGCATGACGTACTGGCCGGGCGCGGCACCGGGATGCGTTCGGGCAAAGGCATCTCCGAGGTCGGCGTTGGCGGTTGCGACCGTAAGAGTGCCTCCCCTGGGCATGGCGTCACGGGCATTCACGGCGAGATTCATCAGGATGTGGTCCAACTGGCTTGGATCGGCGCGCACTCCTCCCAGATCAGACGAGGATCGAACGACGATCTGTATTCGTTCCCCCAACAGCGGACGAAGCATCTTCTCCAGATTGCGAACCAGAGCGTTGAGGCTGACCAGCCGGGGCTGAAGCATTTGGCGGCGACTGAAGGCCAGGAGTTGCCGGGTCAGTGAGGTTGCCCGGTCGGCGGCCTTGAAAATCTGTTCGATCGAATGCGAGGCCTGCGCGTTTTCCGCATGCTGGTCCATCAGAATCTGGCTATAGCCAGTGATCACGGTCAACAGGTTATTGAAGTCGTGTGCGACTCCTCCCGCCAATTTTCCCACGGCTTCCATCTTCTGGGCCTGGCGCAACTGGTCCTCGAGCGCCTTGCGTTCAGTGACGTCTTCGGCGATGACTTCGAAGACTTCTGTACCTTCGCGTTCGTCGCGGACACCGCGGCCGCTCAGGCGCACGGTGATGACCGACCCGTCTTTGCTGCGCCACAGACTCTCGACGCTCTCGAATCTTCCACGACGCAGGAAATTGATCTGCACGTCGGACTTTGCCTTCGGATCCACAAAGAGATCCTCGTGTCGGTGTTCCAGGAACTCTGCGGACGATGCGTACCCCAACATCGACGCCAAGGCGGGGTTGACTTCAAGGAACCGCCAATCGCGCGTTGCCCTGAAGATTCCGACGACCGCGCTCTGCACAAGCGACCGGTAACGCGATTCCGACCGCAGGATCGCCTCTTCGCTGCGCTTTCTCTGAATTGCGTTGGCAACCTGCTGCGAGACGAAGGTCAGAACGTCGCGCTCGCGCGCTCCGAAACGCGTACGGGAAGCATAGTGCTGCACCGCAAGAACTCCAAAGGTCTTGTCGCCCGTCTTGAGCGGCACGCCCAGCCAGTCGTCAGCCGGAGAACCGGTACGCTCGACCTCGCCCTGGACCGCTAGTTCACTGAGTCGTTCGCCGGTTGCCAGTAAAGGCTCTCCGGTTCGAAGTACGTATTCCGTCAATCCCTTGCGAAGTGGACGTGGCTCTGGAGCCAAGTCGAATTCGTCGACGAAATACGGAAACGTGAGCATACTTGTTTCCACTTCATGCAGTGCGATATAGAAGTTCTTGGCGTCAAGCAGGTGAGCGACGATCCCGTGAATTGCGGGGTACAACTCGCTCAAATCGCCTGCCGTCGTGGAGACTTCGGCGATTCGGTACAAGGCCGACTGCAGGCGCTCGGAGCGGCGCTTCTCCGTGACGTCCTGCGTAACGACCAGTCTTGCGGTGCGTCCTTCGAATTCGATCGTTCTGGCGAACAGGTTCACTTCAAGAAAGCTGCCGTCCCTGCGCCGCTGCCGCCAAACCTCTCCACGAATTTCAATCCCGTGCTTGGCCGCGGCGACTCGTTCAGGCGGAAGGTCGGGACAAATGTCAACGATGGTGAGATCGAGAAATTGCTCGCGCGAGTAGCCGTACTTCTCGGTAGCCGCACGATTGACTTCCAGAAATCTTCCTGTGGTTGGATCGTAAAGACACGTTGGCTGCGGGTTGTCTTCGAAGAGCAGACGGAATTTTTTTTCTGCCTCAACCATGGCTTGGGCGGTTCGTTGCTCATGACGATGCGTGAGCAAGCTGCGCGATCCGGACGTAGCCAGGGTGACGACCACTACGATGGTTGCGAGCAGGGGCCGCTCGTGGATGAGCCGGCTGGCAACTCCCAAGATGACCAACGGAAGCAGCACCGACATCCAAAGCGATCCCCAGGATTCCATCCGTCCGCCCGGATGCTCGTCCTTGGGGGCCGATTGAGGCGGCAATTTCCAGGTGCATGCCAGGGCGACGCCAGCTACCAATGGAAGGGTGTAGGCCAGATCCCAAAGGGTTCCCGTGTCCAACCCCGCATACATTTGTCGATAAAGAAACAGCGCGGTGCCCAAGCAATAGAGGCACAGGAAAGCCCCCATTCTCAGTAACAGAGACCACTCCAGTTTCGAGCGCGCGAATGTGAGACGGAACGCAAACGCGACGAGTACGAAGACATTGCTCGCCACCGTGACGGTCCACTGAAATTGCTCCATATCCTGCTTCGAGGCACGCCAATGCGAAGGAAGATAGAAGTAGTAGAGATAAGCAGCCGCCGTCAGAATCCCGAGTTGCAGAAAGTCAAAACACTGGGTCCAATCGAAGGGTTCGGTCCCACACCGTTTGCGACGGAGAAAAAGCGCCAGCACCAATGGGGCAGGAACGAGGAAATACAAAATATCGCTCGGCCAGACGGAATGAATGTCTGCGCGGAGAAAGCTGTCGTAGTAAGCACCTAGAATCTCTGCCGCGGTGAGCAAGGCAAAACCAGCGGCGAGCAGTCTCCAGAAAGATCTCGCATAGCGATCGGGTACGCGAGCTGCCACGAGCGCAGAACCGGTGGCGAGGAGGGCAAGGCAAATGCCAAGGACGTTGGACGCAAGGCTTGCATCAAGGCGGTGGTCCACCCCTGTGAGGACCACGACCTGCAATAGCAATCCAAGCAGGGCAGTCCCCAGTAAGCCTTTGGCTAGCCTTGACATAACGGCACTTTCTTCAGGGGAGGCGTAACAGTTTTTCAGAGTCTACGAACAGCTGCAGAGTGGGGCAAGTTACCAGCGAGTAGGGTCTAAGGGGTTTGACCGAGGCGACTCCATCGCGAGGCTCTAGGATGGCCTGCCTCCATCTCTTATTTATACTTACAGGATGTCTACCTCGCCCGGAAAGCACGCGGCTACCGCCACCCAAGGACCCGCTGTTCCCGAACCTACCTTCGCCGAGCGCACTCGCACTCAGCTTTATTTAGGACGGGCCGGAACCCTGTCCACCCTATCTCGCAAGCAGCCCGGCTTTCCCTTCGGATCAGTCATGCCCTACGCACTCGATCCTCGTGGTCGCCCAGTTTTCCTGATCAGCAGCATGGCTATGCACACCCAGAACCTGCAGGCCGACCCGCGATCGAGCCTGATGGTTACCGACTTCCAGCCGAATGAAGATCCACTGGGCGCGTCCAGAGTCACTTTGGTTGGGAATACGCAGAAGCTCGGCGATTCCGAGCGTTCGGCGGCGCGAGAGCTTTACCTGGCACGGCACAGCAACAGCAAGTATTGGGTGGATTTCGAGGATTTCCATTTCTACCGCATGGAGGTCGTGGATCTTTATTATGTGGGCGGATTCGGAGTGATGGGCTGGGTGGAGGCGGGCCAGTACGTTGAGGCCGCACCGGACCCCCTTTCCGATACTGCAGCCGACATTATCCGCCACATGAATGATGACCACAGCGACTCTCTTATATTGCTGGCGAAAGCATTTGCCGGCATTGAGGCGCAGGAGGCCAGAATGACAGCCGTGGACCGGCTCGGTTTCAATGTTCGCCTCAAGACACCGGACCGGATGCGCGGCGCCCGGATTGCCTTCCTGCGGGAAGTCGCGAATCCCCAGCAGACACGAGAAGTTCTGGTCCAGATGGTCCAACAGGCACGAGAGGGTTAGTCACGAAGGTCACGCGGGCAGGCGATCGTCTGATGGTATCCTGCCTGTACCGCCACAAAGAGGCTGTAAAGACGCATGTCGAACGAGAACACTCCAGAATCACAATCCACCACAACTGAACCGACCGAATCGTTTGACGCGATTCTTTCCGACTTCGAAAAGACCCGGAAACGTAAGGCCGGGGAAGCCAACAAGCAGCTCGAAGGCACGGTGATCACGGTCACCGCGGACTCCGTTATCCTCGACATCGGATTCAAGAGCGAAGGCATTCTTCCCCTGACCGCTCTTCAGGCGGGAGAAAACGTCAAGCCCGGCGACAAGCTGGCCGTGTCTGTAAAGGGAAGAGATCCCGAGGGCTACTACGAGCTCACACGCTTCCGCACCGAACAACCCAAGGATTGGTCTGCGCTCGAGCGCGCTTTTGCTGAGAAGGCGGCGATAGTAGGCACAGTGACAGGCGTAGTCAAAGGCGGAGTCAGCGTCGACGTGGGCGTCCGCGCATTCATGCCCGCGTCCCGCAGCGGCGCGCGCGATGCGGCCGAGATGGAGAAACTGGTCGGACAGGAAATTCGCTGCCGCATCATCAAGCTCGATGTCGCCGATGAAGATGTCGTGGTGGATCGCCGAGCGCTTGCGGAAGAAGAAGAACGCGTTGTCAAAGATCGGCGGTATTCAGAACTGAAGGAAGGCAACACGGTGCGCGGCACGGTGCGCAGTCTAACCAGCTATGGCGCCTTCGTCGACATCGGCGGTGTAGACGCTCTGCTTCATGTCAGCGACATCAGCTGGAGCCGCATCAATCAGCCCGCCGACGTGCTGACTGTAGGGCAGGAAGTCGAAGGTAAAGTCCTCAAGATCGACTCCGAGAAGCGACGGATTTCGATCGGAATGAAACAGCTGCAACCGCATCCCTGGGACGCAGTCGGGCAGAAGTTCACAACCGGGCAGCGGGTGCGCGGGACAGTGACCCGAGTGGTTGAGTTTGGGGCCTTCGTCGAATTGGAGCCAGGCATCGAAGGGCTGATCCACGTCACAGAGATGTCGTGGGCAAAAAAAGTACGCATTGCCAGCGATGTCGTGAAGCCCGGCGAGACCGTAGATGCCGTCGTTCTCGGGGTGAATCCTGGGGAGCGGCGCATCTCGCTCGGTCTGAAGCAAGCGCTGGGCGATCCGTGGGCTGACGTGACAAAGAACCTGGCAGTGGGATCAGTCGTTGAAGGCCCCGTCACCAATCTGACAAAGTTCGGAGCGTTCGTTCAGGTCGCTGAAGGCGTTGAAGGGTTGGTGCACATCAGCGACATGAGCGCCGAGAAACGCATCAACCATCCCAGCGACATGTTGCGCGTGGGCCAAGTGGTGAAGGCTCAATTGCTCGCCATCGATACTGACAAGCGGCAGCTTCGGTTGGGAATGAAACAACTGGTCCCCAGCGGGCTCGACGAATACATCGCGGAACACAAGGCAGGCGACACAGTCACGGGCCGCATGCTCGATTCATCGGAAGATGGCGGGCGCGTCGAGTTGGGCGAAGGCGTGATCGCGATCTGCAAGGCAACGACGAACAGTACTCCACCAACCAGCGAGATCACAGCCTCGCCGTCTCTGGACATGGCGTCGCTCAGCGCGATGCTGAACGCGCGCTGGAGGAGTGGACCTGCATCCGGTGTGGCGAAGAAGGAATCGGCCCGCGCCGGGCAGGTTCGCAGTTTCCGGATCACGAAGCTGGATCCGGCCAGCAAGAAGATTGAGGTCGAACCGGCCTAGCCCACGCCGCGCGAGAGTTGTCGGCAACGGGTTAGGAGATAGCGGTCGCGAAAGTTGCATCCCCGTTGTGGTCAACTAAGAGTGCTCGATTGTGCCATTTCGTCGCTGGTCACTGCATCTTCACACCGGAAGGATCGCGATTGCACCAAAAACTCCTCCGTGGTCACCGGGCTGGAGTTTCTTGGTGTAATAGCCTTTCCGCTAACCCTGATCAATCTTGAACAGCTTTTACAGGACAAAACATCGACAATCCCTCGCGTCAGAGCGACTTGCATCGGGCTTCGTGTCCGTATTCCCCGAACGGCGCGCTACACAAACTCCAAGAGCCTGCATCGGGGCGGCCTCCTGGCATAGATGAGGAACAGTCATCATGAACAACGTAGAGTACGGCCCCTTGAGACCGGCTCATAAACGTGAATGCTTGTGGTGCAGTAACGATGCAACACATGAAGCATCTCTGACGCGGGGCAACCTGACCGCCAAAAACCAATGTTGTGATGATCCAAAATGCATGCGGAAGTCGCGAGAGATGTGTGAGAGCACGGGTGGGAAGCGAGTGGGAACCCGCCGCTTGATCAATCGGCACTAAGCCAGCACTTTTGTAGAAATTTCCCGATCTGGCCAATTTTGAACAGCCAGCGGATCTGAATCGTCATACAGTCGCTGCCAAAGCTGGATTGGTGTTGAATCCCCCGCCATTCCGGTGGTGCAAGTGAGGCAGGAAGAACGCTAAGCCCTCCGAAAGTTGTTGGGGGTCTCTCGAGTGGCGTGGCGGTACTAACCACCTCCAGCGGCTTCGCCACTTCCTTTTTGGAGGGGTTCGGAAAACGTTTGCCCCGGTCGGACGGCCAAAAGACCAAACATGCGAAAGCGGCTTATCGACTCAGCTTCGACGACCATTCAGCCTCGAAGCGAATCCTGGTTGGACCTCGATGCTGTCGCGACCGTCGAGATCACCTCGGAGGATAAAGAATTTCCCGTCGAAGCTGCATTATCCGCGGAGCAAACGCGCGGCTGGCGTGCTGCCGAACCGGGGTCTCAAACAATTCGGCTGCTCTTTGATGAACGCCAAAAGCTCAAGCATGTATCACTGCTGTTTGAGGAAAAAGAATCAGCCCGCACCCAAGAGTTTGTGTTGCGATGGTCATCCGAAAAGGCCGGCCCTCTTCGCGAACTAGTACGCCAGCAATGGAATTTCAGCCCGCCCGCGACAACGCTTGAAGTTGAAGAATACTGTGTCGATCTTTCCAATGTCGCCGTAGTCGAACTGACCATCGTGCCTGACATCAGCGGTGGTGGCGCACGCGCTTCGCTCAAGAGCTTGCGTTTGGTTTGACGAGAGTTCTTCAATTTTCGCGGGACAGGCTCTAGCTTCGGCGCGTTTGACTCTCAGGCTTATTTGTTTTGTATTTCTCGTTCGACCCAGTCTTTGCCAGGCACAAGGTTCCACGGCCCCCTTATCCTTCGCAGCATCCGTCGTTTCCTCTAAAAGTCGAAATCACCATCAATGCGAAAAAGTCGGCCGATCGAGTTGTAGAAATTCCCGAAGCTGGGAGAACCAGTGTACTGCTGAACATCACGAGGGTTGGAATAGTTCAGCACGTTGAGCACACTCAATCCTGCGCGGAATTGAAAGCGCCTACGGTGAAACTTGAAGTCGAACGGATACTGGATTTTCATATCCAAGCCGACGAAGGTCCGGAAACGCCCCGCCTCGTTCTCTCTTCCAATGTAGTTCCAGTTCTCGCCTAGCTGGGAGAACGGAAATCCTGTGTGCACATCTAGCACAGGGATAAAGTCCAGCTTGTGAGGTAGCCCCACGACTCCCCAAACCAGGCCCCGGTTGGGGGCGTCGGACGGCATGATGCCGTACTGGTTGGGACGAATGAGCGGATAAGGGATGTTTCCGAAGAACTGGTTGTAATCGTTCAGGTCGCCTCGGGCACGAGAATTAACATAGCTGGCGAACAGGGTGGTGCGCTCGCGCGGCCGCCAACGCAGCATCCAGAGGAATTCGCGATAGGTCTGTCCCCCGGAGTTGAACAAACGTAATTGGGCTCGGTCGACAAGTTGGAGCGGATCCACATAGAACTCACGGTATACCTTGCGGCCCTCATACCCAAATCGAAACAGAAGACCAGTGCGGAGTTCCCGGTCGAACTGCACACTCCAGCCCAGGCTGTAAGGGACTCGCAGCGCCCCATCCGGCGTAGCCACCACGTGAATAAACGTTGCCGGACTGGCGATGATCGTGATGCCATCGCTGGCGTAACGAGCAATCGTCTGCGCGGGGAAGTCGCGAAATATGGAAACGTTGATAGGAATCTTGTCGAAAAAGACTCCGAATCCGCCGCGAATGGCGGTGCGGTTGTCGCGCGTGGGAGCAAAGACAAAACCAATGCGGGGAGCGACATTCAGCGCTTCGGCAGACAGGCTGTCATGGTCAAACCGCGCCCCGAGGTCAACTGTGAACCGCGGGCGAATTTGCCAATTGTCCTGCACGAAGAAGGATAGTTCGTTCTTCGTAGCTTGCGAGGAAACGGGAGAACCATAGGTGATCTGGCTACTGACCGTGCCATCCTCGCGCATCACGTTGACGGGAAGGTTGCCAACCTGGCCCTGGTAGGTGGAGCGCGCGTAGGAGTAACCGAACGTCAGCAGATGCCGGCCTGCGGATTGCAGCGGCCACAAGTGCATGGTCTGGGAGAACTGGTAGAGCCGCGTGCGGCGGTCCTCCCGCTCGAAGAATGAGCCCGAGTTCTGCTCTGGAAACAACACCATTTCGCCAGCTACATCGCGAGCGGGGAAGACATGGGCATCGAGTCGCTTCGCCGCGAACATGGATTGCAGGAATCCACCCGACGCCAGGATCCAGCGATGCGTGGCCGACGTGAAGAAGCCGCGCTGGTGATAGTCGGCCGTGACCGGCTGGGGATCAAAAGTATTGATGTTCGCAAAGTCTGTGTTCTGCGGGTCGGTGGTCAAGGACACGCTGAATTGCTGGTTGGGTTTAGGATTCCAGTCGAGTTGAGTGTAGGTGGTGACACTTTCGACCACACGCACGTTATTCGGGTCGGGAAGGGAGGGCGTGCGGACGGTGTCGTAGCCGTAGGCTAGCGATTGAAACAGATAGAGTTTGCCGCGTTTGATTGGGCCGGCAAATGTGACATGCGGAGAAGCGCTCTCCACGCCATGCGTTTGATAGTTAATCCAACGGAAGCGAGGAATCGGATCTTCGAATAGCCACTTCCATTCGTCCGTGCCCCCCCGAGTGTTGACTTCGACCACTCCGCTGGAAAACTTGCCGTACTCTGAAGAGAAAGGATTGGAGAGCACCCGCACGGATTGCACCGCCACAACGGGCAACCGTAACGCGGGCTGTCCGGTAAAGGGATCGGCCACGCTGGCAGTGTTAACCAAAGTGCTTGTCTGGTTGGTGCGGCCTCCCTTAATTCGGATGAGCCCGTCGGGCCCGCGGACCACGCCAGGCAAGAGAGGTAAGGCCTCTTGAAAGTCCTGGCCGAGCCGAACCGCCGATTTCAGAATATCCGCAGTGAGCACTGGACTCCCGCGGGAACTCGAACTGAGGTCCACGCCTTCAGGCTCCGACCTTACAGTGACTGTCTCGGTCTGCTTTCTTAGAGTGAGTTGGAAATCGAGCCGGGAGGTAGGGCCTTCGTGAATTGTCAGACGCTTGGTGATCGTTTCAAAGCCAGCCAACGCGACACTGACCTCGTAATCACCAACGGACACGCCGGCGAACGTATAAGCGCCACCATCGTTGGAAACGCTGGAGACTTCGCTGCGTGTAGTGAGGTTCTTCAGGGTAACGCGGGCGTTGGGCCAGACGATCTGCACATGGTCCTGTCCCACGGTGTAGACGACGCCACTCAAGGTTCCGGCCTTCGCGGTCACAGCCGGTGTCAGTAGGAGGACCGTCAGCAGCGCCCACAAGAGCTTGCACGTGCAGGCGCCCAGCTGCAGGCGATGATCGCGTCGCAGAAGACACATCGGGGGCCGTCGGCATTTTACTCGATGTTCCGTGCACCCGACCCATCCAGGCTTAGATAGAACAGGATGACGAGAACAGAGCGCAGCCATTATCCGCAAAATCCTTGCGTAGGGTCTCCCGGCAACTAAGTGGTGAAATATCGCGGTTACACTCTTTGATGAGTCTAATCCCCTGGGGTCTGCCTTAGTTTGGCCTTGAGGGGTTGAATTCTTCAACAAGGGAGTTCGATTATGCAGCCTGTCCTGATTTCGAACGCAACATCGATGGCACTACCCGGCGTGGGACCGGTTGCTGCGCCCGTGGGCCAACCAGTGGCTCAACTGAAATGTGCCGAGGCTGTTTCCTTACCAGACAAGCAAGTCGAGGCTGGAGTGTGGGAATGCTCGCCGGGCGTGTGGTCCCGCCAAGTGAAACAGGCGGAGTTGTGCCATTTCGTCGCTGGTCACTGCTTCTTCACACCGGAAGGCGGGCAGCCGATGGAGATCAGGGCGGGCGATGCCGTCTTTTTCCCGCCCAATTCCCGAGGGATCTGGGATGTGAGAGAAACCGTGCGCAAAACGTATGTCACGTTCACGTACTAAGCGCCGTCCCACACCGGAACAGCTCGATTGTTGACGTAATATCGCCATTTCACCAAAGACACCAGATAAGGGTTATTTGACGTAGGCGCCAGCTCGCAACACTTATGGGTGAGACATCCTCAAACGGGAGAATCGGCTAAGAAATCTTCTGCGAATGACCTCACGATGTCAGTCATGAGGCCGCGCACCAACCCCCCAGCTGCGCTGCGGTGTCCCAGTTCACTCAGCAGTCGGCTCACCCCTTTTGCTCACAACAGTGATCCGCAGGAATGCTTTTCTGCAACGATTCCAGCGATTGGCGTTGCGGCCAATCAGGTGGGGAACAATTACCTAGTAAGCATCACGATGACCGGGCCCCAGGCCGTCAGGAGGATGTTGCCGATCGCATATGGCACCGTGTACCCGAGTGCTGGCAGCTTGCTCCCGGCTTCATCCTGAATCGCCCGTAGCGCCGCCGTTACCGTTCCCGCGCCAGCGCAGGCCCCGAGCAGAATCACCGGGTTTACATTCAACACGTAGCGCCCGAAGAGGAGCGCCACTACATGCGGTGTCACAGCAACGAGTAAACCCACCAAGATAAGACTCGGGCCCGTGACGCGCAGTCCAGTGACGAAGCTGGGCCCGGCGTTCAAGCCAACGATGCCGATGAAGACCGCGAGGCCTACGGTGTCGAAGACCCAGAGTGCTGGCTCGGGGATGCGACCGAACGTTGGGCGTACGGAGCGCAGCCACCCGAACACGAGCCCCATGATGAGGGAACCACCGCTGGCCGTGAGGCTGAGCGGCAAACCGCCGACCCTGACGGACAGCAAGCCGATCAACCCTCCCACGAAGATACCGAGGCCGACGAACACGACGTCCGTCTCGCTTGAGGGCCGCTCGGTGTACCCGAAGATCCTGCCGACCCGCTCCACGTGCTGTGCGGCGCCGACGATGCGAAGCAGGTCACCGCGCTGCACGGTCGTCTCCAATGTGAATGGGATTTCCTCCGCACCTCGGATGAGCTTCTCGAGGACGACGCCGCGGCCATACTGCTCGGCAAGTATTGGGAGCGTTTGATCCACAACACCGCGGTTTGTGACGACAACATCGGCCGTGACCACAGGAAAGTCCAGCAGCTCGCGGTCCTCGACCTCGACGCCAATCGCGAAGCCCTCGCTGAACAGCACCCGACGGCGGGTCACTACGGCAACGACGTCTCCGGAGTGCAGCACGGTATCGGGCGTTGCATCCACAAACTTGAAGTCGCGGCGGATTCGCTCAATAAACACACGTTCCGGCACAAAGGATTTCTCCAGATCGGCGATCCGACGATTCGCAAAAACGTCGGCAAGGCGATAGGCCCGGATGTCCCATTCCCGGTAGCCCGAACGAGTGCCGGGCTGTCCGGTAGGCCTGGCGGACATCTGAGCTTCGAGCTTCTGGCTCTCCGCTTTCAGATCAACTCCGAGCAGCCTGGGCGCAAGACTCGAGAGAAACCACACGACGAAGCTGGTTCCAACGAGATAGCTCACCGCGTACGCGACAGGGATGTTGTTAAGCAGTCTCTGCTTCTCGGGGTCTGGCAGACTAAGCCGGGCGATCGTGTCACCCGCCGTGCCGATGATCGTGCTCTCTGTGAAGGCGCCAGCCATGAGCCCCGCCGCAGTGCCGCAGTCGTACCCGAGCACCTTCGCCGCCACGACCGTCACCGCTAGGCTCGTCACACACAAGACTATCGTCAGCGCCACTTCCGGCACCGCGTTCTTCTTGAGGCCCCGGAAGAATTGCGGGCCCACCTTGTAGCCGGTCGCGAACAGGAATAGATCGAAGAACACAATCTTGACGAGCGGATGCACCTCGATGGCTAGTTGGCCAATGAGCACGCCTGCGAGCAGCGTGCCGACGACATTTCCGAGCTTGAACGTCCCAAACCGCACACGCCCCAGCAAGAATCCGAGCGCGAGCGTCAAGAAGACTGCGAGCTCGGGATTCTGTCTCAGCGCGGCGACAACACTCGCGATCACGCGCTCCTCCGAATTGACGGATTGTACACTCCGCCGACACTCGGTCCGATTGTTGGCAGTGGGTTCACACTCGGCATGTCGTTGACTTGCTATCGTAGTCCCTAAGCTGTTCCGTTGTGATCGCCACGTGTTTAGCTCTCATCTTTGTCGGCGGGTTTTCGTGGGGGTGTGCTGTCGGGCGGGATCAGTCGCGAAGTATCGAGGAGTTCACGAAGGCGTTTCGCGATCTCGGTTTCATGGCGGTCACTGCGTTGGTCGGCCAAGCGACGGCGTCGGATCTTTAGCGCTCTGAACCAGTCTTGCAGGGACATTCGGGAGACCTCCCCGATTGCGGGTGGCAAAGCACGCCATTCGCACATTAAGGCCGTCGAACAGTGCGACGGGTTTACAGCCGGGACAGGTTGTACGCGTGGACACTGCTGATGGTCTCGTTCTTCTAACAATACATTGGCGCCCGAGACAGGTTCGGTGATGCCACTCACCGTGGCTCGTGACAAGTTTCAAACGGGGAGGCGGTTTTCCAGAGCCCGTACCTTGTAAATTTCCTGAGCAGCCTAGCCTTGACAACTGTTGAAAAATCGCCACTTCACCAAACTCCATTCCGTGTGACCGGGCAGGGGTTTTTTGGTGTAGTCGCTTGATGGCAACAGTTCATGCATAGACCAGCGCTAACGCGGTAATGCTTGCTAATTCTTGCTGCAGTGCGCCCGTCAATCAACCGCTAAGCAGTCGCAATGACGGAAGTACAGTTCGGGCACCGAGTAGCACGTACCGGGATCGCCGAGCAGCAGTGCTGGCATTCTTTTGTCGGACTGGCCGCTGACTCACTCTTCAAGCGATTGACTTGCCGGATCAACATGAAAACCGCGAATGCCACAATCAGAAAGTCAGACACCGCATTGAGAAAGATTCCGTAGTTGATCGTCGCGGCTCCCGCTGCTTTGGCTTCCGCCAAGGTCGCGTATGCTTTTCCTGACAAGTTGAGGAAATGAGTAGAAAAGTCAGATCGGCCGGTCAACAGCCCAATCGGAGGCATGATAATGTCGCTGACCAGGGAACTCACCACGCGGCCGAACGTCGCCCCTATGATGATTCCGACCGCCATGTCCACCATGTTGACGCGCACTGCGAAGTCGCGGAACTCTGCTATGAATGGACCTCCACGTTTGCCCAGCAATGCCTTCGGACTGCCGAGATGCGTCAACCCGACGCCTTCCAGAATCGGATCGTTGCTCGCCATGTTCCACCCCGTTTTTCGCTGAAATTCTAGGCAACAGCCAGCCATCAGTCCCTTGAGCCAATTCTCAAAAGACCCCGTTCACAAAGAAACGGGGTCTTTTACATTTCTGGCACTGACCGCTTATACCTATCGGTCGCGGCGTTCCACAAACACCGCGATGGTGCGTGGTGGAATTGTGAAGGTTCCCGTGTCGAGCGCGAAGGTTGCGGTCTTTACTAGCGGGTCTGCACCGTTCGTCTGTATGGGGTGAAGAGTCAGGTGGCGGCCCTGGTAGGCGGACACGGTATAAGTGACCGCGCTCTTGGTTGCGTTGCTGAGTACAACGACGCTTCGATAACGAGAGTCGAGTTGCGGGCTGAGTTGGTCTGAGATGGAGTAGACGATCAAACCGGGTACCTGTCCGAGGCCGACGTTATAGAACTTCAAGCGCTGTTTCACGTCGTTGCCGGTTCGCAGGCGGAACAGCGGCGAGCTCTTGCGGATACGGACGAAGTCCTGGAATACTGCGCTGGCCTCAGTGATGTCGCTGTATGCAGGACTCAGTGCGGGATTGGCAAGGAACGGCTGGAAGACCGGCCAGTTGCCCTGGTTACCGTCCCACGAAGGCGGAAGGCCGACGCCCCAGTTATTGCTCTGGAACGTGAAGTCGATGCGGTTGAACCAGTCGCCGCCGTTGTAGCTGTTGGCATCGAGAGATTTCGAACGCAGCAGGTCGTCGCCGGCGTGGAAGAAGGGAATGCCTTGGGACAGCAGTACGAGTCCCACACCCAGGCTGTTGACCCGGACGCGATCGGCCATGGGCGCCTCGACCGGTATCTTGAGTTGGTCGTTGTCGAATAGATCCAAGTTGTCATGAGCCGAGATGTAGTTGATAACATCCGGCGGATCGAGGGTATAACCCGCTTGTTGACCGAAGTAGTCGATCTGGGCTCCGGTCTTCGTGTTGCCATCTTTGTCAGTGAAGACATAGTCCTTGAGGGTTCCTGCAATTCCCAATCGAATCCAGTCGGCATCTCGGTTCAGCGTATCTTGCTGGGCCGGTGTTGCGGGCGCAGCGAGATCGTTCGGGTCATACCAGAGGCCGTTGATGTATCCCTGATTGATGACGAGGGACGTGCCGCCGTCAAACGGGCCGCCTCCGCGGACGGCGTCGCGCATGCGGTCGTTGAAGGTGCCGATGCCCGTGCCCGCCATGTTGGCTTGAGAGGCTTGCACGAACAGCGCGTTGTTTGCGACCTGACCGAAGTTCCAGCCTTCTCCGTAGATGTAGATGGAGGGATCGATACGAGAGAGCTTTGACTTCAGGGCGACAATTAGCGGCTTGGGATGGAAGCTCATGATGTCGAAACGGAAGCCGTCGACTTTGTACTCGCGGGCCCAGGTCAGCACCGAGTCGGTGAGGAGCTTGCCCATCATGTTGTGTTCGGCAGCCGTGTCCTGGCAGCAGCTGCTGGTTTCCACCAAGCCGTTCTGGTCGAGACGGTAGTAGTAGCCGGGGACAAGCTTATCGAGAATCGAGTTGTTGTCCTGCCCGGAGGAAGAGGTGTGGTTGTAGACGACGTCCATGACGACGCGAAGTCCGGCCTCGTGGAGGGCTTCGACCATCTGGCGAAATTCCAGAATGCGAGACAGGCCATTGGGATTGCTGGCGTAGCTGCCGTCGGGCACGGTGTAGAGCACCGGGTCGTAGCCCCAGTTGAAGCAGTCCTGATCCCGAGTGGGACTGATTGCCGCTTGCTGGTCGGTGGAATCGGGGGCAGCGGCGGGGACGACCGGGGTGGTGCAGCCGCTGTCAGGGATGCTGGCGATCTCGAAAGAAGGCAGTATGTGGATGTGGGTCAGGCCCGCTTCCTGCAATGCCTTGAGGTGCTGCATGCCGTCGGAGTTCTGATAGGTGAAGGCACGGAACTTACCGCGATCGGCGGCGGCAACCGACGCATCGCTCGCGGAGAAATCGCGGACATGGAGTTCATAGAGAACGATGTCCTGAGGACCAGCGAGACGCGGGCGATCCTGGTCGTCCCAGTTACGTGGTTTGGTCCGGTCACTTTTAAGGTCGACGACGAGGCTGCGGGCGTTGCCTGCAGCAGCGCTGAGGGAATAGGGATCGGCGACGATGTTGGTTTCTACGTTGCCGGTGCTGCGCACGAACACCTGCACCTCGTAGGCATAGTACTTGCGGTTGGTCCAGTTGCTCTTGCCGATTGCACTCCACACGCCCGTCCAACGATTGAAGTTCATGGGGAGGATGGCGGATTCCGGGCCGATCGCCGTGTCATATACGTGCAGCTTCGCTGATTGAGCGGTGGGAGCCCAAACATTGAAGCTCACAGCATTTCCTCGAGGAACTGCGCCAAGATCTCCACTGTAGGTATACAAATCATCAAGCACGCCGGGAATCTGCAAGGCAGTGGCGTCGATCAAAGTGTTGGTGGCATCAAACCGCGCCACGACTAACTGGCCCTTGAGCAAGGTTGGGACTTTCGAGAGATTGGCGGTGCCTATCTTCAACGCGAGTGCGCCAGTCAGTGCCGGGAATTTGGCGAGTACGGCCGGCGAGAGGCCGCTGGCGTCGACCGTCAGCGCAATCGACTGGCCGCCAATCACTCCAGCTTCGCCCGAAGAAATCCCACCTGTCAGCGAATAGTAGAGGAGAAAAGTATTGCTGGGGTCGGCGTTGGGCCAGGCGATGGTGTCACGAGTGACGAAGTGTGCGTGCGCTTTGTGAACATCCCCCACCTGTCGCGGTGGCTGGGACGTATAGATGGTACAGTCGTCCTGCAATTGCCAGATTTCCGCGCCGTTCGCAGCAAAGCCTGTCGGGAAGGGAAAGAACATATCGTTTGGACAGTTCTTGATGTTGCCCGTCACGTCGTGCAGGATGAAATTCAGGCCGGTGTCGGTGGTGATTGCGGGCACGTCGAAGAACACGCCGAACGTATCGGTGCCGTCGGGAGGCTGCGCCGGATTCCATTGCGGGCTCGGGTTCAGAGCGCCATACCACGTATAAAGCTGCCATCCGGAATAGTCGGCCGCGGTCCGGTTGTAGTGGATGCGAACAGTCGCGGGATTCACGGCGGCGATTGCCACTCCGGCAAAAACGATCATGCCAACCAGCGGAAGATAGAACTTGGAGAAAACAGCGCGGTTCAGTCGTGAGGTGTACGTCATAATTTCCTCCGAGGGTAGGATCGGGAAACGGCTGTGGTCGGAGTGACCGTGATTCAGGCGCATCTCCCGTGCGGTTGTCAACAAATTCCGCGGAAGAGAGGCGAAGCAGGAGTTTTGTTTCAGGGCCTTGAAGCGGCTTCGAGTCTAGGCTCCAATTGTTGTTCGGGTCAAGTGGGACACGGGGTTAAGAAGAGGAGCTGGAACTTCGCGCACAGTCTTTAGCCCTTAGGTCCAGAGTGTTCGCCCGTGCGCCGTCTGTTCGCCTTCTCAAAGGTGAAGGGGTAGATGAACAGCAATGCCAACAATGGAAGCGCATGCGCGCTAGTCGTCAGTTTTGCCACACAAGATGAACGCAGACACCTTGGCAAGAACTTGGTGCACGATAAAAGCACGGCCAGAAAAGGATGTTGGCGTAGCATCGCTATTACACTCAAAACCACGCCTGACCGGGGTCAATGAGTGTGCGCCTGGTTTCAACAACTAAATCCAGCACTTCGGCTACGAACTTCGCATACAGGCAACCCCTTAGCCTATTTGAGCTACTCGAGTTGACCGTTTGGGCCATTCTTCTCTTTGTGCGGATGTTCTATTCTCCGAGTAGAACTTCCACTAGGCCCTTAACGGAAACTCTGCGACTTGGCGAGTGCTGAGGCACTTCGCTGGAATTGCAATCCTCAAAATCGTGTACCAAGCTTTCGATCCGTGAGCGTCAACCTCCGGTTCGTTGTTTGCTGTGGACTAGGAGAATCGTCATGTCTGAGACGCGGACGAGTGAGTGGCAAGAAATCTGTCTCCAAGCGATGCTTGAAGTGGAGCCCGATCGAAGGATCGCGATCCTCGAAAAACTGGGACGTATCCTCCGTAAGGACAAGCATCAATATGGCCCGCTCTGGGTCGATTTCGGGCACGCCGAGGTGAAACGAAACGGCAGCCCTGTTTATCTCAAGAACCTCGAGTTGCGGCTTCTCCGTTACCTCATTGAGAGGATTGGAAGCTGCGTTTCTCGTGATGAGCTGTTGCGCTCAGTCTGGGGCTATGACGGTGGAGCATTCACGCGAACTGTGGATATGCATATACACAACCTTCGTCAGAAACTCGAGCAGGACGCCAGCCGACCTGAATTGATCGTCACCGTGAAAAGGATGGGCTACAAATTCGTTGCAGGGAGGGTTGCGCATTGACGGTCAATTGTGCGGTCAGATCTTTGACAATGTCAGAAGTGCTCATGTTTCGTGCCGTGTTAATACGGGTCCGAGATAAAAGCGGAGTGCTCGCCAATGTTCCTGCAACGGTTGTTTGCGTGGATAAGAACTAAGCGTCGTGGCTCGACCCAGTCTCAGGACGACCTGGGCGTCGTGATTTCAACGCGGCTGAAACAACTGCTTCCGGTTAAAGACCCAAAGCCGGTCGACACAGCTTCCACGCAACCCCCTAGTAAGGATAGCCAGAACGAGAAGAATCGCGATCGCTTCGGAACATAACCGCTCATCCGAACAGGGGCTCAAGAAATGAAAACTACTGAGCTTCTGAGCCCCGAGCAAATGCGTCGAGTGCGTTGCGCAATTGGCAGGCCCCAAAGTGTCCATGGTTGAAATGGGGTCCGAGTTCTGAGTGTAATCTCCTGATTACAGCAGTAACGCTTACTGCAACCTTGGGTAACTTGACCGGACCGTGCCGGTATCGGCATGCTCTCTAGAATGGCGCCAAGGTCACCAGCATCAGTCAAGCTCCAGCGTCCTGCACGCATCCGCGTTCCCAATCGCGAACGTGTATTGTTCACGATCCGTGACCATCGGTTTGTTGGCGTCCTGCAGCGTCTGTCCCTTACAGGTGGATCGGTTATCCATACCGAGGAGCCACTGCCGCAAGGAACGTTGGCAGGGTTGGATTTGCGAACCGTTTTCGGAAAAGTGACCGCACAGATCGAATTTCTGCAGGTCGGGGCCGACGGGAATACCTCTGCCCAGGCGTTTCGTTTTCTTGGCATGGACGATTCCTGCACCGGGCGATTAAGGGCTGCCATAGAGCGAATGCAAGGTGCAGGCTACAGCGATGCGGAGGTTGAGGGAAACAGTCTGTCGGCACTCGCTTCAAAGAGTCTGAGCACAGTTCGCGATCATATCCAACGGCTTTGTCAGAGTGGCTCCCCTCACCGGAAAGTTCGGGTGAGGAGCTAAACCCTTGGCCGAACGGAATCGGGAGCGGGTCGGGTTCTGCGTTGACAACCCATGAATCGGGAAGCAGAATCGAGCCGAGAAGGTGATCATCATGTCGTCGTTCCTAGCCCAACTCTGGTCGAGCGATCAAGGCCAAGACATCGCTGAGTACGCAGTGATGCTGGCCGTGATCCTCGTAATCGTGGTAGGCACAGTACGGCTCATTGGTTCTAATGCCAACGGTGTCTTCTCACAAGCAGCCAGTTCAATTCAGTAGTGTGGTGTCGCCGGCGCTCTCGGGAAAACTCCAACGCAGCACTGCTGCTGACAGGCCCTCGGACGTCTGTCTGATTACCGCAACATTCCCATTTTCACCAACGATGCCCGTGGTGGCCCTGAACCAAGGTCAATGAGTGTTGATCGCCTGTTTTTTGTCAGTCACTGAGAGCAAAACTGGGTGGATAGCGAGCGTGGCTCTGCAGGAACTCGGCAAAAGCAAAAGAATCTGCTGGGAAAAGCTAAGCCTCGAATCGCATCCGCTTCAGGGTGTTCGGGCTGAGGTCTGCCGATTGTGGCGGTTTTCTCGCCAGAGTTCTCCTTCGTAGAGCATCCATCAAACGCTCATCCTCCGCGATCAACTCTGGGGTTCTTGGTCTTCCGCCACTTTGGATTTCAAGTAGCCTCCGCATCAACCGGGCAAAGTCTTCCATGACTTCCTCCAACGGCCAGCTCTCTGGTCGGCGTGTGCCCCATCTAAGGAACCGGGGGAGGGGAGGCGTAGCAGCAGGGGGTAGCAGGCTACGCCATCCGAGAGAGGACTTTCGGCCAAATACATCCCTCACATCAGGGCCCGACTGTGAGCGGTGCTCCTCCATCGCTGCCCCGGGGCCAGATGTGGCAAGCAACTTACGACGTTGTCAATTCGGGTCTGTCTAATATTGAACAGTTGGGTGAACTGTTGGAAACACCGATGTTGAAAATTGCAACAATGAGGGCCCCTCTATATGGTCAGCCCTCCGAAGCTTGTACAATCGTCACCTTTCCCGCGATAAAGAATCAGACGCTCGGGAGGCAACAATGCAGGGCAAAGTTGTGCTCGTCACCGGGGCCGACGGCGGTCTCGGAAAATCTGTTACCCAGGCATTTCTGGATGCCGGTGCAACCGTATTTGGCACGTCCACGAAAATCCAGCAATCGGCGTTTAACAACTCTCGCTTCACGGCGATCGCGGCAAGAATCTCGAGTCTCGAAAGCGCGCAAAGTCTCGTCAACCAGGTAACGGCTCGCTCCGGCAAGCTCGACGTTCTGGCCCATACCGTGGGGGGCTTCGCGGGTGGTGCATCCGTGGTTGAAACAGACGACGCGACCTTCCAGAAGATGATGGACGTGAACCTCAACTCCGTCTTTCATATGGTGCGGGCGGCGCTTCCGGCACTTCGCCACTCAGGGAGGGGGCGCATCATCGCGATCGGGAGCCGTGCTGCGCTCGAGCCTGGTGCCGGCGTCGGTGCATACAGCGCTTCGAAGGCCGCCATGGTTTCATTGATCAAAACCGTTGCCGCTGAGAACAAAGACGCGGGATTGCGCGCCAATGTGATTCTGCCGGGAACGATGGACACGCCCGCGAACAGGGAAGCGATGCCCAAGGCGGATCCTTCGAAGTGGGTGCGTCCCACATCAGTCGCCAGCTTGATGGTGTGGCTCGCGAGTGATGCCGGGAACGATGTGAACGGCGCGGTGATTCCGGTCTACGGAACGGAAAGCTAGAAGCTTCCACCTCCGTATTTCGATCGTAAGTCGTGCGATGATGAAAGTGAGGTGCTTCGTGGCACACGCCGACGAGTACCAGGCAAAACTGACTGCGTACGTGGCCGGACAAGATCCTCTGCAGATGCAGGCGGAAGCCCCGCGCCTCATAGCAGAGCTCGTGAAGGGAGTGCCGGAAGCGAACTTGCGCGAGCGGCCTCTTCCAGAGAAGTGGTCCATCACGGAAATCATCGCTCATTTGGCGGAAGACGAACTGGTCACTAGCTGGCGCTATCGGCAGATGATCGAAAGCAGTGGATGCGCGCTCGCCTCGTTCGATCAGGATCAGTGGTCACGGCTGGGAGATTACCGCTCGTGGAAGTTTTCGGATGCGCTCGATATGTTCGTTCTTTTGCGCGAGGCGAATCTGCGCATGCTAAGAAATCTTTCCACTGATCAATGGGATCGCTTCGGCGTACATGCGGAACGCGGCCGCATCAGCGTGCGGGACCTAGCCCGGCACATGGCCGGTCATGATATGAACCACGTGGATCAGATTCGAAGTATTCTGGGAAAGGCTTGAGGGACACCTGCGATCGAGGCTTCAATCGTTTTCTGACACCCAACTCGCGTGGCTAGATCTTAGCCGATGTTCGTGAGCGCAACCCTCAGTTCGTCCTGTTAACACTCCTGCAGCCGCTCGCGAGATTCACCTGATTGGGATCCACACATTGAATCGTTTCTCTTTCGCCCAGGTGCGCCCGCGGAGCGACGATCTCGGGGTTGGCTTGCGTGTCGCGGTGCGTGAGCGCATACAGGACAAGCTCAACCCGGTTTGAGACGCCCAGTTTGTCATAGATTCGCAGCAGCGATTTCTTCACGGTATTTTCTGTAATCCCGAGTTGCGAAGCGATCTCGCGATTCCCGGCGCCTTCGGCGACCAGGTTGACAACCTGATTTTCGCGGGCGGTGAGCAGACCTTCTCCCTTGGCATTCACCACGCGCGAAGGGGCGGACGAACTCAAAGCTTGGACCATGTATTCCATCTGCTCGGTATTCGCCCAGAACTGACCACTATGGACCACAGTGATGCATCGGCAGAGAGCGCGGAACGGTTCCCGTGCGCGACAAAACAACCCACGCGCCCCGGTGCGCAACGCATTGACAACGAGATTCCGGTCATAGGTGTCGAGCAAGAGCACAATCCCAACGCGAGGGTGGACATTGTGCAGCCCACGCAGCGTTGTCATCAACTGCTCGTGGTTAACGGGACCGTCGCCCAAAAGCACCACGTCCACGGGTGCTGACGCTACGGCCTGCAGGCACTCCGCTAGTTCTCCGTGACAACACGTAACCTTCAACGTCGCATAGCGGCGAAGAGCGCTGCTCAGCAGTTGTGATTGCGTCTGATTGGAATCGGCTACCAGAACACGGATGCGTGCGCGACTTCCACTGGCTGGGGCATTCATAGGATTGTCCTTCAGCAGTGAGTCTCGGGGGTAGGGCTGAAGAGATTGTAGGCTGGGCGCGGTATTCAGAACGTAAATTGTCGGTAAATGGCGTAAAAACAATTCCTACATTAGGACGCGCACCATTCGTCGTCCGCTTTGTGAAGCGTTCTCAGCACGAGTTCACTTACGATGCAAAACTATCCCTTACATTGCAAACGATTGAGTTCACGACTATTCTTCGTCGCCCGTGATGTTCGAGCAGAGGGCCCCTGTTTTATCCGGCAATGGTCCCTTGCCTCCTTTTGGGTGTATCGAATATTTGGATAACAGTGTTCTGGGCTTCGGTGCGCCAGAGCGTCTAACACTCTGAGTGTCTGCTCGACTGATGTTTATTCTTATAAAGCTCTACTTTCGGAGGGAAGGCGCATGTGTATGTAAAGAGACATCTAAAACGAGCTGACCGAGAGGAAGTCACTCTCGCTCAGAAATCGGCAACTCAATTCGCTTTCGAGCCTGCCAGAATCGTGGTCTCTGATTCCGAGCCGTCAATCGCGAAGGTCTCTGCGCCAACGAGTGAGGTAGTTTGCTCCGGATGCTTTTCGGGACCGCGGTGGGTCAGTGCATACAGCACAAGTTCCACGCGATTGCAGAGCCCGAGCTTGTCATAGATCCGCATAAGAGATTTTTTTACGGTGTTTTCCTTAATACCCATTTGCTGCGCGATGGCTCGGTTGCCGGCTCCATCCGCAACCATGCCCACGACTTGCTCCTCGCGCGCAGTGAGCAGACGCTCCCCCCTTGCATCAACTACCCGAACCGGAGTGGGCGAGGCGATCTCTTCAATGATGCAGCCGAGTTGTTCGGTGCTAACCCAGATCTGCCCCTGATGAACGACTGAAATACAGCGGCAGAGGGCTCGAAAGGGCAGATTGGCTCGGTCAAACAAGCCACGTGCTCCCGTGCGCATGGCGTTGACCACTAAGCTGCGATCGAAACCATCCATCATAAGAACGAAACGCACTTCAGGATGGCTTATGTGCACCATGCGGAGGACATCGATCGGCGACTCTGGGCCTGCGGCACTGTCGCCCAAGAGCAGTACATCGATGTGGGTGGAACGCAGTATTCCCAGGCACTCAGAGACCTCGCCGCGGCACCGTGTAATCTTCAACCCTGGCTGGCGGCGAAGAGCGCTGTCCAATACCTCTGATTGAGTTTGGTTGGAATCAGCGATCAGAACACTAATCTGTCCACGTGCCGTGGAAGGAAACTTCATAGTGCCAACGATCTCCAATAAGAGTCCTGGGGAAGGGGCCGATGTCAATACTCCCAGAAACCAACTTCTCATTGCAGTAGATCCGGATCACAAATTCGGCTCGCGCGTTCGGATATGACAGGCAACCTGACCCCCAATGGGTAGCTGCATCCAAATTGTTGCCGTGTCCACTTTCGGGTAGTGCCAGCCGAACTAGTTGCGACTCCTACCAATTGCCTCGACCTTCATCGTTCCCCCCAAAAATAGCGTGCGTAGGGAAAGACATGCGCGTTTAGGGAGGCACTTTGTTGGTCTTGTGACAAATTCGTCAACTCGATACTTTGAGGCGACCGAGCTTCTCAAGGCGAAACCGTGGACCAGCGACAGAACAACCGCTATCAACTGAAAACTGCTGTGAAGTTTTCTTGGGAAAGCCCACAAAACGGTATTTGTCGAGGAGAGGGAGTTACGCGCGATATCAGCCCAAGCGGAGTGTTTGTGTTAACCGACGAACGATTGCCCTTGGGAACTACGGTGAAGCTGGAAGTCACGCTGCCTTCCCCGCGCAACGCACCCTCCGGGGCCTTCTTGCGAACTCGCGGACATATCGTCCGCGCCGAGCAGCTTGGCTTCGCTGCCGTTGCGGAAATGGGTTTCCGGATGCAGTTTCCTGAAATCGCGTCTTCACGAAGTTCGCGCCGAAAGACTGACGACACCAAACAGGACGGAAGCAGGGAAGAAGCAAGCGAAGTGCATCGCCGTGCAACTTTGCGCTTTTCGATGTAACTAGAAGTCGCTGAGAGGTTTGCAAGGGAATGGAAAGCGAACTGACGGGGCGAAGCTGTATCCAGAGTACGACGACGGGGCCGATTATCATCGATTCCGGCGTGAGCTCGCTCGAGCCGCATACAGTCCAGAACCAACAACTCTGGTACGCAGGCTACACGTCGTCCCGCCACGAAAAACGCGTTGCGGAGCATTTTGCTCAAAGAGGTGTGGAGCACTTTCTTCCTCTCTACGAGACCATCCATCGCTGGAACAACGGCCGTCATCGGGTTCAGCTGCCTCTATTTCCCGGTTACATTTTCGTGCGCATCGCGCTGCAGGAACGGCTCCGCGTACTCGCAGTTCCCGGGTTCGTGCGTCTGGTCTGCTTCAATAGTCTGCCGCATCCGTTGCCGGAAACCGATATCAACAAAATGAAGGAAGCGTTAAGCAAGGGCGTTCTCGCCGAACCCTATCCCTACTTGACCGTTGGGACTCGGGTCGAGATCCGGAACGGCCCGATGCAAGGAATGACCGGGATTTTGCTGCGGAGACAGAACAAATGCCGGGTGGTGATTTCCGTCGATCTGATCATGCGTTCGATGGCGGTAGAGGTTGAGGCGTCGGATGTAGTGTCAATACGAAAGTCGGCTTTCCGCATCGGGCAAGACGCGACGGGAAGCAAGACGAACGATCAGCAAGCTCAGCTTTGAGCTGGCGAAACGAGTGTGTTGCCATGAAAAACATTCTTCAAGTTGGGTTGATGGTGATCTTTTTCCTGAGTTGCGCGCTGATCGCGCGGACCCAGACGGACACGAAGTCCGGGAGCAGGTTGACCAGCGACAAACCTGCTGCGTCGGAGCAACAAACAAACAGCATCGTGCAAGCCGGAGTGAATCCCGTCAGTGAAGAGTTCATCATCGGAACCGGAGACGTTCTGGCAATCAACGTGTGGAAAGAGACAGACGTTTCGCGCGATGTGCCGGTGCGCCCTGATGGACGAATCTCGCTTCCTCTGGTCGGTGAGATCCAGGCGGGTGGACGGACGCCGAAGCAACTGGAAGCGGAGATTGGTGCGAAATTGAAGGACTATGTTTCCGAGCCGGAAGTAACCGTGATTGTGAAGGAGATCAAGAGCCAGAAATTCAACGTGCTCGGCATGGTGATGAAACCGGGTTCGTACGTGTTAACCAATCCGACGACAATTATCGACGCGATCGCGATGGCGGGTGGCTTCCGTGATTTTGCGAAACAGAAAGACGTGTACGTGTTGCGGCACGCGGCAGATGGAAGCCAGACGCGTCTGCCCTTCAACTACAAAGACGTCGTCAAAGGGCACAAGTCCGCACAGAACATAGCCCTGCAGTCGAACGACACGATCGTTGTTCCTTGAGGTGGCATGTGAAACGCCACATCTTTATCCCAATCTCAACCATTCTCCTGGTGACCTCTGGCTGGGGGCAGGACGGTCATACTGTCCCGGCCCCCGCCATTGGCCCGGAGCTGCCATACACCGAAGTTCTGACACCCCCGACGCCAGTGAACAACGTGCAATTGCCCGTTACGTTTTCATCGGATGGCGAGCGTAGCAATATTCTGAGCGGAAGCATTCAGGTGGGTGGCGGCTACAACGACAATGCGCTCGTGACGCCCAACGATCATATAGGCAATCTCAGCACCGTGATCGTCCCCAGAATTGAGATCCGTCAGAACCGTGAGCGCTGGAGTCTGGATTTTGCGTATAGCCCGGGGATCACCATCAATCAGAATTTGGGTGAACAGAACCAATTTGCTCACAGCCTTAGCTTCACAACCAACTACCGACTCAGCCCACACGTCAGTTTGCAGCTGCGCGACAATTTTGCGAAGACCAACAACCTTTTCTCGGGTCTTTTCGGCAGTACGGCGGGCCCTGGTCCTCTGCAGCAGTCCAACTCATCCGTGATTACTCCTTTGGCCGACAGCACCAGTAATAACACCGGGCTCGGCCTCACGTACCAATTCAGCGCCAGCAGCTTGATAGGCGTGAGCGGAAATTATTACTTCGTGAATTACGGCTCAATGGCGAACACGCCGGGAGCGGGCGGATTCATCGATTCTCGCTCAGCGAGCGCGGCGACTTTCTATGCACATCGCTTCTCCAACCGTCATTGGCTGGGGGCGACCTACAATTTTCAACAGTTGATGTTCGATCCCGGCGGACGGACCACCATCCACCGCATTCTGGCCTTCTACTCTCTGACCCTTGGATCACACATAACTCTGTCTCTCTGGGCAGGGCCGCAATATTCCACCAGCTTCATTGGCAATGTGCTCGTTCCGCTGCCAAGCACTGGCACTTTGGCGTTGCCATCGCAATGGTCTCCTGCTGGAGGTGCCATGTTCGAATGGCAGGGTAGCCACACAAGTCTGCACGCTGGTTATTCGCAGCAGATCAGTGACGGTGGCGGCCTGGCGGAAGCGGTGACCATGCAGCAGGGAGACGCCGAGATCAGGAGACGGTTGGCTGCGCGCTGGACAGCAAGAGTTGGGGGAGCTTACGCGAGGAACAATCCCTTGCATACAGTTTCTGCGACCGCGCCACTTCAGTCCTTCCAAGCAAATGCCGGAATCGAATATCGCATCACCGATAACCTGGGGGCGAACATTCTTTACGGGCGACAGCAGCAGCGATATGAATACGCCCTGCTGCCCAGTGCGACCGCCAACCAAAATCGCGTGTGGTTTTCGCTATCTTACGTCTTTGCACGCCCTCTGGGAAGGTAATCATGCCCGAAGTTCTCGACGATCCATCGCTCGAAAAGACAGACTGGCGGAAGCACTGGCGGATGTTGTGCCGTCGGCGGTGGTGGCTCGCGTTGCCCGCCTTTGGAATCTGGATAGCGGTATGGGCCGTGGCCTGGTTTCTGCCGGCAGTCTATCGGTCGGAAACCGTGATTCTCGTCGAACAACAGAAGGTGCCGGAGACGTTGGTCGTCCCCAATGTTTCGGCTGACTTGCAGGATCAATTGCAGAATCTCACCCAGCAGATTCTGGGCCGGGTAAACTTGTTGGATATTATAAAGGATTTCAACCTTTATCCAACGCTGCGCGCTCGCGTCACCGACGACGAAATGGTTGAAAGGATGCGCAAGGATATCCAGGTTGAGCTGGTACAAGCTCCGAACCGAAGTGGCAATCTTTCCGCCTTCAAGGTTGCTTACATGTCGAACGACCCGGCGTTGGCCAAGAAGATCACGGCCCAACTCACTTCTTTGTTCATCAATGAGAACCTGAGGACGCGGCAGGACCTGTCGAAGCAGACAACCCAGTTCCTGGCTGCGCAATTGGAAGATGCGGGCCGAGGTCTCGCCGACCAGGAAGCCAAGGTAAAGGAATTCAAAAGTCAATATCTGGGTCAACTGCCCGAACAAGTGCAAAGCAACGTGCAAATACTCGCCGGACTGCAGTCGCAGCTCCAACAGGAAACAGATCTGCTCGGAAGGGCAAAGCAGCAAAGCGTTTATCTGGATGCGCTGCGGACCCAATGGCGAACGCTGGAAGCTAGTGCTGGATCCGGCAATTCCATTGGGGCGGTAGCACCTCCTGCACTGGACCAGGAACTGGCCCGGCTGCGAGCTGAATTGGCCGACCTTAGTTCTCACTACACCGACCGCCATCCCGATGTCCGGAAGGTCAGAGAGCAAATTGCAAAGACGGAGAGGCTGAAGCAGCAAGCAGAAGCAAGAATTGCAGCGGCGCCCGCAAGCGGATCGACGGACGAATCCGCCCATGCGAGTAGCCCTACAGGAATGGAAGTAGAGAGCCAGCTCAAAGCCAATAAGGTGGAGATCGAGAATCGTCAGCGGGCAGTTCAGGACCTGCAGAAGAGGATTGGAGACTACCAAGCCCGTCTAAATATGACCCCGGTTCGGGAGCAGCAAATGGCAGAACTAACCCGCAATTACGAGCAATCGCGGAAGAACTACGAACAATTGCAGGCGAAACTCGACCAGTCCGGGATGGCGACCGATCTGGAAAAGCAACAGCAAGGTGCGCAGTTCCGCGTTCTCGATCCTCCGAACCTTCCGCAGAAGCCGTTCTCTCCGAACCGCCTGAAGCTGGATTTGATCGGCCTCGTGGCCGGGTTGATGGTAGGCATGGCTGCCCTAGCGGGCACAGAGATCTTGGATGACCGCATTCATTCGAAGGAGGAACTTGCGACGATTGTGTCGGCGCCGGTTCTCTCCGAGATTCCTCCGTTGACAACGGCGGCAGAGGAAGGACAGCAGTCGCGCGCTGAGTGGATGAAAAGAGGCGCCCTCAGTGTGATGGCATTGCTGGTCGCGGCTGGCTTCGCCTCCACGTATTTATTCGGGTAAGACATGTATAAGACATTTTTTGGCCTAACCCGGAGCCCGTTCGAAATCTCTCCAGATCCCTATTTCCTGTTCTCGACGGCGCGGCACAACGAGGCGCTGGCGTCGATCGTGCATGGAGTGCTGCGACACAAGGGCTTCATCGTCGTGACGGGTGAGGTGGGGACGGGCAAAACCCTGCTGGTGCGCTGCCTGATGGAGTTTCTGCGGAGGCAGGAGATCGCATCGGCCAACGTTTTCAATCCCTGTCTCTCCCCCTTGGAGTTTCTGCGTTACATCGTGGGTGATTTGGGGATCAAAACCGCGAATCAAGACAAGGGCTCCTTGCTGCTGGAGTTGAACAACTACTTGATTGCGCGCCATCGAAATAACACGACGACGGTGCTGATCGTCGACGAGGCACAGCATCTGGAGCCGGAGCTCCTCGAAGAAATTCGGCTGCTGACCAATCTGGAAACCTCGCAGCAGAAGCTGCTGCAGATCGTGCTGGTTGGACAACCGGAACTAGATCAGAAGATGGATTCTGCGGCCCTACGGCAGTTGAAACAGCGGATCGCGCTGCGCTGTCAATTGGAACCTTTGCAGGAAGAAGAAACCAAGAGCTACATCCTACGGCGATTGCAGCGGGCAGGAGCGAACTCAAGCGCCACCACGATGTTCCCGGAAGAAACTATCGCCAGTGTGTATCGCTATTCCAAGGGGATTCCGAGACTGATCAATACGGTTTGTGAAAATGCGCTGATCATCAGCTATGCAGGGAAGGCAGAATCGGTTCGCCCCGAGGTGATCGATGAAGTGGCCAAGGATCTACGCTTAAATGTCCTGAGCCGTCCGGCGAGGATAGCGCCTTCGGTGACCGCGGCACAGCGAGATATAGCAAAATCGCTGCTTCAGTTCGTCGAAACTTTGGAGCGGGTTGCCCGCAACAGTCCAGTGCAGGAAACGTCTTCCGACCGAGGAGTCAAGATCGTATGAGTCGTGTTTACGAAGCACTCCGCCAGTCGGAATTAGACAATGGCGTGTCCCACACCTTGTTCGACCCGGATACCTTTCTCGCGTCATCAACGTCCGCGGCGCCGCCGGTCGAACAGCCCACCACGGGAATGCCATGGGATCAAATCAAATCGCTCCTTCCGGCTGTCCGCGAAGAGAGCCGGGTCGTGACCCTGACCGAGAGCAATAGCCTGGGAGCGGAGAAGTTCCGATTACTGCGTACACGATTACGGAACCTACGGGAAAGCCGCCAGCTTCAGAAGTTGGTTGTCACCAGCGCGGTACCCAATGAGGGCAAGACGCTGGTGGCGATGAATCTGGCGGTCTGCCTGGCAAAACATACGGATGAAAAGATCCTTCTCTTGGAGGGGGATTTGCGTCAGCCCACGTTTGGAGACCGTCTCGGCATGAAGTCCCTTCCCGGGATCGGCGAGTGGGCGTCGACCGACGAGTCAATCCAGAGATTTATTTACCGATTCAATGAGTTGCAGCTTTGGGTTCTGCCGGCAGGTTCGGCGCCTGAAAATCCAGTCAATATTCTCCAGTCGACACGCTTCCTGGAACTTTACAAGCAACTGAGCAGATGCTTCGATTGGATCATCATCGACGCCCCCCCGCTCTTGCCCATGGCGGATGTAAGCTTTTGGTCGCGGCAGGCAGATGGGTTGTTGCTGGTGGTTCGCGAAGGCCACACGCCTAAGAACGTTTTGCAGAAAGGCTTGGAAACGCTCGACAATCCGAAATTGATTGGCGTCGTATTCAACGACGCTCACGAAGTGGAGAGCGCTTACTACGGCCATTACTACTACCACCAGAAAGATCCCCGCACCAGCACAACCTAGTAGTAGGCCGGACAAATTTTACTCGAGCCGGCTCCGCGAAAAACCAACCGCTCTCCGCCCTCCCCATTGGGAAACTGATGACAAAGTACAAATACGCGCTGGGAACAGTTCGATGCACTCCCTCATGTGAGTACGGCCAATGCGAATTGGTCACCGAAGAGTGGTTTGCTCGAGCCCTCAGCCTTGAACGAAAACGCACTGAGCGCTCTCGTAAACCTTTTGTTCTGGCTCTCTTGAATTTCCAGGGCGTCGAGGTTCTCAATGGCGACAAAACTTCCTACCTCCACCGGGTGGTGAGAGCGATTTCGTCATTCATACGGGAGACGGACATCATCGGGTGGTATCGCGACGGAGCTGTGCTCGGCGTCATTTTTACAGAGTTGGGAACTGGAGCTCCGAGTGCTTTTCTGTCGATTACTTCAAAAATTGATGCTGCGATTGAGAAACGTGTCGGACATGAAAAGGGCGTCTGGATCGAGGTCACGTACCATGTTTTTCCCGAAGAGTGGGATGGCACGAAGGTGGGAACGGGTGTGGATACGAAGCTCTATCCCGACATCGAGACCCCATCGGAGGGGGGTTGGCTCGGCAGCACCGGGAAGCGGATGATCGATATCGCGCTCAGCAGCCTTGCACTCATTGTTCTTCTGCCTTTGTTCCTTCTGATTGCGACAGCCATCAAGTTGGGTTCCAAGGGCCCGGTATTGTTTCGCCAGGAACGGATCGGCCATCTGGGCAGACCCTTCATGTTCTTGAAATTCCGCTCCATGGGGGTCTCTACCGAGTCGACCATTCACCGAGAATTTGTTCGCAAACTCATCAATGGAAACTTGGATGTGCCGCAAAACGGAATTTTCAAGATTCAGAACGATCCCCGCGTGACTCGGGTTGGGCGCATTCTGCGCAAAACCAGTTTGGATGAATTGCCCCAGTTCTGGAACGTGTTGATAGGCGAGATGTCCTTAGTAGGTCCCCGTCCTCCCCTACCCTACGAAGTCGAAGTGTACGACATCTGGCATCGGCGACGAGTTTTGGAAGCCAAGCCAGGAATCACGGGTCTGTGGCAAGTAACCGGAAGAAGCCGCACTTGCTTCAACGACATGGTTCGACTGGACTTGCACTACACGCAATCGTCTTCGCTGTGGCTGGACCTGAAGATCCTGCTCCAGACACCGCAAGCAGTGCTTGACGGCGATGGCGCTTACTGATACCAGCCCTACCCCTCTTTCTGAGGTTTCAAGCCAACATACAAAACAATAAGGAGTCCGGCACAAGCCGGCCCGTGTGGGAATAGTTCCCCATCGAGGGTGCAATCATGATTCGTGTAGGGGTTATCGGATATGGCTACTGGGGCCCAAATATCGTTCGTAACTTCAACAACGGCGACATTTCTCGGGTTCTGATGGTGTGCGATCAACGGTCAGACTCACTGCGCAAGGTACAACAAGCTTACCCACAGGTGCAAGTGACGAGCGACTCCGGAGAGCTCATCAACTCGCCGCGCATTGATGTGGTGGCGGTCGTCACCCCGGTGTGGACGCATTTTGAGTTAGCGAAGGCAGCTCTGAAAAATGGGAAGCATGTTTTTGTTGAGAAGCCCTTCACGTTCACAGCTGCGCAAGCGGAAGAGCTGGTCAATCTGGCGGAGCAGAAGAGCCTCCTCATTATGGTGGACCACACCTTCCTGTTCACTGGAGCGGTCAAGAAGATCCGACAGCTCATCGACGAAGGGACTCTAGGCAATCTCTACTACTACGACTCCACTCGCGTGAATCTCGGCCTGTTTCAACATGATGTCAACGTCATCTGGGATCTGGCGCCACACGACCTTTCGATTATGGACTACCTCATCGAGGAAAAGCCGGAGGGTGTTGTAGCGACCGCCGAAAAGCACCTCAATGGCCTCGAAGACATTGCCTTTCTCACCTTCTATTTTCCGCGCAACATCATCGCTCACGTGAATGTGAACTGGCTTTCGCCAGTGAAGATCCGCACGACCTTGATTGGTGGCGAGAAGAAGATGGTGGTGTGGAACGATCTGGAAGCCGACGAGAAGATCCGCATTTACGATAAAGGCGTAGAGAAGACGACAAATGCCGAGGGCATTTACGAAATCCTAATGAAGTATCGGACGGGCGACATGTGGGCCCCGCAGGTAGAGCATACCGAAGCGCTGAAAACGGAACTTCAGTACTTCGCGGAGTGCATCAATACCAACCGCACGCCAATCAACGACGGGAAAGCGGGTTGGCGGGTGGTACAGATGCTGGAAGCAGCGAGCCGGTCGGTGAAGCGCAGGGGAGCGATGGTCGAACTCCGGAACGAGGAGGTAGTAGCAGCGTGAACGATTACCTGTGCATCGCTCAAGATGTCAAGCTCGGCAGAGATGTGCACCTTTCGAAGTTCATCAACTTGTACGGCTGTGAGGTCGGAGACGAGACGAAAATCGGAGCCTTTGTCGAGATCCAGAAGAACGCTCACATCGGCAAACGCTGCAAGATCTCCAGTCACACCTTCATCTGCGAGGGAGTGACAATAGAAGACAACGTCTTCATCGGACACGGGGTGACATTCATCAACGACTCCTATCCGCGATCGACTACCCCGAAAGGCGGCTTGCAAACCGAGTCCGATTGGAAGGTTGAACGAACGCTGGTCAAGCAGGGAGCTTCCATCGGCTCGGGCTCCACGATTCTATCCAACGTCACGATTGGCGAGAACGTCATTGTGGGTGCCGGAAGCGTTGTCACGAAAGATGTCCCGCGGAACAGCATTGTTTATGGAAATCCCGCACGAGTCCATCGCTACATCGAGCAGCCCATGGAGGTAGCAAAGTGAGCGTCTCCAGCATTCCTTTCCTTGATCTTGTTACTCCACACGTAGACCTCGAGCAGGAACTCACTGCTGTATTCCAACAAGCGCTGCGCACCGCCAGCTTCATCGGCGGTCCTATGGTAGAGAATTTTGAGAAGTCGTTCGCCGCCCTCTGTACAACTCGGTATGCGGTCGGAGTTAGTAGCGGTACTGACGCAGTGCGATTCGCGCTGATGGCAGCTGGTGTTCGCCAGGGCGATGTGGTGGTGACGGTGCCGAACACGTTCATTGCGACGACCGAAGCCATTTCTCAAGCAGGAGCGCTGCCCGAATTTGTGGACATCGACGAGCGCACCTACAACATGGATTCCGAGAAGCTTCGGGAATACCTGGAGCGAACATGCGCTCGCGATGCCGCCGGCAAACTCACTAGCCGCCGCTGTGGGCGCCCCGTGACCGCGGTCGTACCTGTTCATCTATATGGGCAGATGGCTGACATGGATCAGATTCTCGAGTTGGCCGACCATTACGGCCTGATTGTCATCGAAGATGCTTGTCAAGCTCATGGGGCCGAGTACTATTCGCGCAAGCATAATCGCTGGTGCATGGCTGGCTCGATGGGCCGTGCAGCCGGATTTAGCTTCTATCCCGGCAAGAACCTAGGGGCATGCGGAGAAGCCGGCGCGGTCACGACGAACGATGAGGCGATTGCCGCCAGGGTCCGAATGATCCGCGATCACGGCCAGGTCAAGAAGTACTACCATGATGTCGAGGGCTACAATGGCCGGCTGGACGCGGTTCAGGCGGGGATCCTGCAGGTAAAGCTCACTCATTTGGCACAATGGAACGAACAGCGGCGTGAGCGAGCAGCCGAATACAAGCGTCTGTTCGGAGCAGCTGGCGACGCAATCAGGGCTCCATTCGAGCCTTCATGGTCGCGCGCTGTGTACCACCTCTATGTGGTGCGCACACATGACCGCTACGGACTTATGGCGTTTCTGACGGATAACAGAATTGGCGCCGGCATTCACTATCCCATCCCGCTGCATTTGCAGAAGGCGTACGAGTCGTTGAACTACACTACCGGTGATTTCCCAGTAGCGGAAAAGATCGCGGAGGAAATCGTCTCTTTGCCAATGTTTCCGCAATTAGCAGCAGAGCACCAAGCTAGGGTGGTTGAGGAGACGGTGCGTTTTGTCAGCTGCGTAGCGGTAACAGACTGTACTGAATTAGTGACCGCCCAGCAAACGAACTAACATCGTGGTTTCGACAGACCGGACGTTGGACAACTTGACGTTGTTGGGATTTTCCGGGTGATTCCACACTGTTCAGAGCCCCAACTCAGAACCTAGCTGGGAAGCATAGAGACCGAAACGCGAAGCACTACCCGGAGACCCGACGATTCCAGTTCGTCGCTCCACTTGAGTCGTTGATTCCTCTCGAACTTTTTCCTCAGCAACGTTCAGTGCATGCTTGGAACTCTCAATTACGTTCTCATTACTCCTGCACGGAACGAAGCCCAGTTCATTGAGCTGACGTTGAAGTCAGTAGTCGCTCAGACGGTGTTGCCGTTGAAATGGGTCATCGTAAGTGACGGATCGACCGATGAGACGGATGACATCGTACATCGCTATGCGGTTGAGCACCCATGGATGGAACTGGTCCGGACGCCCGGGCATGTTGAGCGAAGTTTTTCGGGGAAAGTCCATGCGTTCAACGCTGGGTACGCCAAGGTCAAAGATCTGAACTACGAGATAATCGGAAATCTTGACGGGGACACGTCCTTCGACCCGGACTACTTTTCTTTCCTTCTCCAGAGACTGTCGGAGAATACCCGACTCGGAGTGGTGGGTACGTCTTATGAGGAGAGCTCCAACCGAACTTACAACTACCGGTTTGCAAGCACTGACCACGTGCCGGGAAACTGCCAGTTGTTCCGACGGCAGTGTTTTGAAGAGATCGGCGGATACTCACCGGTGAAGGCCGGTGCCGTGGATACCATTGCGGTCATTACTGCCAGAATGAAGGGCTGGGAAACGAGGACATTCATAGAAAAAGCGAGTGTGCACCATCGGAAAGCCGGGCAAGCCGAAAGAGGCGTCCTGGTGGTCAAGTTCCGCAGCGGTGTCAAGGACTACTGCGTTGGCAATCACCCACTTTGGGAACTGTCCAGAATGGCCTACCACATGACCCGGAGGCCCTTCTTCGTGGCCGGGTTCATGTTGGGAGTCGGCTATTTTTGGGCGCTAGTTCGGCGCATGAAAAGGCCTATTCCTTTTGCTCTGGTCGCATTCCACCGGCGCGAGCAGATGCGGCGGCTAAGAAACCTTGCGGCAAGGGCCCTGTCGGGGGCAACATGATGGAAATCACCAACCGTCCTCATATCAGCGTCTGCGTTTGTACCTACAAACGGCCTGAGTTACTTAAGCAACTGTTGCATGAGCTTGCGCGGCAGGAAACGAGTGGGCTGTTCACTTATTCGGTAGTCATTACCGACAATGATCACCTTCAGTCGGCGAATGCGGTCGTTTCGAAGTTTGCCACTACCTCAGCAGTTCCGGTGCGGTACTGCGTGGAGCCCCTGCAAAGAATCGCACTCGCACGAAACAGGTCGATCGCTAACGCGGACGGGGATTTTATCGCCTTCGTTGACGACGACGAGTTTCCCAGCCCCTATTGGTTGGTGACGCTGTTTAAAGCCTGGAAGCAACATGGTGTGGATGGTGTGCTCGGACCCGTGCGACCGTATTTCCTAGAGGGTACTCCCAGGTGGGTTGTAAGAGGCAAGTTTTACGAGCGACGGACCTACCCGACAGGGTTTGTCATCAACTGGGAGCAAGGACGTACTGGCAACGTGCTGTTACACAGGCGGGTTCTCGCCGGGAGCGATCAGCCGTTCAATCCGGAGTTCCGTGCCGGGAGCGATCAAGATTTCTTCCGCAGAATGATCGAGAAAGGCTATGTGTTTATCTGGTGCAATGAGGCAGTGGCATACGAGGTGGTTCTGCCGGCCCGCTGGAAGAGGGGGTTTATGTGTAGGAGAGCGTTATTGAGCGGGGCGGATTCGTCAAACCATCCTTCCTTCGGAGCAGATGAGATCGCCAAGTCCTTGGTCGCCGTGCCGACGTACGCAGCCGCCCTCCCTTTTGCACTTGTTCTCGGACAAGACCGGTTCATGCGAATAACAATCAAGCTATTCAGCCACCTCGGCAAGCTCCTTCGAGTCTTTGGCATTAATGCTATCCCAGATCCTTATGTCACCGATTAGGAGCCAGATATGACTGAGAGGGAATGTGCCGAGTTCGCGATCGGGAAAGACGACCTGGTGCTGGTGACCGGCGCGACCGGCTTCATCGGGAAGAGGCTTGTTAGGACGCTGCTCGGTCGGGGCTTTCGGAACCTACGCTGTTTCGCTCGGCCGTCCAGCGACGTCGGTGCGCTCTTCGAGGACAGCGGTGAAGGCTCAAGCGTCGAAGTGTTTACCGGAAACCTCCTATCCCGCGAAGACTGCCTCGCGGCGACAAAAGGAGCAAAGGTGATCTTTCATCTCGCTGCAGGTACCGCTGAGAAGTCCTTTGCCGGCGCTTACCTCAATTCTGTGGTCACCACGCGCAATCTTCTGGAAGCCGCCCGGACGCATGGGTGCCTGTGTAAGATCGTCACCATCAGCTCGTTCGTGGTCTACACCAACAGCGGCAAACGGGGAAGACTGCTGGACGAGTCCTGCCCAATTGAAGCGCATCCGGATAAAAGGGGCGATGCCTATTGCTACGCAAAGGTTAGGCAGGACGAATTCGTTGCTGCATAT